>VAPL010013512.1_pt1 | contig 20633 bp, 20 predicted proteins | sample 3395061 | NCBI WGS metagenome assembly VAPL01 (sample SAMN08290444, study PRJNA428436) | hydrothermal vent metagenome | isolation source: Deep-sea hydrothermal vent chimney 2 | place: Pacific Ocean: Juan De Fuca Ridge | depth 2182 m m | reverse complement strand
TCACTACTACGACTCTGCGAGTCCACAGTAGCACCCGCATCGAAACGAAACTCTGTGCCGATCACACCAGCCTCAGGTGTAATTTTGATTTTGGCAGCTGGAGGAGTATTGGCGACTATACGGATCTCAGCCTTGGCGGCAGCAGTCGCACCGTAGTCATCATGGACTTCCAGACGTGGCTGAAACTCACCATTGGCAGTATAGCGGTGAGTCGCTGTACGCGTGGTGGCGTAGCTCGTATCCCAGATCCCATCGCCTTCGAAATCCCAGCGATACTGGAGATCACTAGTACGTCCATCACGATCTCGACTACGACTCGCATCGAAACGAAACTCATCACCCTGTACACCGAGCCTCGCATCAGCCGAATTAGTAAGATTACGCGTAGTGAACCATGCTTCTGGCTTAGTATTGGCAGCGAGGATCATCACCGTACGCTCTGTGAGGTCTTTCAGACCAGCTGTATTGCGTACCTCGAGTCGGACAGAGTATTGCCCCGGACGATCATAGAGATACTTGATCTTGGGATTTTTGGACCAGCGCATATCAAAATCACCATCACCATTGAAATCAAAACGATACTGCGTCGTACGCAGACTACTAGTTGCGTCGAAATACACCACTGCCCCAGCCAGACCGGTGACAGGAGTATTTTGAAAAGCAGCAACTGGCGCATTCGTCTCACTTACACGCAGTCGACCAATCTCGTCGAGATTGTTTTCATAACCACGCACGATACGAGTCGCGCCATTAGTATCCCGAGCTTGGACGCGCGGTGTCGCTACCCAAGCTTTTTTGTAAGTATGTACGACAGTACGAGCATAAGAATAATTCGTATCCCACACACCATCGCCGTCAAAATCCCAACGTACTTGGAGCTGACGAGCTGGTGTGCCGATCCGAGAGACCACCGTAGCTGTAAAAGTAAACTCAGTACTCTCATCTCCTATCTCAGGAGATACAGTGAAAGAAACATCAGGTGACTCAGTCTGATTTCTGACTTTGATAGTTAGCGCTGTCTGGCTCTCATAGCCGTCACTATCACGTACTTTTAGACGAATAGTGTATTCGCCAGTTTTATCAAAAATATGCGTCGCCCGTGCACTACGACTCCAGCTCGTCCAGCGAAAATCATGTTCAAAATCCCAACTATATTCCAAGCCAGTCCGACCACGCGTATCGCGACTGACAGCCGCATTGACCGTCACCTGTGTACCTGTCGGTACGACCGTCTGAGACGCTGTAAAGCTCGCTGTGGGGAGTAAGCTCGCCTGTACAGACAAAACGGACAGGAACGCTATCAACACGCCAAAAAACGTGGACAAAGCAACCTTACGCGAGATTTTTACCCAGTTTAACATCTTTATATTATACCAAAAAAACGTATATTTTGCAAGGAAAGATACTAAAATATTTACACCTTTGGTGCTTTGCCCTGCCAGCCACCGAGTAAATGTAAATGCGTATGAAAAATTACTTGTCCACCCTCTTTACCAACATTCAACACCAACTTATAACCTTTTAATTGCTGCTCTTGCGCGATCTTATTCGCCGTCCAAATCATGTGTCCAAAAAGCTCCTCCTGCTCTTCATGCATATCAGCAGCCGTTGGGATATGCACCTTGGTAACTATGAGTATGTGAACCGGTGCTTTGGGGTACAAGTCATTGAAAGCTATCACCAAATCATCTTCATAGATAATACTCGCCGGCGAACGACCCGCCGCAATGTCACAAAAAATACATTCTTCAGCCATAACAACAGGAGTTAGAGTTCGTACAAAATTTTAGACCTTTTCGGGCAAAAGCAAAAACGCTAACCTGTCTAAGCTTTGTTTTTTAAAATCACTTTAATTATGAAAATCGCCATCAACGGATTCGGACGTATCGGTCGACAAGCGCTACGCGCGCTACTAGCAAAGAAATCTAAACTCGAAGTCATCGCAGTCAATGATCTCGTCCCCGCCGAAACTCTCGCCCACTTATTTGAATTTGATAGTGTCTACGGACGCTACAGTGGTGAGGTAGAATCTGGTGAAGGCTGGATCAAGATAGATGGGAAGGAAATCAAAGTCCTCGCCGAGCGTGACCCAGCATTACTGCCATGGAAAGATTTGGGTATCGATGTCGTGATCGAGTCCACAGGCTTCTTCACCGATCACGCTGGTGCGAGCAAGCATCTGACAGCCGGCGCAAAGAAAGTAATCATCTCCGCTCCAGCCAAAGACCCCGATGTCACTATCGTCCTCGGTGTGAATGAAAATACTTATGACCCAGCAGCACACCACATCATCAGCAATGCGAGCTGTACGACGAACTGCCTCGCACCAGTAGCAAAGGTGCTCCATGAGAGCTTTGGCATCGTCAAAGGACTCATGACCACTACACACGCTTACACTGCCGACCAGCGTTTGATCGATGCTCCACACAAAGATCCTCGTCGCTCTAGAGCTGCCGCTTTGAGCATAATCCCTACAACCACTGGTGCAGCCAAAGCCGTCGGCGAAGTCCTGCCAGAACTAAAAGGCAAACTCACAGGTCTCGCCTTCCGTGTACCGACACCGACCGTCTCCGTCGTCGATCTCGTCGCCGAACTAGCGAAACCCACTACTGTCGAGGAGATCAATGCCACGCTCAAACAAGCTGCTGATGACCAGATCCTAGGTTTTGAAGAACGTCCCCTCGTCAGTATGGATTTCAAAGGTGATGCGCGTAGCAGTATCGTCGATGCTGCCAGCACTCTCGTCGTCGGTGACAACATGGTCAAAGTAATTAGCTGGTATGACAACGAATGGGGCTACTCAAACAGACTGGTAGAACTGACAGAGCTAGTCGCCAGCAAGCTTTAAACTCCAAAATTTCGGGGAAATACTCTTGCCTTGCTCGACCATATATCAAATCACCCTTGGTATAAATCTCCAACGCACTTTTTTACAATAACGACGATAGTCTGGATCTGCCATCAAATGGCGCTCTTCGGTCAGCGCACGTAGCATATAAATAATATTCCAACTAATCAGAGCTAGCGCCAGACCCCAGCTCATGAGTGGTAGTAACCCCAACCACCAAGCAATATTTTTGGCGATGTAGGCAGGGTGACGCACATAGGCATACGGACCACGATCTATGATTCCGCGATTAGTCAGATTGCTCGCTTTCCAGCCCAGCGCTACAGTCGCCCAGACATAGATAATGAAAAAAACTAAAATCAAAACTTTGAGTACCCCGTAGATATCACCCTGAGTCGCAAAGATATCACCAGGCATTGGCAAAAGGCTACCAGTTGCCCAGTTAAACGGCGGATAAGCAATCAAGGCCACCAACCAACCAGAAACATACGGATCGACTGATTTTATTTTATTGTGTAAAAATCTAAACTCAAAAGTATACGCTGCAGCAAAAATAACTGTATCAATTAAAAATATCAGCTGATAGATAACATATCGACCAGATTGCCAAAAATAATCAAACGATAAAGTAAAATCTTTTTTTAAAAAAAACAAAAAATCCTGCCAGTGTCCAAAGAGAAAATTGAGCATCAGCGGCAAGAAAAAAAACTTCACGAGATAAGAGAGTGCAACCGTACGAGTCGCAGCCTTAGTCGTACTGCTCAGTCTGGGCAATCGTCGTCGCAGTAGCAGCTCACGTAAATATCTACCCAGCAAGACTAATTTATCAGCACAGTACTCTCTCTCATTCTGAGTGAAATAACGAAATCGCAAAAAATAATAAGGTAAACCCAAAGTAGCGTAACCAGCTAATAAACCCTTAAAAACTAATAATGCCTCCGGACGTAAAAAACCAACATAGTAAGGATGCCAAAAGTAAACTGACACCAATAAGCCAAAAATCACTAAATGAGCAACGTAGTGTGCCAATGCACGACGGAGAGCCAAAGTAAGTTCCATGAGTATCACTATAGCATTACTTACTAAAGTCCGACCTCTTTTTGGAGTGTGTCGCGAACTGCCTCAAATCCCGGTGGCGGATTGGACTCGATCCGACTATCATAGCGAATCACAACAGCCTCATCGCTCGGCACACCGACTGCGCTCAAACCTCCACCGACGATCTGATCAAAAGCCGTACAGCTACTTGGATTATAGTTTGGGTAGCTTGTCCGTGCAGAATCATTGATACAGCGGTGATACTCACGCAAGTATGCTAGGTCATATTTTATCGCCTCAGCCCAACTACAGTTGACGAAGGTAGCAGAATTATTGGCAGGACAACGCGGCTGTAGATAACGCGGCCACTTTGGATCTTGAGTACCACCGACAGTATTACGCGAGATGATCGTCCCCTCCCAAAAAAGCTGATTGCGTAAATTCCAAAACCAAACTGGATCATTACGATTGACTGGCAGCTTCCAGCCACCCGCTGCTGTCGGCATAGCAGCCATGACGCTACCTTCGGTATAGTATGCCCCGACCAGATTGGTCGGATCGGGTCCGACATAGACATTACCAGTGTAGTCTGTACTACCGACACGGTTGATCAGAGCGATCACACCGAAACTACCAGTACCATTTGCTGGATACTTGAGATTGTCTTTGATCTGGAGATCTGCTCCTTTGACCACTATAGTCATCGGATGGTCAGGCAAGATGAAGTCATCACCAGGAGCATCTAGTGTCACCGATCCGCCACGCGGATCGAAGTACAGCACCTCATCACTCCGCTCTGAATAACAATCAGAAAGCGGTCGCCACTCTCGGCGATTATTATCCCAATAGTCCTTAGTAGGATCAAGAGTAGTAAGCACTACTCCGAGACCACTCGCATCACAACGTGATTGATTGATACCGTGTTCATACGGCTGCAGCAACTTCGCAATCTGCGGATTCATGAGATTCCGCGCTTCGGCATAGTTGCCATCACCCACACCCCACGCCTCAGTACAGGCATCACCGAGATCTTCACCGAGCACAGCTCCGATAGTCTTGACCGGACAGATCCGAGTCTCGAAGTAGCAAATATCGCCAAAATCACTAACTCGGTTAGTTCGTACATCTCTGTAGTTAATGATGGTAATACCATCTGACCCATAGACTGGTGTGAATTCATGGATATAAGTACCAAACTTTACCGCAAAAGCTGATTTGTTTTGTACTGGTATGTAGAGTTTATCACCACGAATATCTGGATTAGGCAGACAAGCTGACCAATCCGATCGCTCACCTTCACGAATATTATTGGTATAGCTACCGACGATCGCACTATCTCGTACCTGTACACAAACCTCCTTTGGAACACGACAATTTTGATAACCATCGGCTTGAGAGTAAATCGGTAGAACTATATTGCCATCACTATCAATACTGTCAACGTAATTGGGTAAAGATCCAGCACCTTCAACATCTGTAGCTCGGCAACTATAAGTGGTATAGCAAGGGTTACCGCCGCCACTACTACTGCTGCCACTACTACTGCTGCCGCTACCGCTGCTACTGCCGCTACCGCTGCTACTGCCGCTACCGCTGCTACTGCCGCTACCGCTACTACTGCCGCTACCGCTACTGCTAGTAGAGCTGGTACTGCTGGTAGAGCTGCTACTGCTAGTAGAGCTGGTACTGCTGGTACTGCTGGTAGAGCTGGTACTGCTGGTAGAGCTGGTACTGCTGGTAGAACCAGAGCTAGAGCCGCTACCAGAACCAGAGCCGCTACCGCTACCACCACCGCTACCACCACCGCTACCACCACCGCAACCTACAGGCAACACCAGCGTCGCCTGTGTAGCACTAGTCCTAGAAATACCACTACAAGGAATATCATTACCAAATTCATCCTGATTCAGAATTTTGGTATAAGAAAACTGAAGACTAGAGTGTACCGTCCCCATCATACAAGCATTGGTGTGGACGTTGATACTGCCAGTGGTCTTTTGTCCTGGCTGTAACACAAAGCCACCACCAGTCGGACCAGTCCGACCACTATGTAGACTAGCAGGATTACCCCAGGAGTTACCCCAGATGGCATCGATCTGTACAGCACAAGTACCATCATTATAGATTGTGTAGGGGTGTTTTACGCTCTGACCCGCATTGATCACGATCGCCAGACTCAGCGAAACACCCAAAGTCACAAAAACAAAGAGGAAAATACTCAATCTGCTCAACCAACGGAAGCTACGAGGAATAGTCTGCATAAATAAAAATTATTCGATAATAGCTCCAAATTCTTGTGATCCAGCAGTAGAATCAGTGACTGGTGCCTGTAAGTTTTTATTAGACTCTAGACTAGACGCAGGCTTTGCTGGTACTGCCAAATCCACAATTGTAGAATCACTACAGCCAACAAGTAAAACACTCATACCGAGCACGACTCCGAGAGCCAAAATATAGCGGTTTGGTTGCATAAAATAATTAGTGATTTGATGTTAGTATTAAATCTTAACACACTAAACAATCCAACGCTAAACTAAAAATAAATAAAAGTCAAGTCTATAGCTAAAAGACTACTTCCAGAAAGCCAATTTACTAAAAAAACTCTTGGCGGCTGGTCCAAATCCATCGGCAGGTGCATTAGGATCGACAGGTGTCTGACCACCTGGCACTGCATCTACACCAACATCAAGCTTGTCCGCACCACCTGGAGTGCTGGTAGGTTTGGCAGAGATTACTGGAAGTATCTTCTCCTCGTGCTCCACGACGGCATTGAGAGTCTTGCCAACGAAATCAAGTGGCAGAGTGCCAGTCTTGGTAAACTGCCAAAGTACTTTTCGTTCCGTAGCACTGAGCGATCGACCCATTTTCTCTTTGAAAGCAGTCTCTATATCCTGTGGATCAGTAAGTTTACGATCCTCCCAGTCGAAAATAGTCTCGAGTTGTAGACCAGTACTGCCCAGAGCCAGTGGAGGCAGCACTAATGGTGCAAGCGCTAAAAGTGCACGACCTAGAGTAGCGAGATTCGGTCGCGGCCCATTGTCCACTTGGATAGTATAGGCATCGGTGAAACTCTCTCCTTTTTCAGTCTTTTCACGAGCTATTGTAAGTAGATCGCCTACTGCGACTGGCATTTTATTGACTTTGAGGTGTTTACGAGCTGCCTCAAGCAAATCACCGATAGTCATCGTAGCTGGCAGACTACTCGCTCGCTCTTGTGACATTTTGGTATAAATATCTTTTAATCCTTTGTTGACAGACAATAGATTTTTAAACTCTTGGGAATCAAGATTTTTAGTGATTCGACCGTCTTTTGTGAGCTGTGTCTGAAGACGCAGGACACCAACTCCTTGCTTTTCATTTGCCATGACTTCTCTTAGCTCTCCGAGATTCTCATAGCCATTGTCTTCCAGATATTCCGCCAGTTTGATCTGTAACGGAGTATGAGATTCTCCCTGCTCAGTACGCCAATCGGCTCGTGTTTTTTCGATTGTGGCGAAGTCTTGGCTCCAGTCTGTTGCCTTTAGATCATCGACCAATCCATCAACTTGACTCTGTAAATCTCCCAATTTACCTGTATCAAGATTATCCAGATAATTTTTGATATCTCCGATACGATTACGTTCGAGTCCAAGCGCTGTATTGATAGCTGAACCTTCAGCACGACGAGTGATGTTAAAAATCTCATCTACGTCCAAAGTCTCATCGCTTTTGTCAGGTAGTTGATTGTGTGTCCTCTCATCACTAAATATATTACGGAGTCCATTGACAGGAGCAAGAGGATCAAAGCCTGTCTCTACACGATCGTGATGTGCACGGATTGCAGTTTGATTTGGAGTTTCCTCAACTATTGGTTTTGGGGAGTTTTCTGGTTCTGGAATATCTGAAGGTACGCTATCGTCTATCGGATCTAGCTGCACAATTTCCTCCTCCAAGGCTTGTATCTGCTCTTTCGTCTGCCGACAAACAAAACCTTTGGATTTCAAAACTGCCTTGATAGGCTCTGGCAAGTATTTCCAGTTTGCAAACTCTTGATCACGCCATTCGTAAGCTTGTCCCTTTGGTAGAGCATCGTGAAAATGATCAATTTGATCTGTCTCGCCACGAGTAGCATTCCAAGCTTCCTTGAGAATCTTATTGAGACCTTTGGCGCTACCATTTGCTTCGATAACTGCATTTAGTACGTCCTGACCAGTCGGAGCTGGTTGATTTTTGCAATTTTGTATTTCAGGCATTTTATTAAGGGTTAGTTTTGATTTTTGAAAAAAATTAATTACGATATAAGAATGCTTGGACAGTCGCGATGATGATGTACGCCAGCAGAGCAACCACTAGTCCGATCACCGCGTATTTCAGCATATCCTTGGCTTTTTGGATTTCGTTGTCATTACCAGCCGCGACGACGAGGCGAAAACCACCAACCACGAGCAAGACTAGTGCAGCCGTACCGACTAGCTTGACGAGGAAGTCGATAGTCTTTCCGATGAAAGCGTCAGCAGAGAGAAATCCTGTATCGGCTGCACCAACTTTTGTCTGACCATCGACATTCAAAATAGTATTCACATTTACTGTCGTCGCAGCGCTAGCAACAGGTAAATCACCAATGCCAGCAAGTACTAGCCCAGCAAGCAAAGCCACGAGAAAGATTTTTATCTTGAGCATATTTTTATTTTGAGCTTGCCGATATATTTATTTCTATTTTTTTGGATATTCCTTTCATTTTAGCACTTTTACCGCCAAAATACAAGCAACTCATGTGGAAAACTGCTACTAAAATCGTCCAAACACTCCAGTCTGCTGGTCACACTACCTATTTCGCTGGCGGTGCAGTACGTGATCTACTACTAAATCGTCAGCTTAGTGACATCGACATCGCGACTTCAGCGAATCCCGACGAAGTAGCCAAACTTTTCCAAAAAACCCACCCCATCGGGAAAGAGTTTGGCGTAACACTCGTACTAGCTGGCAAGCATGCTTTCGAAGTCGCGACTTTTCGCAGTGAGAGCGACTATGACGGTCGTCGACCGAGTAAGGTGTTTTTTACTAATGCTGAGGAAGATGCGAAGCGGCGTGACTTTACGATCAACGGACTTTTTTATGATCCACTAAAAAAACGAGTACTGGACTATGTCCGCGGTCAGCATGATCTAAAACTCAAAGTCGTGCGTTTCATCGGGGATGCAGCGGAGCGTGTACAGGAGGATCACCTGCGACTGCTACGAGCGATACGCTTTCGCAATGCACTAGGGTTTGAGTACGAAACTCGGACTGCCCGTGCAGTGAGGCAGCACGCCCATTTGATCGCCAAAATCTCAGCAGAACGAGTCAGTGCTGAACTGACGAAGATGCTCACTGATCCTAGCCGTGCCAACGCTGTGCGTGACTTAGACCGCTTCGGACTACTGGCGATCCTGCTGCCCGAGCTAGTACGACTCAAGGGTATGGCACAGCCAACGCAGTACCACAAAGAAGGTGATGCCTTCACGCACTCGCTCGGCAGTCTCGCTACTCTCGCACAGCGTACCGATGCGACAGTCGCGTGGGCGACGCTACTACATGACCTCGGCAAAGCCACGACTTATCACGAACTAGCTGGTGTGATTTCTTTCCCCGGACATGCCCAGGCAGGAGCTGTGATCGCAAACAAAGTACTCAGACGATTAAAGCTGGATAACGCTACCCGCGCCAAGATTTGCTGGTTGATCGAGCAACACATGACACTCGGTGATCTAACCAAGATGCGACCAGCTCATCGTCACCGCTACTTCACTCACCCGTGGTTTGGCGATCTCATGCGAGTCTGTCGTGCCGATATCCACGGTACACGCCCAGCGAATGAGTGCTTACTCCGTGAAGTCCGTCACCTCTGGAAAACCGAAACAAAAGAAAAACTACTACCAATGCCACGAGAGCTATTGACTGGTAGTGAAATCATGCACGAGCTAAAGATCGCAGCAGGACCAAGTATCGGACGGCTCAAACGCGTACTCTACGATGCGCAGGTAGAGGGACTAGTGCAGGATCGGGCTGGTGCGATTACATTTCTCGAAAAGTGCTTGAGGCGGTAAACTAACGCCATGCGTGTACTCTCTGGTATCCAACCCTCCGGCAGCCTTCATCTCGGCAACTACTACGGCGCGATCGCTCAGTATCTCACACGCCAAGAATCTGGCGACGAACTGTTTATATTCATCGCAGACTGGCATGCGCTGACCACTACACGTGATCCAGCAGTACTGAGACGAAGTATCTTTGAAATCACTGCGGCATACCTCGCTCTCGGTCTAGACCCAACGCGAGCCACACTCTATCGCCAGTCAGATATACCAGAGATCCAAGAGCTAGCTTGGATACTATCGTGCCTCGCTCCGATGGGTCTGCTAGAACGCGCGCATAGCTACAAAGACAAAGTCGCCAAAGGTATCGCAGCGAGTGTTGGGCTATTTTATTATCCAGTACTCATGGCAGCCGATATCCTCACAGTCAGTGCAGAGGTTGTACCGGTAGGCAAAGATCAAAAACAACACCTCGAAATCGCCCGTGACTTAGCTGGAAAATTCAACGATAGCTACGGCGAAACTCTCACACTTCCTGAGCCAGAGATTCCTGAGATTGTCGCAGTCGTACCTGGTACAGACGGTCAAAAGATGAGCAAAAGCTACGGCAACACGATTGATATCTTCGCCGATGACGCTGTGCTAAAAAAACAGGTCATGGGCATCGTCACTGACAGTAAAGCCAAAGGCGACCCTCTGGATCCCGACAGTTGTAATGTCTTTCGATTGTACGAGCTGGTAGCAAATGAAAATCAGATCGTCGAGCTAGCAGAAAAATACAAATCAGGTACTATCGGATACGGCGATGCGAAAAAGGCTTTACTGGAAGCAATTCATACAAAGTTTGACTCAGCACGAACAAAATATACTGAGCTGATGCAAAATACCCCTGAGCTAGAAAAAATCCTTACAGCAGGTGCGAAAAAAACTCGAACTAAAGCAAAGGAAACTCTAGCTGCCGTAAGACAAGCTGTAGGCTTAATTTAGGACATAAAGCTCTGCTATATCAGCTCTTGCTTCACCAAGTGTCGACAATAGTTTCTCCGTCTCTGGTTCAAGCATAATTGATTTATCGGTTGCCTTGGGATTTTTTTCTATTGCATGGAGTGCGTGCATTACCAAAGCAGCCAGATCACCAGACTTCAATCGTGGCACAATCGAAACATTCGTACCAGCCTCGATATCTCGTTTAACTTGACTAGGCCTAGAAGCAAAATTGACTGTTACTTGAAGTGGAAAAACATTTGAATCGTATCTAGATTGAAAGAAAAAAACTCCCGCAATTCGTCGATGGTTATTGTCAACACCTGTACCGACCGCAGAGGCAAAGCTAACATCATAATTAGGATTCCAATCTTGGAGCAACTGCACTACTTGAGATACTCCCAATTTTTGATCTACTAAACCTTCTGCACTCTGTGACTCAGCACATAATCTGTCCAAAATAGTAGCAATAGATCCTCGCATATTTCTCATACCATCACTGGCGATACCACCAAATTCTTCACGATCACTAGATAAGTAGTTGTTTGGTACATCACGAACACTATTTCGGCGAGCTTCCTCAATTCCGACTATTCCAATAGTCATCTGTTATTTTTTGTTAAAGTATTAGTGTTTATAAAAACATTTAGATTATTATACATAAAATAAGTATAGAAGTCAATGAAGCTGACCGAAGCAATAGACCGTTTCCTCATGGCTGTCCGGATTGAAAAAAACCAGTCTGAAAAGACCGCTCGCAATTATGCCCACTATTTGAGTCGAGCACTGGGATTTTTTGGTTCAGAGATAGAGGTCAATCAAATTGATTTTTTGGATATTCAAAAGTTTTTCCTGCATCTCGCCGATCTTCGAAGTCACGGCAAACCTCTCTCAGTAAAAACCCGTAGTTATCACGCTATTGCCTTACGTGCGCTTTTCAAATATCTCGCCAAACACGATATTGAGTGTCTCGCTGCGGAAAAAATCGATGTGCCAAAAACAGAAAAACGGATAGTGGAGTTCCTTACACCCGAGGAGCTAGAGCGACTTTTTGCTATCATGGGAAACAAAAACCTACGCGAGCTACGCGACACCGCGATCATCGAAACACTCTACTCTACTGGTCTGCGTGTGAGCGAACTTTGTAGCCTCAGTCGTAATCAAGTGGATCTCAAACGTCGTGAGTTCGCCGTCACAGGTAAGGGTCGTAAAACTCGTATTGTTTTCCTCACTCCAGAGGCAGCAGGAAAAATCGGTATCTACCTCAACCGTCGCACAGACAACCTCACCGCAGTTTTTATCTCGCATGGTCCAAACAGTAAAAAGGCTGATGAAATCGTCGGTGACAGTGACACGAAGAGAATCACTCCTTGGACGGTCGCCAGTATCGTGAGGAAGTATGCCCTACTCGCTGGAATCGTAAAAAAAGTAACTCCACACACACTCCGTCACAGTTTTGCTACGACACTACTAAATAACGGTGCGGATCTACGCTCGGTACAAGAAATGCTCGGGCATGCCAGCATCACTACAACGCAGATCTACACTCATGTAACAAATAAACGCCTCCGCGAAGTCCACTCAAAATTCCATAAATAGCCTACGAATGTACTGGCTGCACATCTACACTTACCACCTCCTCGACCAGAGTTTCAAAAACTAACCGTGGAGAGCTGATCTGACTATCGAGAATTATGTTGTCACGCCCGCAAGCAAATTCAAAAACATGACTCGCACCGCGCAGCCTGACTCGCCCACACATACCTGGAGTAAACTTACAAAACAAATCTTGGGAAGTAGTAGGCATAGCAGAAAAAATTAAAGGAAGCCCACTCTAAGTCTAGAGTCATGAAACTACGATGAAATTTGCACCAGCAAAAAAGGTGTTAGAATTAAAGTCCATTTTTTTATTTAATAAAATCACCCTATGTCCAAAGGTCTCCTCATCACTGGCGCTATCATCGTAGGGCTAGCACTCTGGATCGTCGGTCACTACAACTCACTCGTCGATCTAGAAGAAAATGTAGATAACGCTTTCGCTAAAATCGAAACACAATACCAACGCCGTATCGACTTGATACCTAGTCTCATAAATACAGTCAAAGGCTCTGCTAGCTTCCAGCAAGAAACTTTCACTGCCATCACCAAAGCGCGTAGCGGCTGGACAAACGCTAGCACACCCAATGCCAAGATAGCATCTGCCAATGCTTTTGAGAGTGCACTGAGCCGTCTGCTTGTAACAGTAGAAAACTACCCCGATCTCGACACCGAAGCTTTCAAAGGACTCATGATAGAACTCGAAGGCACAGAAAACCGTATCTCCTTTGCCCGTAATGAATACAATGATATCGCTACCATTTACAATAAATCTGTCCGTAAAATCCCTCGCAGTTTTATTGCCCAACTTTTTAACTTTGAACGTGAACGCACACTTTTTGAAGCAGACCAAGGAGCAGAAAAAGCACCGACAGTACAATTCGATTTTAGTACACCGCCGACACCAACTATAGCTGAATAATTTAAACTCAGTGCTTGCAAAAACATTAATAACGATTGCGGTCTTTATATTGGCTGTTTTACCGACGCTTGGTGAGGTAGAAATACCCACATACCAAAACTACATCACAGACATCAGTACACAGCTAGATGACAGCGTAGAGGCCGAACTCAATCAACAACTTGCAACTTATGAGTCTACAACTGGTACAGAGATCGCTGTACTGATCGTTCCACTGATCCCAGCAGGACTCGATGCCAATACCTATGCTACGATGGTCGGCAATAAATGGGGCATCGGCAAAGTCAATACAGATAACGGTGCTCTCCTACTCATAGAGACAGACGATGCACCAGGCAAGCGTGACATCTATATCGCCACAGGTAGCCAACTAGAGGGTGGTCTGGCAGACCTAGAGGCGAACTATATCGTCAATGATCTGATAATTCCCGAGTTTCGAGTAGGTGACTTCGACGCAGGAGTCCGTGCTGGGGTAAACGGCATCATCGCTGGACTTGATGGTGAGGTTTTTGCTGGTAGCACCATCGACACCAAATCAATTGGCAACTGGTTTCAGTATATCTTCATGTTTATTTTCTTCGTCTTGCCTTGGTTTGGTGCGATCTTTGGTCGGAGTAAGGCGATCTGGCCAGGCGGTGCAGTCGGTGCGACTGGTGGTGTCATCTTTGGCTGGGTGAGCCAGCTAGGTTTGAGCAGTATGCTCGGCACTGCTCTGGCATTTGGCATTTTTGGATTTTTCCTCGACTGGCTAGTCTCAAGGAACTATGAAAAGGCAAAAAAAACTGGCAGTAAACCTAGCTGGTGGGCTGGTGGCAGATCAGGTGGTAGCTCTCGTGGTGGTGGCTTCGGTGGCTTCGGTGGCGGTGGCTTCTCAGGTGGCGGTAGTGGCGGTAGCTGGTAGATTTAGAGTCCAAATAATCGTTTGGCATTTTCAGTTGTTGCCTTTTCAACTGCTGCTAATTCTAAGTTTTTGATTTCGGCGATTTTTTGCACTACCTCTACAACGAAAGCTGGCTCACAGCGTTGACCACGTTGAGTATTCGGTGCAAGGAAGGGCGCGTCGGTCTCAACTAAAATTTTTTCTAGTGGCGTTATTTTTATCACTTCACGAATATTATCAGCCTTGGGAAAAGTACAAATACCAGTAAAACCAAGGTAAAAATCTTGTGCAAGTATTTGCTCAGCAAATGCTACTCCACCACCAAAGCAGTGAAATACACCAGGGATTTTGCCGAAGCGAGTCAGGACATTGAGCATGTCGGCATCTGCCTCACGCGAGTGGATAATCACAGGCTTGTTTAGCTCTTCGGCGAGTGCGAGCTGTTTGAGGAAGGCTGCCAGTTGAGTAGCTTTATCGTTTCGCAGCTTGAAGTAATCGAGACCAATCTCACCAATTGCTACAACGTGTTCGGTTTGAGCGAGCTTTTTTAGTTCGGCTATGGTTGATTCGGCTATCTCTGCTGCATCGTGTGGGTGCACTCCGACTGCTGCAACGACACTGCTGACGTAGTCAGCCAGTGCGACTGCCCTGCGACTTGTCTCCAGATTACAACCCGGATTGAGGAGCTGCGTGACGCCAGCTGTCTCTGCTCTCTTCAAAACTTCCTCACGATCAGTGTCGAACTCTGGAAAGTCGAGATGGCAATGGGTATCAATCATGTACTACGTCATTCTGAGCGAAGCGAAGAATCTCGTAAAGTGCGATTTTGAATCGTGTGAGATTCTGCGTCATCCGTCCCTGACAGACTCCTCAGGATGACAGCTAAACTTTCCTCTGACACTTTACACAATAACTCGTCGTCCGCTGACTAATCTTCATTGTCTTCATAGTCAGTCCGCACTTGACACACGGCTGACCATGACGTTTGTAGGCTCGTAGCGTGTGTTGGTTATTGCCCGACTTGCCATCGGAGTCGACGAACTCACCGACCGTCGTACCACGATTGCTTACGCCCTTCGCTAGCTCGTGAATGATTGCCTTGTGGACTGTCCGTAGCTGAGCTGTGTTTAGCCTCTCTACTCGACTCGCTGGATGCAGACCAGCAGTGAAGCAGATCTCATCTGCATAAATATTGCCGATCCCAGCGATGACCGTTTGATCTAGTAGCACCGCCTTGAGCTGTCCTTTCTTTTTATTCAAGCGACTACAAAAAACTTCGAAAGTAAAAGCTGACTCAAGCGGCTCCGGTCCGAGCTTCGCCAAGCCACAGGCTTGCTCGTGACTCTTGGCAGCACAGAGTGTCAAAGTACCAAATTTACGAATATCATCGAAACGCAGCTCTAATCCGCGCCCAAGTGCAAAACGGTGACGTACACAACGCTCCAACGGAGCTGTCACTCGGCGGATCAGGAAATGCCCTGTCATGCGAAAGTGCGCTACGAGTGTCAGTCCTTCTGAGAGATCGAAGACGATGTACTTTGCGCGACGGCGAATCGCCAAGATTTTCTTACCAACCAGATTTTTACGAAAAGTCGGCAGGCTCGGACGTAGTGCTTTGGGCGTGTCACTCCAAAATGCCGTGAATTTTTTACCTACTACACACTGGAGGTCACGCACATGGGTCTCGACTTCGGGAAGTTCAGGCATGCTTCAATCAGTTTTAATGGTGGGGTTTACGTCGCCACCCTGCTATAAACGACAAGATCAAGACTAGAGTAATGTTAAACTAAACTAGTAATGAATTTCCAAATCTTACCAGCGATTGATCTAATAGGCGGACACTGCGTACGTCTATACAAAGGTAGCTACGATCAAGTAACACAGTACTCTAAAGCACCACAAAATCAAGCTAAGATTTTTGAACGTGAAGGTGCTGATACACTTCATATAGTCGATCTCGACGGAGCAAAGTCTGGCAATCTAGAAAATCTCAAAGCAATTGAAAAAATCCGCCAACATGTGGCAATACCCATTGAAGTCGGTGGTGGTGTTCGTAGTTTGGAGTCTGCTGAGACACTCTTTGGTATCGGTGTAGATCGTATCATCATCGGTACAGCAGCTGTCGAAGACCCTGCACTACTAGCAGCTTTGCTAGAAAAATATGGAGCAGAAAAAATCATCGTCGGACTTGATGCCCGTGAAAGTGGTACCAAGATAGCTATACATGGCTGGAAAGGTAAAACTGAACTCAACACTCTCGACTTCGCTGAAGACTTAGAGCAACAAGGCATTACCCGTGTGATCTTCACCGACATCGCCCGTGACGGCACACTGACTTTCCCAAACTTCGATCTAAACGAAAGATTGGTCAATACCACTAAATTAAAAATCATAGCCAGTGGTGGCGTGAGTGAAATTGAACATATCAAAATGCTCCACAAAATCGGCTGTGAAGGTGTGATCATTGGTAAGGCACTTTATGAAAGCGAACTCTCAGTTGCAAGTATTAAACAAGCACTCTCATGATTGGCTATCTCTCTGGTATCGTACTCGGCATACGTGGTCACGCACTGATCGTCGAGACTGGTGGTGTCGGATACCTCGTAGCTGTCAGTCAAAGACTCCTAGTAAAATCAAAAACTGGTAGTAAGCTCACGCTGCATATTCACACACACCAAACAAATGATGCGATTAGCTTGTTCGGCTTTATAGACACAGCAGAACTAAATTTCTTCGAGCTTTTGACTTCAGTCAATGGTATCGGGCCAAAGACTGCACTAGAGATACTCGAAACTCCGCGTGAAGTAATCGAAAGCGCCATTGTCAGCAGCGATACTGCTGCTTTCAAACGTATTCCTGGTGTTGGACCCAAGACTGCTGGACGAATAGTCCTCGAGCTACGCGGTAAACTGACCGGCGATCAAACTGTGACAGTGCCAACTGATAGTCGGCTCGATACCGATGCCATAGAGGCACTCAGTCAGCTCGGATACAAAAAGTCTCAAATCGAAAAACTACTTATCAAGCTACCAACAGAAATCCGCACAACTGAAGAAATTGTGAAGTGGTTTTTGCAAATGGCTTGAACACACTATTTCAGCTCTTTATGTTTGACTTTTTTATGATTTTTTGTTATAATAGAATGAATTGTTAAAAACAAAATCGCAGTTCAAACAATAAAAAATGATCTCTCGTCTGATAAATATCGCTGGCACTTCAATATTGAGCTTAGCCATACTAGCTGGCACTTTGTTTCTTATCTCACAGAAAGAAGGTAAAAATATAGTCTATACTGCCCCACCACTACTATCTTTCACTGTAGATACAGCTGAACCAACTGCTATCGAATTAACTCAAAAGCTAACAGGCAAGGGTATTCTGACTCTGGGCAAATTTACAAAAGTGCGACTCGATAATGAGACCACCCTCACAGTCATAGCAGCTGACTTCGATGAGTATGACAAACTAATGAATGCGACCTTACAAATAGAACAAGGTCGTATTTGGCTTGCCAATAATGTTTGGGGTACAAAAATCACAGTCAAAGATAAACTCGCCAGCGCCACCAGCCAAGGTGGTACGTTAATTTTCTCCAGTCAAAAAAATGCTAACAATGAACAACTAACCCAGATCGCAGCAATCGATAGTCCTGTCGCAATCGCTACAATCACAGATACTATAGCTCCTGTCACACTACTCGATCCTGGCAAGACAACAATCCTGACACCTAGTACAGCGATAAAACTGGCAAACGAAGATTCTTTTCTGCGTCAAGCAGTGTGGAAAACACTGACGACCACTAATAATTCAAATCTTGATTTCTTTCGTAAGGCTAACCAAACTCTCGATATACGTTTTTTGAATCACTTAATCAGTCAGCAGCGCAATAGTCAAAACACGCCAACTGAAACAACTTGGCTACGTAAGCTTCGTAAATATCTAACTTTTTTACCAAACCCAGAAGTACGACTCTGGAGCACCGAGGCTACCGAGATGCTCCGAGCAGCCACCGACGACCCAACTGGCTCCCAGCTGATCAGTCTGTCAACACTACTTAAAGATAATAGTTTTGGTGGACGACACGAGCTGGTATCGGCCATTGCAAAGCTACTACCCTACACCCGACTACAGTCATACCCTCAGCTCGCTACTGACAATCTACTCAACCTAAACAAACTATCAAATCTAGAGTCACAAATATCTAATCTAATAAAAGAACGACCTCTAACCTATAATCTAGCACTAGCTCATAGACTCCAGCTAACATCAGCAATGATGAAAGAACAACCCGAACTAGCAGCTCAAAATCTATCTCAACTAGGAAAAGAAATTTTTGAAGCCAAAAACTTAACAGCCAATGAAAGTTCCTTTTTGGGTAAAACCTTATTGGCATTTTTTCAAGCACAACCAACACAAATAACTACCCAACTCATAGATGCCTATCATGCACTCAATAAATTTCGATCAAAGAAGCCTTTTACTTTGGCTTCAGCACTAGATGATCAAGTCACCCTAGTCCAACTTTTAATAACAACTGATCAACGTACACTTGCGCCACTGGCTGCCTACAAACTAAAAAAACTACTAAAACTAGGTGGGCAATATCTCACTTCTGAACAATTCATTCGATTAGCTGATCTCGGTGTTGATCTCTCAAATAGAGCCACCTATTTACAAACCTTAGATCCCAATACCAAACTCGATGAAAACTCCTACCAAGACTGGATAGCAGCACAAGCAATCGCAACTGCAAAAGCTGAAACCAATCAAGATAGTAATACAAATTTAGATCAGTCATCAAAAACAACTGAAACAGATACTACTGCACCTGATCAAGTAGCTAAAAAACCTAAGAATAATTTTATTGAAGAATTTTTCGATCTAATCAAACTAACTGACAATACTCTAGTCGTAGATCTAGTGGAGACACCTATAGATAATCAGACAGATAAAAAAAATCAGGATACTGAGGTCACAAAAAAAACTGTCAAGGAGGAAGAAATAACTAAATCAGATCGAACAGTCGAAATCATTTACAACTCCAGTGACGGTAGGATTGCCCGTCCGGGTGAGCTGGTAGAATCGGCCACACCAGTCAGTCCTCCAAAGTCAGCTGTCAAAAAAGATACCAAAGATATATCAACAGTGATCGTCTACGATCCCAATGATGGCAAAATCGCTCGTCCCCGACTAGACTTCACACCGGAGATCAAGATACTGGATTAGCCTCGTAACAGACTTGCATCACGCTCTCGGAAAACCTAAAATGACTATAATCGGGGGATTGGCACTCGACTGACAGATCATAAAGCTGCTCTCGCCAGACGAGAGAATTCGGGTGGAACCGCCCTACATGGGTCCCGAGCGAAGTTATTTCGTTCGGGTATTTTTTTATCTCAAACCTATTACTTGTGAAAACCGCTACCATCACAGTCTCGGGATCGGATCGCGCCGGTATCATCGCTCATACGACTACCTGCCTCTACGAAGCAGGCGCGAATATCCTCGCACTCGATGAAAAAGTCGTCGCTGGGATATTCTCCATGACGCTCAATGCCGATGTCTCCAAAGTAAAAATCCCAAAACTCCGCAAAGACTTAGCCACTGTCGGCAATGCTCTCGGACTAGACGTCCGAGTAAAACTCCGTGATACACAGGAAAAGAAAAACCTCGCACTCCTCGTGAGTCGCGAAGACCACTGTCTGCGTGAGCTAGTGAAGCAATGTAGAGCTGGCAAAATCCGTGCCAAACCTGTTGTGATTATTGGTAATCACCCAGATCTAAAATCAATCGCGCAGAAGCTAAAACTCCCTTTTCGCCTCGTCGCGGATAAAGTAAAAGCTGATCGCGAAAAGAAAATGATCCAGCTCTTCAAACGCTATGATACCGACTTCATCGCACTGGCTCGCTACATGCAAATCCTCAGCCCAGAGCTAGTCGCACGCTACGAGGGTCGCGTGATCAATATCCACCCCAGCCTCCTGCCGAGCTTCCCTGGTGCACGTCCGTACCACCAAGCCGTCGAAGCAGGCGTGACTGTCGCAGGTGTCACTGCCCACTTCGTGACGACAGATCTCGATCGCGGTCCGGTCATTGAGCAGGCTGCCTTCCGCGTGGGTAAAAAAGACACGCCGGGCAAAATCACTCTCACTGGTCAAAAGCTCGAAGCGAAAGTCCTAGCAAAAGCGTGTGAACTGTACAGCAAAGACAAGCTCTATCTCCACTGGGGCAAGGTTTATTTTAAATAAAATAATTTTACATTCTAAATTTCTCCTATGCCTGCTACCTCTCTCGAACAATCCCCCTTCGCCC
>VAPL010434972.1_pt1 | contig 20658 bp, 27 predicted proteins | sample 3395061 | NCBI WGS metagenome assembly VAPL01 (sample SAMN08290444, study PRJNA428436) | hydrothermal vent metagenome | isolation source: Deep-sea hydrothermal vent chimney 2 | place: Pacific Ocean: Juan De Fuca Ridge | depth 2182 m m | reverse complement strand
GACGGCGGCGTGGTGAGTAACGTCCGGTTTGGCGGCTCGGTCGAGCACGTCCGAGCTGGTGGTGCGGTCCATGACGTGGAGGACGGTGGTGTGGTACAGACCGTTTGGGATTGCGGGGCGGTCCAAAACGTGTGGGATGGCGGCGTGGTGTGGGACGTGTGGGTTGGCGGCGTGGTGCAGGACGTTTGGGATTGCGGTGTGGTGCAAAACGTGTGGGACGGTGGGGTGGTCCAAAACGTGTGGGATGGCGGCGTGGTGCATAACGTGGAGGGTGGCGGCGTGGTTGGCAACGTTCGGAAAGGCGGTGTGGTGAAGACCGTCCGGGATGGCGGTGTGGTATTTAACGTCCGAGCTGGCGGCGTGGCCCAGTGTGTATGGAATGGCGGTGTGGTGGAAAACGTCCAGGCTGGTGGTCGGGTTAGTGGCGTCCGGGAGGGCGGGCTGTTGCGTAACGTCTGGAATGACGGCGTTGTTGGAAAATAAATAGTATCTCTACAACATCAACAAACACAGGGGGTTACGAAAATGAATAATGAAATTTACGGACCGGCAGACAGAAACACACTCGCCATGATCATCACCCAGCTAACCGAGGCGCGTCCTCACCTGCCGATACAGCTACACAGGATTGTTGACACTTTGATAGACGTGGCCAGAGTCGGCGATTGTTTATCGGAGGCCGATGTGAGACAAGCGACGGCTCTAATCGCGCGCGCGCACGCACGCACTGAATACAATAGTGACAAACAGGAGACAAAATAATGCCCAAAACAAGTGCGGAATCCACGCGGGACAACGTTCTTAAATATCGGGATGCGGGTTTAATCCAAACTAAAACCTGGGTACACCCCGACGAGGCTAAAGCCTTGCGGAACGCCGCTCAAAAACTGCCAAAAACTAAACGTATTCGTGAGAAATTGACGAGTGCTACAAAAGAGTAATTGTGAAAATAATCACGGTATGCAACTGAGAATAAAACCCTTTAATCGGGGTTTTTTTTCGTTGTCATCTCATCAAAATAATCGAGCCTGTCACCTACCATGGTCTTCCACCGGGTGAATTCCAGAATCACCCATTCGAAATTCTGATACGACTGCTCATCAACACAGGCAATCCCTGTCTTTGCCCATTTAATCGGTTTCAGGTTCATCGGGTCTGGTCGTACCGGCGGGGGCATCGTCGGTATTTTCGGGGTTACTGCCGGTACTACCGAGTGCGTCGAGCAACCTGGCAGTGCGACTAGACAGAATACGAACAAGAACATTGGGTTTGCGATCAGCCATTTTCGTAAGATTCCGGTTTTCAATTGTGGAAAATCTTTCATCACGTTCTATCCTCGCTGCAATATCGCGTTCTCCAAGCACCTTGACTGCCTCAGAATACGCATAGACTTCTTGTTCGATATTGGTGGCGTATTGCCCAAAAGCCTCTGTAGTAGATGACAAGGTCGCTTCAAGCACCGCATTATCCTGTTTGGTGTCGACGTAGTCCCAGATAAGAAACGCCCCTCCTGACAGGCTTGCAACCATCAGGCCGATTTTAAATGCGATCATTTTTTATCGTCCCACGTTGCAGTGGTAATATACGCCGTACCGATGCCAGCAACAGACGCCACGATAAGAGCGACACTGGACGATATCTCGCGCGCCAGCGCAGGGTCAGTAAAAAACAGCCCACCACCAAGAGTGCATGCCGATAAAATACAAAATCGAACGGTGAACCGCCTGTGCTTCCAAGGATCAATGTCCATCAATCACACACCTCGGACTTTGCGCAAATGCTAATTAGCGTTTTCTCGACATCGCCTACCGCTCTCGATAGTGACATATGATTGTTTCTGACGGTAGCCCTGAGAGAGTTTTGATTATCTACTACCGTACCCAGTAGTGTACCAATCGACGCTATATCAGACTGCTGGTTCGTGCTGGTCCTAGCCAGTTCCCGGGTAACGTCCACCTGCTCGCTCTGCAATGAGGTCAATACTCCCGTCAACGTCACCAGAGACAACCCAGCAACGTAAAACGATAATTTATCAAATGTCTCAAATCGTCGACGGTGATTATTTTGCATCCCACCACTCCACAGGATCGACGTAATTGCCGTTTATTTTAATCTGGTGGTGGATGTGCTCATCTATATCGGGATACCGATCACCGAGTTTTTGAGAGGTCCCAATAACGTCGCACTCTTTGACTTTCTCGCCAACGGGGACTGATGGTGAGACATAAAACACGTCGTGAATGTCTCTGTCTTCTGTTTCAACCCTCACGTATCGAAACGATAGATCATCTGCGTAGGGGTAACCGTGTTTGATGACAGTACCTGATACTGGTGAAACAACCAGTGTTCCCGGAGGACACAGGTAATCCTGCCCTGTGTGTTCTCGACGACCACGCGGGGCACCAAAATGACCCTGACCCCACTTATCGGATATGCGTTTTTCTAATTGCTTACTAATTATAGTTTTCATGATTAAAACCCCTGTTAATTGTTGTAGCCGTATCCGATAACATTCAATCGGTTAGATACAGTTACTGGTTGGGACGGGTCATTCTCAGTACGGATCAGTTCGAATCTTTTAGAATTCACAGGGATTTTAACCGTAGAAATGGTCTCACTGTATCCGAATGAATCACCAGTGCTTACATAAAATGACGCTACGGATATTTCCCCTGAGGACCCTGCCGTTTTGACTATAGTACTCCCGAAATTCCTAGCGTACACCGACACTTTGTAAAGAGTCCCTCCAGGCAGCGAAATACCTAACTGAGAACATTTCTGATTTATTTTAATTTCGACCCAGTCTATATCGTCAGGTGCGTCACTCAGCGCGCCAACCAGTATGTCAGCACCTGACCCAGGTGGTCCCACAGAAGCCCAAACACCGTCTAGTATGCTGTTCATACTGAAATAGTCCCCATCAATAGATGCGTCTCCCAATTCATCAGACACAAAACGCCCTTTTTTCGGAGTCACATTCTCCCATGGCAGCCATGTTCCGGAAGTGGAAAGAAACCGCCTGTGAACTTCTCCAAACTGAGAATGACTAACCTGATTGATCGTAAACGTCTGCATACCTCGATTAGTAACATCACCCATCGTTGTCTTTAAAACACCATCCGCAGCAACAGTAGTCACACCAGGGATAGACTGATCGTATACAAATTCGCAATTGAACTTTACAAGATCGACATCTGTAAAGTCCACTGTCAGGTTTTGATGCAACCCATTGAATGATTTTCCTCTAAATTTCAAATCAAGTTCGTTGCTGGGTAAAAGTTTCCAACCTCCTCCGATGAAAATCAACTCTGTCAGTTCACCGCCTTTAATTTGGTCCCCTGATAGTATCGAGTTGTCAATATTTCTAACGATGGCGCTTCCGAATCCGAAAGCATTCAGTGTTGTAGATCCCGTGTTGTTGTTTGACAATAAACACGTGATTCGCAACCCCGAGAACGGGGTAGCAGGAGGTTGGTTATTTGTAGATGCGTCCACAATATAAGCGTCTGCGACGGAACCAACAGCCTCAAACGTCATCATAGCGCGACCTGCCGATTGCTCCACAATACACTGCAAATACTGCGATTCTAACTGGTTTTCTGCGCTACCTGACGGGATGATACCCGACGCACGTAACAACGCCTGATCAAACCCATATCGGTCATTCATGATTGACGCCCGGATCGGAGTACCGTCGCCAGTGGTACCCGTCGAATCATTCTTTGCTGATCCATAGCTGTAATTAGCGTCGCCCGGGGTAATCCGACCTACGTTTTCAGGTAATAATAACGGGTTTGTGGCCATAATCGTAAATCCCTAATTGTAGTTAACTAATACACCTACCCATTGTTCTGCCGGGCAAAGCGTTAAGCATAAGTTTTCAAATTCGTCTTTTCGAGCAGCAGGTATAGTTGCCAGGTTCGGAAACACTGATGCACCAACATATACATAATACGGGAATGTCTGGGGATCAACCCGCATTAAATACTGCCTGAACTGATACGTGACAATACTGCCACTGCCTGACGCAGCAAATGCTATGTTACCGGCACAGTACAAATCGTTATGTCCGCACCCTATTAAATCACCCGTAACGATGGCTTGTTGTATTTTGTTGACTAATGGGTACCCAGGGGGCTGCCCTGCGACACCGTCCCAAAGGTGGTCAAAAGGGTTTCTCGGCAACGGTGTGACATCTCCTCCGACCGACCCTCCTGCTGGTCTACCAGGGATAGGATCCCACCATTCGTGGACGTAAATATCAAAACCAGCGGATCGTAGCGCGTCCTCGATATGCTGAGGGTCTTGCCCACCGCCTAGTTTCCAAGCACCCTCTAGTCTGTCACGCCGCCCCTGTTCGGTCAATCCTGCAGGTAGCAATCCAAATTGATCCTCGTATTCTTTCAGTCTACGGGTTTTTTGTGGATTTTGATCATCGTAAATATCGTCAATAAACGACCTTACGTCGCTCGTAAAAGCGGCCAAACCCTCAAAAAATTGCCTCAATCGCTTACTGATCGTCAACCGCCACGCGCGACCCGTAGGCAGTAAATGTTTGAATACGTCGATCATCAGAATATTACGTTGTCTAGTTTGGCTTTTTCACCCTCTCCAAGAATGTAGATTTGAAGCCCTCCCGTAACACCTGTGACGTTAAATATTGCCACGGTGAACGTGCCGTTTGCAGCAGTGATGATATCCTCTACAATCGCCGATACTCGCGTCTGGGTGATCTGGTCAACACGAGGGGGAATTGAAAGACCTGGAATGAAAGGTTCCGCCGCTCTAAAATATTCTGATAACGCAACTGTGATGTCTAACTGTAACTGTGCAACATCGGCGACGCCTGCCACACCGTCAACGGTCGCGGTGAAGCCCTTTCTGGTTATTGGTAAGGAGTTCACAAACGAGTTGGTATTGCGACGAGTGGCGTGACCTGATGTGTCGAGATTAATAATATCTAATACTGATTGCAACTGTGCAGTAGTCGGGATTCCGTCAGCGTTGCCCGACGATGCGGTTGTGGCCTCGCTGTAAACGTTGACCTGTCCGGGATCGCCCGTATACGGGTAAACGTTGACCACCCCTGGTGCCTCCTCACCCCATTGCTCGTAATCCGTATACGCACCACCCTGAGGCCGCTTCTGAAATCGATCCAACACCCTGCGTCGGTACCTCACGTCGAGGTCTTCGGCATCAGACCCTGTTACAATCTGTGAGTCAACTGACGTGTCACGCGATACGTTGGGTATCGGATTCGCAAACGATAAAATCTGACCAACGTCGAGGTTGCCAACTACACCTGACCCGTCACCACCTGATTGATCTGATATTGCCACAACAGTTGTGGTAACGGATAACGCGTTGAGGTTGACCGCCGTCGTGGTCATATACGTCACACCGTTAGTCGCACCAATTAACTGCACTCCTGAGTTCAAGACGCCGACTTGATTCAAAACGGTAATGGTGATTGTCAATTCTGCACTCTCGGCAGGTGTAGGGTCTCCTACCCCGACCAGCCTGCCGAGTTCGATGAGAGGTGTTACGGTTACTCCGTTGTACACTGTAGGTCTGCTGCTAGCGGTCCGTACGAACATTTGTAATGCCGTATACTCTGCGTATTTATACAGTATTACAAACACGCCTGCTAACGCTTTAGATAGTACCCTATTGAATGATTTCGGCATCAACGGAATCGTTTGATTCAACGACGATTCGAGTTGAGCAATTATGTTGTCACTAATAGATTTTGTAGTAGGTGTCATTATCCGGTATTCCAATTTTCAACAAATTCAATTGGGTCGTTTACGTCAATATTAATCGTAATTTTCACGCTGTTTATTTTAGGGATCGTCACTGAAACATCAACGGTGTTAACAATTTTCTCTGTTATCATCCATGATAAATCCCGAATAACGGCGTCCTCGACACGTCGCAGATTGTTGCTTGTCGCAGGCACCGATTTCAATAACAGTCCTGTTTCGCTAACGTAATGGTGAGTCACAGGACCACCTATATTATTACCCCACCACGCATTCGATGTGGCCTCGTTACCTCCAAACAGTGAGAGGTACGAGGCCACATCGAACCCTTGCGACATTCTGGTAATACCGTCATCAATCGAAACGTCACCTCCGTCAGCCGTTTGAAACAACAATACGTCGCCCTGTTGTTGATGCGTACTCATACAGGTGGTCCCACTGGTGCCTGTGTATTACTGTCGCTATCCGCACCCTGTAGGTGACTATGTAGTGACATTTCGACACCTCCGACTTTAAGTGACAATCCCGCCTCAATTGACGACGATAACGGTTGTTTGATATTACCGTCAGTATCGATTGTAACACCGTTTACCACAAAATCACCTGACGATTTTAGATCAAAAGACCCTGACAAATTACAACATTTAACACCTCCGTCTGACGATAACGTGATAGACCCCTCGCTGTTTGCAACAATGCAAGTACCGTCGTTTTTAAGCCAGACCTCAACGACTGTAATTCCTGATGATTTGTCTCGGGCGTACATTCGCTTCTCGCCGGTGTCAGATTTGGAGTCATTAACTGTATCACGGTATCCCATTGTTACACCCCCTCCGGTCCTAGCAGATTGTGATACTACGCAATGATCACCGCGCATTGGCTCAGAGTCGTCACCTGGTGGTGAGAAATGATCAACCGTGATATTCGGGCCACCACCAGAATCGACTACAACTCTGCGTTTAACAAATGATACCAGTCTCGCTATTCGTCCCACGGTAGTGACTCCGGCAACTCACCACTAAACACTCCGGGTAAACTCAGTATGATTAGTGCAGTTTTCGATTCCGAATCAATTTCGAATTCGACTGATCGAATGATAAATTCAAACGGTTTATAGATCATCACGTCAGGTGCGTGTAAAACCAGTGTAGTATTAGGAGACCACAGTTTACCGCCTGGGTCGTACCATGTACTCACCTCTATCGAATATGATACGACATTCCCAAACATCCGACCTGCTTTAGATTTTACTGCGGCTTGCAAGTTTGAAAAATCGGCATCTCGGGCGATGAATGTGAGAGGTCGAATCACCCCTGATAGACGATTGTTACGCAACGTGAATTGCGCGCCGTCACTTTCTAATGATTCAGGTGCTATCCCGGTTACATGGCTAAAGTATTGCTGGGGTTTAAACTTCGGAGTTGCCGTCATTAGCGGAGGTTCGCCTTGTTTCAGTGTTGCAACGGGTGAACCTACATTAGTCGATTGAGTAATTAACAGACCCCCGCGAGAGGTATTTGAAATTATTAAATTTCTTTGCTGTGCTAACCCGGTCAAGAAGGATAATACCTTTTTATCAGCATTGCACGCTACAGTTTTAAATACAACACCTTGGCCAACATCGGAGCTAACACCTAACCCAAACCATCCGGCGACAACCTTCGCGATATCAGTCAATCCTTGGTCGCTGAATTCTTGAGCAGGGTACACACTCGCCGGAGGCGTACAATCGTTTAGTACACCAGGTAACGAATACCCCGATATTTCGACGACTTTAAGCCTATCGGTTATATCGGGTGTTATACTTACTACTGTACCTGTGAACAGTGGTTCACCGTCCACCATGACCACAATTCGATCAAATGAAAGTTGCCGAAATGCTTTTCTAAATTCAACGTTACTTGCATCCATTGGGGCACTTAGCTCGATAGTATCAAACGAGTCTAGACTTCGAGTGATGACCGCACTGTCCCAAAATTTAAAACGTTTTCCGTTGATCAAAACAACAACTTTACTTTCGGATGAATCATTGCTATTCAAGTCCACGTTCTGTGGTGCGTCCGGCAACTCAGGTATGATAATCTCAATACCTACTTGCAGTGGTACCGCGACCCCAGGATTCGAATGGCGAATTAAATAGCCCTGGGTGTCATCACCGTAAACTTTACGTGCAACAATATCAAAAGTATCACCTTCCGAGGTATCATATGTAATAGGCAACGGTTTTACCTCTTGGTAATTCTATAATTTCAGAACCACTAAGATCATTCGACGTGATGAAGAAATCAAGCTCATCATCGACAACGCCGTATAATTCGGAAACTAAATCAACGATTGACCGCGGTCGACCCAACGTGATACGTTTTTCTGTTTTTAACGTAAATGATATCTCGACAAGAAAACCGATAGTAATCGCCGTTGCGTTTTGTAACGCGGAGTAAGCAATACCCGTGTCAGCAATATCATTCACGACCATCACATCATCACGCCAAGCCACTAACGAATCGAACATAGATATTATGGTTTCGGCGGCACTCAATGTGTCGGATTTTCGTAAAAACCGGTTATTCACGACTGATAAAATAGCACCCGATACACAACCCATTGCATTCAAATCTGATATTTGAAAATTGTTCGAATCCCTTGAGTCCGACGACGCACTCACATTAGCACCATCACCTTTCGTGATCGAGTCGAGCAGGTCACCGTACGCACTCAGTCGAGCATTAATCGATACTAACGATAACGCGGGCGATTGTATTAATTGGGTGGTCTGGAATGCCAACGTCAACGGGTCACTGATCAAAATATCAATACTCTGATTGATTGAGTTATTGATGTTATTGAAGCGCTTACGAACATCAGTTTGAGCATCAGCTATCGATTTCAATTTGTCTTTAGCGTTACTCAACAAATTCACATAATCGTTTTTCATCGACACCCTCTCTACGGCGGTGCTCACGTCAATCGATTCAGCGAACTCTTCGGCAACGGCATCGTTAAACCCGTCAATACTACTCAGTACGTCAGACCCGGGCGATGATTGAGCGCTGGGGTATACGAGACCTGTAGTTTCCCAAAAAGTTATATCAAATATAGACTGATTCGCTGCCGTTTTTAAATCGTCACGCCGTGTGATCACGCCGAACGGAATCACGTCAACCAGGCCGTACACAGGGTGGTCGAGAAAAAGAGTACCGTTTTGTAATATTACTGATTCGAATTCTCTGGATTGCTCGTCGTAATCGTCACCCCAGAAAAACACACGTAGTGGATATTTTCGACCGGTGTGGCCAGAATCCTGAACGTAGGTGCCTGGGGCGTCCGGGAAATTGAATGCCGTGGTCCGCTTTACAATTTGATACGAAACATCCTCGTAATCAAACACGACCCTGGTGTTACGATCAGGCGACGTAATCGCAGCCTCTCTAACCCTCTCTTCCCAACCCATCAGAACGCCCCTGTAGGCAATACTACGACACCATTACCCGCTCGACCTTTGGTCACCTCTGCCTGAACACCGTTTGCTGGGCGTATTGTCACTTCGCTATTGTTTGTTGTCGTACTATCACTTATTGTTTTAGCCACCCGATCTTGCGGTGTGATAATAGTCGGTGTTTGCAACTGTCTTGCAGCATCAGCCCGAGATACTGCGTCCGGGTCGAGCAGTTTTTCATTATCGCTATCGTCAAAAAAACCGGTTAGACTTTTAACAAGGTCGATAGCGCCACCGATACCTTTACCAATCGATTTAATCACCGCAATCACGGGATCTAACGCGCCTAGTAAATACCCCACTGCAATAATAGCAGCTGTAATTGCGAGCACTATAGGGTTCTTGCTCAACAAAAAGTTAATCACTACTATGGCCGCTGCCACCAATTTCAACGCCAGGCTCAGCGCTATGATAGACGCCACACCTAATGCGACCTCACCGAGTAGCGTGACGAGCTCCTCAGCATTCTCGATGATGTAAATTAAAAACTCACTGATACCAGACGCGATGACATCCTGATTCACACCAACCCATTCTGTCATCCTGTCAACAAGATCCTTCAGCGTGCCACCTTGCAAATTAAACATCTTAACTTTTACGCTGTCGACCGCTGACCCTAGCAATAACAAACTGCCTTGAAAGGTGTCCATCCTCAGTCGCGCCATTTTATCGGCCACATCTTTGGATTTCTGAAGCTCACGGAGTAATATCTCCAGCTTTCCAGACTCAAATAAGTCGGAAAGATTAGCTGCTGCCCTCTGACCTCTGAGACCTACTAATTCCGCAAAAAACGCAACTTTATCGAAATTACCTCCAGCTTTTTTTGAGGCGATATTCAACTGATCTAATACTTTACCTAACGGTAACATGTCACCTTTCGCGTCTTTAAACGATATACCAAATCTCTCCATCTTTTTAGTAATGCTTTTGGTAGGTGCTGCCATTTTTGTCAGCATCGTGTTGAACGCTGACCCGGCTTCTGAGGCCTCTAATCCCACATCCTGAAGTAGTGCGACAGAAGCAACTACCTCCTCGATTGGTATTCCAAGCTGCTTAGCAGTTGACGCCACATTTTTTAAAGATTCGCCCAGTGACCCGATACTTGAGTTTGTGCGTGCTGATGCTAACGCCAGTAGGTCGGCGACTTTAGCAGCTTGTGATGTATCGAGCCCCATTCCTTTCAAGGCGTTCGAAACAACGTCCGCAACTTCCGCAATTTCTAAACCTGACGCAGCAGCAGCGGAAAGTACAGCAGGTGTGGCTGATAATATTTCGTTAACGCTAAATCCTGCTCGAGACATGACTTCCATTGCGTTGGCAGCCTGAGTAGCCGTAAACCGAGTGGTCCGACCTAACTCAAGTGCCAGTTTTTCGAGCGGTTGAATCTGGTCGCGGGTTTTAAGTGATACCGCGCCAACATCGACAATAGCCTGTTCGAAATTCGCACCAGCACCTACCATGCCTGCCATGGCAAACGTTGTTGACGCTAACGCAACAACGACAATTGCAGAGCCTCGTTTTATGCCGCTCACGAGCTTCCCAAACCCGCGATCAACTTTACGAACCCATCGTTGAGCCTTCCGAGAAAATTTACCAACGGAATTCTGCATTCGAGTGACAGGAGCTGTCACTTTATCAACCGCACGGAAAACAGCTTCGACACTGAAACGCTTAGACACTATTAACCTCCGGGTTTCGTGTGATGCTCCAGCTCAGGACGCAGCGCGTCGTAAAAGAAAACGATATCGTGAGCTTTCAAAGTTCGGCAGTCTGGTAACCCAGGGTAATCACGGGTGATCTGCAATAACATCTCACTGTAAATTGCATAAAAATTACCGCGATGAATACTCTCACCGTGACGAACAACCCGGGTACTGACTAGTCCATTAAAAGCGCAAAAAGTGATTCACAAACCTTAACATCTCGACCGACCATTCCAGCAAATACGCCAGGATGCACTTTGCACATTTCAGCAAGTACAGCGTAGGTTTTAGCAACCTCATGGTTTTTCTTCTTACCGTCCATTGCCATCAGTGACGCACCAGAACGCTCGTGGAATGTGATTGGGTCTTGTCGAACCGTACGTGGGTGGGACGGTGTGTAGACAGCTTCACCGTCATCGTTAAATACGAGAGAGCCTTTCATAATCGCGTGGACGAGTTTACTTTTCTGCCGATTGAACGCCATCAAATCCTCAGCGTCCATGTCGGAGGTTGCAAAATCCAGGTCCATCGCATCTGCGAAACGGTTAAATTCCTGCTCTGCGAAATCCTTCGACACTTTGGTATCGAGAGCTCCTACTTTATCATTCATGATTACAATATCCTATTTTAAAAAAATGAGTTACACATCTCGATGGTCAACCGTATAACGTAACTCATCACGTTATTGTCGAGTTAACTCACCTGGGCCCATTATTGACACAGCTACTGTAGCGTTCTGACTGCTCGACTGAATGTCGCCAACGATCTGAGCGATACCCTGATACGTTATACCAGAGGAGTACGTTATCGCGACCGCAAAATAATCTTTGCGATTCGCCAACGCCTGGATAAACTCATGATCTCCACGGCTATCATCTGACTCAAGTGTTAGTCCGTCAATACCAAGCGGTACGCGAGTTTTAATCAAACGAGCAGTACCGTTGCCGTTCGATTGGATTTCGTTTTCAAACCCTCCCATTTTTCGCTGTGACTCCGCGTCAGCAGCGACCGGAAACTCCCGACCATCAAACGTCACTGATTCAATTGGTCCACCTATTGCCGCCATTTCAAAACCTCCCGATTAGGCCACAAGTTGCTGTGTGCCGAAATTAAAACCAAAGTTGAAATCGATAGAAATAATGTTAGTATTCCCGCTCAATTCTACGCTAAAAACCACATCCAATCTTTTTGGATTTTGAGGGTTGATGCTCGCGACAATACTGGATTTAGCCGCGTTAGGGTTGACAATGATTGCCTCAATTGCCAAGTTATCGATCATCGCCGCAATGGCAGCGACCGCAGATTTTGGCTTTTTAGCCGAACGATTAGCAGTAGGTTGATCGTCAGGAATCAACGGCGCACCGTCCCACTCAGCAGTCGCAAATATAAGGTCGAGGTTAAACAGAATTTGAGAAACTTTAACTTTATCCACAACATAACGATACGCGGGTAACGGGTCACCTGTAGGGTGATGAAACGTCACGATGTCGGATAAATTAACAACACCGTCTTTGACTTCGACTGTCGAACTGCCGCTTTTTACAGCAGTATCGCGTTGTACATAATTCCATTGATCACCGTCAGAGCCCGGCACCAAACCGGTTGCGCGTTGACTACCGTAATCGTGAGCAGGGTCGTTGTTAGCAAGTAACGCGATCCGCGCAACCTGCCGGGCGGCGACGATCAGAGGGAGGTCGTCAGAACCAGGTGAGACAAGTTGTACGTTTGTCCGATCTGTTTTGCGAGCATCGGGAACAGCGATTGCGTTAGCGACTGTTGTTGCAGTATTACCAACAAACACTCCTGCGACGGGTTTGCGTGTTAAAGCACCCCACCGTCCTTCATCCCATGTCGCGAATTTATCCAACGTTGCAACGTCAGATATTTCCATACAGTTTATAACAATCGTTTCCCAAACGTCCCCAACCTTAGCCAGCGCAACATTTACATCAGGGTTGACTAGTCCGCCGGCAGGTTGCGTCACGGCAAAACTAACGCCTGTATCGACGGGCCCGATGACCTCGACTACAACATCGTTTGCACTCGTACCTCGCCACTTTGATGTGACAGTGACATCAGTCGTATTATCAACAGGTGTGATTGGTATTTCCAGCGTCGCAGTAATCGCCGCGACGATTTTTGCCACGATTACTGCGACGCTATCACCAATACTAACTACAAATGATGCTGAATCAATATTGTTGACTCTGACAACAAATGCGCCTGATTTGGTCACCACGCCAGCAGGTGTAATGTCACCTGATGCAGGAGTACTCACCGCGTCGTCCTGGAGAGGGTACACAGTGACAGGTACCGACCTGACACCGTCACCGTTGAGTGGTAGCAACTGACTAACTGCAAGATGCAACGGTGACCCGTGACCATAAGTATCAGCCACTTCGAACGCCGTGAACACCTGCTTTTTATCAGTCGAGTATGCTGTACCAGTCAAACCCTGACCGATAACGGCAACCCGCTGAGGTAGTACTACAACGCGACCTCCTCGGGTGTTTTTGAAATCAGTTTTGATACCGACGACACGAGCAACTGCCGATGCATCTACTGCACTTGAAACAGACATTTAAATAACTCCCTATACAATTGGGTAATCAGCTTCGACGAGTATCTGCCCGTTTTCAGCACGTAAAACATCGACGGAAACATAATCGAGGGTATCAAACTCATCTTGCGGTGAAAACTCGTTGAAACTAACACTCATTGTTATTCGACCACCTACCACATGGGTTAGTGCGTTATCACCGTACGAGGGAGGTTGAAACGTTGAAACACTATCAATCCAGCGACCAGACACCACACCTCTCATTCCTAGGTAGGTGTTTGAGGCATGCATCATTATGTTTCTAACCATCCGTACGGCGCGATGCATATTTTCAGCAGCTCGCTGATCGCCAGGAGTATGCCCCCCTTGATGATCATCACTGCTGTTAGCGAAACCCAAACAGTCAATGTTAAACGTGCTATTTGACGATTGACGCTCCATAACGTTACTAGATGATCTATCAAACCGAGACGTATCAAACCACACATTGACGATCGGCGAATTGTCACCGGATGAATCCCAAGGGTTTGACCGCTCTGTAAATACCCGTAACTTCCAATCGTCTGGGTCACGATCAGCAGCGGCGGCAAGCACCATTTGTGACTTAATTTCCATCGCGATTGTCACCGCAATTTGATCACGGATAATCTCAAAATTATCCCGTTTGGTTATCAACGTCTTAATATTCATTGGTATAATTCAAGCATTAAAACAATTAGTCCGACTGCTCGATCAGGTATGTCGCGAGTGACTTTGAATCGAACACTAAACCCGTCGATATCATCAAACGTTACTACCCACGGCTTCACACTTCGATCAGCTATTCCAACAGGTTCAGACTCGAAACCAGCCGCGGCAATGTCAGCGCTCATAATTGACACGGATGCTGTTCTACCCGATACGACCTGACCTGTATCGGGATCAACGGAAACACCGATATCCGTCGAAATACCAGTTAGATCACCGACGACACCGTCGGGTGAAGTCAACGTGATTGACCAACCAAAACCAGACATCGAGTCGTTTAGTATCGCGGTCAAATCAGATTGTACGGATTGTCGTAAGCTCATTACATTTCAACAATGTAACCGGACGCGATAAACCCTTTGAATACTGCATCGCTTGGTAGATCGGTAACACTAATTCCAACACCGTCGGCCAAGATACCGCGTTTCGTTAATATCGATTTCCCGACCGCAACTTTGTACTCAACGTCATCCTCGGGTACAACATCATCCTCGGGTACAACTTTACCACTTTTCGCAATAGATAGTAGTTCGACAAGCTGGTTATTATTAAGACCAGACGTTTCAAAACTCGAATCTATATCCTTGATCTCCGTAATTAAATCTTTATTGCTTGGCATGATGACATCCTTAATTTGACAATCACATACTCTGTCGGTTTACCGAAGTAGTATGTGATTGTTATCAGCTATACACCGGTTGTAATGCAACCAAATGTGTCGATTGCTGTGGGAATAAACAGTGGTCGAGCACCAACGCCTCCGAACAACTGCTTACCATCAGGAGATAGCCATACATTAGTGAACAAATCCATACCGCCTGCACCATTACTCATCCGACCAGGGAGCTCAGGAAGTAAACTACCACCAGTCACACCGAGCATCTTGCCGATATTAGGAATTGCACCAAACGTAGCGTCTAATCTGCCGGAACTTGCACGCACGATCACCTTGCCAGGGTCAAGATATTGGATTTTCACACCGGTTTGAGGATCTTTATATCTCCCACCGTAAGTGTACACGTCGTATTTATAGTTACCTATTGTCACAACTCCACGGTAACTACCTCCGTTGCCCAACCTACTCATCGATACTAGATTGCCAAGATCGACCCGTCTAGTATCAAAACGTTCGATAATTTTGGGGTCTTTAATAAACTCCTCAAACGCATTTATACCCATGTGTAACTCGTCAGGGTCAATAAGTCCGTCGTTGCGAATTTCTTCCGCCAACGCACTTATATCGTTAACTTTTGTAGACGCAGGATCATCCCACGCAGTAGCCACTACAGGAAAATGAGAAGCCTTCGGTTTGAAATCCAATGTATACAACGCTACACCGTTTTTATCGCGCAACGTGACAATGCCTGATTGCAAAACCTGCGACGCCTGAAGTTCCATCGCCCGACGGATCTTACGCTCGATGCCGACCATCCCGGTCATCATTTTACTGATCAAACTCCCCCTAAATTTAGGAGACTGAAACGGGTCGTTACCCGGCATGCGCTTCAACAAATCAAACGAATTGATCGGGAATGACTCATCATGTACGGGGGGTTTGAAACCTTTACTTGTGTACAAATCAGCAGAGTTCATCCGCGAACCTGCTGATAAATCCTGTACAACAATAGATACATCTTCATCATCGCGGATGATGTCAATCTCGACTTCCTCAGAATCATGAAAATTTCGAGGTGGTGATTGAAACATTCCCGAGAAAAACAATGTCGGGCTGGCCATCTGATGGTATGCTTCTAACAGGCGCTTTGTGATTAAACCACTCATTTAGATACTCCTTACTGGTTGTCGAATGTGCGCAGCTCTTGCACGTCTTCGGCAACAATTGAATAAACGCGCAACTCATCCAACACCACGTTATCGATATTTGATGCATCGCCGTCGGCGTCAATAATCAAACGTGGTGCGCGAACAGAACCTGAAATCATAGAGCGAACCGCAACGTCTCCAGCAACTGTTGAGGTAACATCGTACGTCATAACAGCTTTTGGTATGCCGTTCTCGTTATTAGTACCACCTTTGACATACGGCACTAATTTACCACTGGTACTGTCCCGAGCCATAATTGTACCATGTAGTACGGTATTAGCAGCAGTGAACGTTAACAGTTCGTCCCGAAAAATGGCACCACATAAAATCACATTTCCCAAATTATTATTTGTCACGCTCATTGCTTGTCACCAGTGCTTGTGCCGAGCAAACGCTCAACGGTGGATGCTACGATATCGTCGTCGGAACCGACACCTTCATCCGACGACGCACCATCAATTGCTCCGAGGTCGTCATCGTCATCACTGCGTGCGGTCAAGTCTTTTCGATTCATACCAGCAGCCATGTATGACGCTTGCATTGTCGCGGTCATTGCGGACCCTTCTTTAATCGCACCAGTGGCGATTGCCATATCACCGCACGCTTCACCCATAGTCAGATGACCGTTCACACGGTCTCGTTCTTCGTTGATGCCAACAGCAGTGGCTTCAGCATATACTACAGGGTGTTCAGCTTTCAGTTTATTTAAATCCATACTTTCGACCTCTTGGTTGGTATTCGAAATAGCACTCATTGTCGGGATTGACCTTAGTGATTCGATTTCAATCGAGTCAATCATTCCCTTTTTCTTTGCGTCCGCAGCTACTACAGACGCACCCTGTGCGAAATTAGCATTTACATCATTGACCGATAATCCTCGACCGGTAGCAATCGCGTCAGCGAAAACCTCATGAACTGCGTCGAGCTTCTCACGTATTACAGACTTGCCTTCTTCGGTGGTAATGTCCGGTCGCTTCTTCGGTGCGTTGGTACTCGCGATTTCGATTACGTTTTCGCTAGAGAACATTCGTACCACTACACCCACACTGCCGAAACGAGCCATCGGGTTGGTAGCCACGATTTCATCTGCCTGTGATGCGAGTGCGTATGCTGCTGACTCAGCATTGTTAGACACAACTGCGATCAACGGTTTACTAAACATCTGGATCGCGGTAAGCGCACCAAACAACCCGTCGATTGTACCGCCAGGACTACCGATGAACATTTCCGCATTGACCACTGACGGGTCGCTGTCAGCAGATGCCAACGCAGAAATAATATCTCGATATGTGGTGTTTCCGCCCCCAAAATATCGAGAAAAAATATCGGGACTCTCCGTTAGAATCCCATCAACCTTGATTCGGGCGGTATCACCAGCAACAGTCATTATGCTATTGTCGTTACTGGATTCAATAAACTCAGACTGCTGTTGTGCCGAAATGGTTAATCCCGCACTAACGCATTGTTCCATTTTGGCAAAAGCCTCACTCGACAACAACCACATCTATACGACCTCTTTTATGTAACCTTCCACAATCGACCCAATATCATTTTCACCAAGTGCTACGTTCTGTTGCCCTGACTGTTTAAATTCCGCCTGCGCCGCTAGAATAGGTCGCATCACCTCTGCGAGTTGCTCGTTCTCCCGTTTCAAGCGTTTTATATTTTTCGAAAATTTTAGCCCTGTTGTGACTCTGGATTCGCGACTTCGCGTTGAATACCCACCTGCAACGAGTAAGTCACTCGATTTAACCTGTTTCAACATGTCGGTCGAAACTTTAATCGACCCATACCAGTCGGCTGATAACCATGCACCATACACGTCGTATTTGGATAAGTCACGCCATGCGTCGAGCAGACCGGGTGCGCTCATGCGATTCAGTAGTACCTCACTGATCACCCACTCGTTATAAATGGGCGAGCAGAACGCATCGCCCCATCGAACCCACACCTTATTCAGGTAAATTTTAAACTCGTTTATTGCAGCCTGTGACGCCGAGTAATTACTCGAAAACGACAATCTCAAAATTTCAGGCGGTATCTCATTCGCCCATGCGACAGCGCTTATAATCGACTCCTCAAACACTCCGAAATCAAGATCTATACCGTTACTGTTAAAACCAACAGGCTCTTCACCGTGTTGTAATTCTTCCATCACGATTCCGGGAATATGTCCGGTTAAATTAAAATTTCGCTGACCACTATCGGCCTGACCCCCACCCACCGTAGAAACATGATCATTACGGACAGCTCCACCAGTGAGAGGCAAAGTGCCCATTTTATCCTGAGTCTTTTTGACAAATATCGCGACCATGGAGTTAATCACGGCTTTGCGCTGTACAGAATCACGGTACCTATCAACCTCTTTTAACGATTGCAATACAAGTGCTAATATTGGTTGACCGCGAACATCATCCAGTCGCTTGTCCGTGCCAAAAACCAACCACGACAATTTACGTCCCGACTTTTTACCATAGGCAGGAACTCTATCGTACGATAGGTCTTTTTTTCGCACCCAATGAGCAACAACGCGTTTATTCGAATCAAACTCAACACCGTGGTTAATGGTGTGGTCTTTCTGTAAACGCCCACCGTCAGTCAATGGTGTTTGCACGGCGGAACCGGATATCAGCTGGACCATCGGCAACCTGAGACGTTTTGAAAAACGCAGCACAACCAATACGTCACCTGCTATCAACGCCTCCGTCCGGGCAGCCTCCTGGAGCTGACCGAACGTCTTAGATTGGTACCAGTCGCAAACTTTGGCGTTTTTACCCCAAAGACCGAATCGGTTTTCGACATTTTCAGACCACCCGTCGAGACTGTCTGCAGGTAATCCGATAATGGACTCGTCGGGTGCGGCCTCTAAGCTTAAACCCGTACTAATTTCGTTAGTGACCAGTCGCCGTATAAGACCGCGAGCATATAAATTCTCGTTGAAAAGCTGTACTGATCTCGATCGCAACGTCCAATAATCGACGTGATGATCACGGGTCTCGCCAAACCCGCCAGGAAATTTGTCACCATCGAAATTTGAGTAATCGAACCCCGTACCGCCGAGCCCGAACGGTGCCAACGTACTAACGTCAACGTCGTTATTCTGCCGGACTTTTTGTGTCATTCGCCACGCAGCGCTCATCGCTTTTTGTAAAACGTTGACAACCATCAGAATACAGGTCTGACCAAAATTGACCCGCCGCCGACTCTGGCTGATAGTGTCGATTGGCGATTATATAGACTGTCCAACGTACGCTGTAGAGCGGCAACGTCGAATTTGGTAACGTTAGTGATAGTCTGACCTGTGTCAAGTCGGTACTCCTGAAAGCCACCCGTGACCAATGCGCTCACTGCATCCTCATAGACGACGATCAACGATTCAGTTGATGCGAGGCGAGCACGATGGAATGCGACACTCACGATTAAGCATTACCTTCCGTGTAATTATACGACGTGATCGACATTGGCAACCCAACAACAACGGACGTGCTGTTCACGATCATATCGGTACCGACGAGACCTACGTCTCCGTCGGCCACAAAAGTGCCAACCGAATCCACTTCGCGAAACCACGTGGCGGTACCGTTAGCGTTAGCACTGGGGTCTTGACCAATCGGATTCGCGGTACGAACACCACCTGCCGAAACAGGAAACGATGGGTCACCGAACACCAACTCAGCGAGCAGTGTCGTCACTGCTCCACCGGCAACAGGTCGAATACCATCGTACACTCTGATCAGCCCCGGTCCGGGACCAGCGTCGACCAACGCAGTGTGTTGATTGGCTCGAGCGTTACGAAGCGCATCAGCAAATACCATTGCCATTCTATTTAACCTCGCTCAAATACTTAGTTTCAACGCCGCTGATTGACTCAGCAGCCTGCTTTCTGGCGTCATCGTACGATGACGCAGAGCCTTGGAAATACTCAACGATTGAACCGTTGCGATCCGTTACCCGGGCAACCCAGTGGAACGTTTGAGCGTCGATTTGTATTTCAGGATACACACTGTGTGTTGTTAGATTCATCATACCACCTCAATATAAATAGTTCGACAATCACGGTATTCACCACCGTTAATTTCAATCGTGTTCTTAGCGGTCAGCACAACGCCAGGGGTTCCGCCGTCAATAAACACCGTTACCAACGCTGAACTTACAAACTCGGCTCCTTTCACCCCGTCTGACAAATGCCAAACAGAGGACGTAATCGGTTTGATAGCCACGTCGATATTAAACTTTTCGTAAAAATTCGACCAATCTACCGTAAACGGTTCGCGCGAGCACGCCATTTTTTGAGTGTTCACGATGAAACTCTAAATATGCGTTTTGCCGAGGAAACCTTAAATACCCTCACCCCGTGAGTCATTTTAACCAATTTACCATAACTGTATTTTCCGAATGATGCAAAACTTTGAACCTCAACATCATCGAGCATAACACCAATCGCACCGATTATACCAGTCACCGCACCAACCACTCCGGTACTCGAAATCGTACTATCTGCGAGGACAGTATTGACCGTTCCGGACACGCTGGTACCAACCACTCCGGTACTCGAAATCGTACTAT
>VAPL010190315.1_pt1 | contig 20662 bp, 27 predicted proteins | sample 3395061 | NCBI WGS metagenome assembly VAPL01 (sample SAMN08290444, study PRJNA428436) | hydrothermal vent metagenome | isolation source: Deep-sea hydrothermal vent chimney 2 | place: Pacific Ocean: Juan De Fuca Ridge | depth 2182 m m | reverse complement strand
AATAACAAAAGCCTTAGGACTAAATCCATACAAAACTCTTGTTTCTTGTCCCTTTAGTTACGGTTACGGCGGAGCAATGGGACCTTCTCAATTTATCCCTTCTACTTGGCAAATAATAAAAAATAGAGTTGCTAAAATTCTAGGGATAAAAACTCCCGATCCATGGAACCCCAAAGATGCCTTTATCGCTTCTTCATTATATTTAAGTGATTTAGGAGCATCTAATAATAGTTACAAAGCAGAACGCAATGCTGCTTGTAAATATTATTCTGGTCGCTCTTGTTCTGACCCTAGAGTAAGAAATGCTTTTTACGGGAATAGTGTTATGGCCAAAGCTAAGAAGATTCAAGAAACAATGATTAACCCATTGCAAAACTAATAATTAAGTGTTAGTATAAGCCGATATTATGAAAAAAGATATACACCCAAAATATAATAATAATTCAAAAGTAACCTGTTCTTGTGGGGCTAAATTTACTGTTGGCTCAACAATGGATGAAATTAAAAGTGAAATTTGTAGCCAATGTCATCCTTTTTATACAGGTAATGAAAAAGTTCTTGATACTGCAGGACGAGTAGATCGTTTCAAAAAGCGTGTTGCTGCTGGAGCAAAAAAAGCTAAAAAATAACAAAAACGAGAATTAATCTTTATTTTAAAATATTAAAAGTTTTAGTGTTTTTTGGTATAATTTAACTATATGAAATTAGATTTAGAACAATTAAAGAAAGATCACCAGACTAATTATTTTGCCTTAGAATATGAGAAGCTAAATAATGAAGAAAAAAAAGTGAAAAAAATGATAGAACAAGATGAATCCTTGCGTGATTTAGCTAACGAAGAATTAGAAAGTATAAAAACCCAAAAAGAAACGATAGAACACCATATAGAAGATATTTTAAATAAAAATAAAGATGACGATAAATTTCCTAACGAAATAATTCTCGAAGTAAGAGCTGGCGCAGGAGGTGATGAAGCTTCTCTTTTTGCTTGGGAATTAGCTCATATGTATGAAAAATTTGCGGAAATAAAGAATTGGGATTGGAAAATAATAAATGAATCATCCAACAATATCGGTGGATACAAAGAAGCTTCTTTTGAAATTAAAGGTAAAGATGTTTATAAATTTTTAAAAAATGAAACTGGAGTTCATCGTGTACAACGAATACCAGCAACAGAAAAGAATGGTAGGATCCATACTTCAACAGCTTCTATTGCCGTGCTTCCACTTAATAAAAGAACAAAAATAATCATAAATCCGTCTGATGTAGATATTGAATATTCAAGGTCAGGGGGAGCCGGTGGGCAAAATGTTAATAAAGTTGAAACTGCAGTTAGATTAATTCACAAAGAAACTGGAATTGATGTTCGTTGCACAACAGAAAGAAATCAATTAGCAAACCGTGAAAAAGCTATGCTAATTCTTTCTTCCAAGTTACAAATAAAGAAAGATGAAGAAGAAGCAAAAAAATATTCAGAAAATAGAAAGAATCAAATCGGAACAGGAGATAGATCTGAAAAAATTAGAACTTATAATTTTCCTCAAGATAGAATTACCGATCATCGTATAAAAGAATCTTGGTCTAATATCCCTAAAATTATGGAAGGAGACATTAGTAAAATTATCGAAGCTCTTTCTTCTAAAGAAGCTAATATAAACAAAGAATAATTCTAAAGATAATTAGTGTTGCTCTTTTTTCTTATCTGTGCTACTCTTGACACCAGTAGTTTGCTTATGTTTTGGTATTTGTTTCATTCTTAAATGTTTAAGGCATTCAGGTCTGTAAATGAAAATCGACTTACGCGATTACATTTATAAATCTCCGAATTCGAATCGGAAAGTTAATTTTTGCAAGATAGTATTTTTTAGTAAAATTTTGCAAGCATAGTGTCATATATGGCAAAGAAATTATATGTAGGTGGTCTACCTTACCAGACTACCAATGATGAGCTTAAGTCTCATTTTGAAGCTGTTGGTCCAGTTACCTCAGCAACTATTATTATGGATAAAATGACTGGTCGCTCAAAAGGTTTTGGTTTCGTTGAAATGGAAAACGATGCTGACGCTGACAAGGCTATCGCTGATTTTGATGGTAAAGATTACGAAGGTCGTAATCTAACTGTTAATGAGGCTCGCCCAATGCAACCTCGTCAATAAAAGATATCTTTATAAAAATCCCCAATTCGAAAGAAGAGGGGATTTTTATATTATATAATTGGATTTTAATTCACTGTGCGTGTGCTTGGAATCGAACCAAGGACCTCTGTCTTATCAGGACAGCGTTCTACCCCTGAACTACACACGCATTGCTAACTCTAGGCACTGAAGTAATATAGCAAAAACTTGAAAATATCGCAATTATTTGATAGAGTGTAGCTGGCTATATAAGCCTTTTTAATTATTATGGAAAACAAAAACAAGAATATTTCTTGGTGGAAACCCGGAATAATTTTATTTACCAAGGTTTCAATATATATAATAGTTCCTATTATATTAGCTTTATATATAGGCAAATATCTTGATAAAAAATACAATACAGCTCCGTGGATATTTTTAATATTAACTTTTATTTCTTTTTTAATGTCTCTTTTTATAGTTTGGAAAAATTTTAAAAAGTATATGAAAAAATTAGAAGAAGAGAATGAGAATAATAATATTAGTAATTTATGACTACAGAAAATTCAAGTAACTCAATTACAGTAAATAGAACGGGAATAGAAAATAAAAATTTATCTGTAAAAAATATAAAAAAAGGAATAACTCATGAGTCAACGCTCTTTGCTGAGCCAATTTTAACTGTTGGAAATTTTACTATCACAAATTCTTTATTTACTAGTTGGATTGTTGTAGCTTTTATTATAGTTTTATCTATAATTATCAAATTAAAATTAAAACAAATTCCAAAAGGTATTCAAAATGTGCTTGAAATGATAATTGAAGGAGCAGAAGATTTGTGCGATCAGGTTACTAATAGCCGAAAAATTACAGATCAAGCTTTTCCAATTGTTTTTACTGTGTTTATAATAGTTTTATTTAATAACTGGATAGGGGTTTTCCCTTTTGGTGGATTTGGAATCATACAAGTAGGTGAGCATGGAAGAAACTTTATTCCTTTCATTAGAAGTGGAACAGCTGACATAAATGGCACTTTATCTTTAGCTCTTCTGTCAGTTATAGGAGCAAATATCTTTGGAATATTTTCAATTGGGATATGGAAATCTGTTAATAAATATGTTAATCTAAAAGCTCTTGGTGGTATTTTTACCAAGATCAGGAGAGACCCTATGGTTCTAGTTGTAGCTCCGATAATTTTTGTCGTTGGCTTGATAGAATTAATAGGGGAATTTGCTAAATTAGCTTCACTTTCATTCCGTCTTTTTGGAAATGTTTTCGCAGGAGAAGTTTTACTTGTATCTATGGGAGCTATAGTCGCTTACTTATTACCTATTCCTTTTATCTTTCTTGAAATTTTCGTCGGAGTTATACAAGCATTTATCTTTGCTGTTTTAACTTTAGTTTATTACACTATAGCCAGTCTTGAAGAAGAGGAAGAAGAAAAAGAGGAAGAAGAAAAAAAGAGAAGAAAGAAGAAGAAAAGATTACAGGCAGTAGGATAAAATTATTTGAATTAGAGGTCAATCATTATTAATTAATTAATATAAAAACATGGATATCGCAACACTAGCAAAAGCAATAGCAATAGGTCTTGGCTCTATGGGGCCTGGTATTGCTATTGGTATGATTGGGGCTAAAGCTATGGAAGCTATTGGTCGCAACCCTGAAGCTTCAGGAAAAGTTTTCGTTCCTATGCTTATTGCTTTAGCTTTCGCTGAAGCTATCACTATTTACGCGTTGGTTATTGCTTTCTCAATTGGAGCTTAGCTATTTATATCTAGTCATTTATTTTAAATGGCTAGGAATAAGGAGCTAAAAATTCCTTAAAATATATTCAATTAATAACTTATAATTAAATTTTCATGGATTCATTTATACAAACTTTTCATTTAGATTGGAAAATCCTTATAGCTCAAGCTATAAACTTTACTATTGTATTTGTTGTACTATATATTTTTGCGCTTAAGCCATTAAAAAAATTAATGAATGAACGCAGTGAAAGAATTGCTAAAGGAGTTAATGATGCAAAAAATAATGCTGAATTATTAGCTAAAACCCAGAAAGAATATGATGATGTCTTAGTAAAGGCTAAAATTGAAGCACATAAATTATTTCAAGATGGCAAAAAAGAAGCTGAAGAAAATAAAATTCATATGATGGAATTAGCTCAACAAGATGTTGAAAATTTAATCAGTAATGGTAAAAAAGTTCTTGATAGAGAGAAATTAAAAATAATAGATGAGGCTAAAAAAGAAATAGTTTCTTTAGTAGTTAAAGCCACAGAAAAATTACTTCAATCAAGCTCAAGTGAATCATTTGATAAGAAAACATTAGAGCAAATAAAAAAATTATAAATATGGCAAAAACTTCTATAAAAAACATAGCATCTGCAATATACGAATCATCTAAGGATAAAGATGAAAAAGATTTAAATGTTATTATAGAAAGAATCGTAATTTTACTTGATAAAAAAAGAATGCTAGGTGAAACAGATAAAATTTTATCAGCTCTTGAAAAAATAATAGATGATAAAAATAAAATCATTAGAGTAAGACTCACTAGTTGTCGGAAAACTTCAGAAAAATTAAAAGAAGAAGTAGATAAGTTTATAAGGAAAAAATATGAGGCCAAAGAAATAAAATTAACAACGATAGAAAATTCAAAATTATTAGGAGGAATTAAATTAGAAATAGGAGATGAAGTATTAGATGCAACACTTTTAAACAAAGTTCATAAATTACAAACTTATTTAATAGAAAATTAAAATATGACAAAAAATAACATTGTTGAAAATTTAAGAAAACAAATAGAAGGATTCAAAGACGAAATTAAATTTGAAAAAATTGGACATGTCATTGAAGTTTTTGATGGCATTTCTAAAATCTCAGGATTATCTGACCTTAAAGCATCAGAAATGGTTGTCTTTCCTAATGGAGAAATAGGAGTAGCTCTTAACCTTGAAGAAGATTCTGTCGGGGTAATTATTCTCGGTGATTTTTCAAAAATTAAAGAAGGTGATGAAGTTAAATCTACTGGACGTATTTTAGAAATTCCAGTTTCTGATGCACACATTGGCCGGGTTCTGAATGCTCTTGGAGAACCAATCGACGGCAAGGGAACAATAAAAAGCGATAAAAGTAATCCAATCGAAAAAATAGCCCCTGGTGTGATTACTCGCCAATCCGTTAGCGAAGCTGTTCAAACTGGAATTAAGGCGATTGATGCACTTATTCCAATAGGACGCGGGCAACGTGAACTAATTATTGGAGATCGACAAACAGGTAAAACTGCTATTGCCATTGATACTATTTTAAACCAAAAAGGTCAAAATATGATTTGTGTTTATGTTTCTATTGGTCAGAAAGATTCAAAACTTAGAAAGCTCCAGATTCGCTTAGAAGAAGGTGGAGCAATGGATTATACAGTAATTGTTTCAGCTGGAGCTTCAGAACAAGCATCTCTTTCTTATATTGTTCCTTATACTGGAGTAGCAATCGCCGAATATTTTATGGATCAAGGTAAAGATGTTTTAATTATTTACGATGATCTTTCTAAACATGCTGTTGCTTATCGTGAAATATCTCTTCTTCTTCGTCGTCCACCAGGTCGTGAAGCCTTTCCAGGTGATGTTTTTTACTTACATTCACGACTACTAGAAAGAGCTTGCCGAAGAAATAAAGAATATGGAGGTGGATCAATTACAGCTTTACCTATCATAGAAACTCAATCTGGTGATGTTTCAGCTTATATTCCAACAAATGTTATTTCTATTACTGATGGACAGATTTTCCTTGAGACAGATTTATTTTATAAAGGTATTCGCCCAGCGGTAAATATTGGACTTTCGGTTTCTCGTGTTGGATCTTCAGCTCAAATTAAAGCTATGAAAAAAGTTTCTGGAACCTTGAAATTGGACTTAGCTCAATTTAGAGAATTAGAAGCTTTTGCTCAGTTTGGTTCAGATCTAGATGAAAATACAAAGAATCAATTAGAACGTGGTAAAAGAGCTATAGAAATTCTTAAACAACCACAATATGCTCCAGTAGCAACCGAAGATCAGGTTGTTATACTTTATGCTTTAACGAGAGGATTTATGGATAAAATTGATGTTAAAAAAATTCAAGAATTTGAAGAAGGTCTAACTGATTATGCGAAAAGTAATGCCAAAACTTTTTATAAAGAAATATCAACTGAAAAGATGTGGACAGAAAAAGGAGAAGCTGAATTAGTAAAAACAATTGAAGAATTTGTAGAATCATTCATTAAATAATTTATATGGCTGGAACAAAAGAAATTAAAAGAAGAATAAAAAGTGTTAAAAACACAAAAAAAATTACTAAAGCGATGGAGATGGTGGCTGCTTCAAAAATGAAAAGAGCTGTCTACCAAGCATTAGCTTCACGACTTTATGCAGTTTATTCTTGGGATCTTTTAACTTCAATTTCCGAATCTATAAATTCACGAATGGAAAAAATAACGAATCCATTTTTTACTAATTCTGATAAAAATACAAAAAGTAAAAAATCATTAATTGTTCTAATAAGCTCAAACCGAGGTCTTTGTGGAGGATATAATTCGCAAATTATTAAAAAAATAATTGCGATGCTTAAAGAAGAAAACAAAGAAGAGGTTACAGATAACATTGATATAGTTACCGTTGGAAAAAAGGGGGATAGCGCAATGCGTAGAATTGGGCAAAATGTTATAGCTACTTTCACTGATCTTTCTGAAAATGTTACACTTCAAAAGATTTCTCCACTTTCTTCTTTTTTAACTAACGAATATAAAAATAATAATTATTCTTATATATATATTGCTTATACTGATTTTATTTCAGCTTTAAGTCAAAAACCTAATATTAAAAAACTTTTACCAATATCCAAGGAGGAATTAAAAGAAGTAATAAATGCTCTTCCCCAAAAAAATATTTCTGAAAATAAACAGAACGAACAAATGAACAAAAAAACTAGACAAGCATATCTATTTGAAGGAGATATTAATGATCTTCTTCAATCATTAGCTGAAAAGTTAGTCAAAATGCAGATTTACCAAATGTTACTTGAATCAAATGCCTCAGAACAATCTTCAAGAATGGTAGCCATGAAAAGTGCTAGTGATGCGGCTGGAGAAATGATCGATAGCTTGACATTAGTTTTTAATAAAGCACGTCAAGCAGGAATCACCAGAGAAATATCAGAAATTAGTGCTGGTATGGCAAGCGTAAATTAAAATTAATTATTAATCATTATTAACCCGCCTTAGGCGAAATAATAAATAAAATGAAAACAACAGGTATTATAAAAAGAATTATTGGTCCGGTCGTAGATGTAGTATTTAAAGATGATATCCCAGGTATTTACACAGCATTAACAGTTGAGAATAAGGGTAAGATTATTGTTTTAGAAGTAGAACAACATATTGGAGACAATACTGTACGTTCTGTAGCTATGGATTCAACAGATGGACTTTCCAGAGGAATGGAAGTTATTAACACAGGAGCACCCATTTCTGTTCCTGTAGGAGAAATTACTTTAGGACGAATGTTCAATGTTCTAGGTCAACCAATAGATGGAAAAAAATTAGAACATACAGGCAAAAATCTACCGATTCACAGAAAAGCCCCAGATTTTGTTTCTCAAGCAACGAAAGTTGAAATACTTGAAACAGGAATTAAGGTTATTGATTTAATTTGCCCTGTTCTTAAAGGGGGTAAAGTTGGACTTTTTGGTGGAGCTGGTGTTGGAAAAACAGTTGTTATTCAAGAATTAATTCACAACATAGCTTCTAACCATGGAGGATATTCTGTTTTCGCTGGTGTAGGAGAAAGAACTCGTGAAGGTAATGACCTTTATTATGAAATGAAAGAATCCAAAGTGCTAGCAAAAGTAGCTATGGTGTTTGGTCAAATGAATGAACCACCCGGAGCTCGTCTTCGTGTCGCTCTTTCTGGACTTACAATGGCTGAATATTTTCGCGATGTAGAAAATAAAGATGTGCTTTTCTTCATAGATAATATTTTTAGATTTACTCAAGCAGGATCTGAAGTCTCAGCTTTACTTGGACGCATACCTTCAGCTGTTGGTTATCAACCGACTTTAGCAACAGAGATGGGAACTTTACAAGAAAGAATCACTTCAACCGATAAAGGTTCAGTAACTTCGGTTCAAGCCGTTTATGTCCCAGCTGACGATTTAACTGACCCAGCTCCAGCAACAACTTTTTCACACTTAGACTCAACGGTTGTTCTTAATCGCTCGCTTTCTGAAATTGGTATTTATCCAGCAGTAGATCCGCTTGACTCATCTTCTACAATACTTGATCCACATATTGTTGGAAAAGAACATTATGAAGTTGCTCGTGAAGTACAAAGAGTTTTACAAAGATATAAAGATTTACAAGATATTATTGCTATTCTCGGAATGGAAGAACTTTCCGAAGAAGATAAAGCTCTCGTTGCTCGTGCTCGTAAAATTCAAAAGTTCCTTTCACAACCATTTTTCGTAGCAGAACAATTTACTGGAACTAATGGTGCTTATGTTCCACTTAGCGAAACAATTCGTTCTTTTAAAGAAATTCTTGAAGGTAAACATGACGACAAACCTGAAAATGATTTTTATATGAAAGGTGCACTTTAAAAAATTATGTCAAAAAAATTAAAATTAAAAATTATTACTCCTGAGCGTCTCGTTCTAGAAGAAGAAGTAGAGAGTGTTATTATTCCAACGACGGAAGGAGAAATTACTGTTTTGGCAGATCATATTCCTCTTATTGTTTCCTTAACTTCTGGAGATATTGTGGCTAATTCTAATGGAGAAAATATTCCAATGGCTGTTGTTGGTGGTTTTGTTGAAGTAAAAAAAGAAGAAGGAAAAACAATTGTAGCAATTTTGGCCGATTTTGCTGAACATGTTTCAGAAATTTCTGACGAGGAGATAGAAAAAGCTAAAAATAAGTCTGAAGAACTTAAAAAACAAGCTGCAAACCACGAAGTAGTTGATTTTGAACACTTTGAATCTGAACTTGAAAGATCTCTCACCAGAATAAAAATAGCTGATAAATGGAGAAAGAAGAAATATAGAAAATAAAAAGTATGAATAGCTTTTCTAATTTAATTAAAGAAACAAAACTTCAAGCAAATCTTCAAAGAGCTAAAACGCAAAACAAATTTTTCAAAACAAAGAAAGGAGAATATGGCGAAGGAATGAAATTTTTGGGAATTGCAATGGCTAATCTTCGTCAGTTATCTAAAAAATATGAGACTCTTAACTTAATTGATATTGAGAAACTTCTAAAAAATGAATATCACGAAATTCAAATAATCGCTCTTCTTTTACTTGTAAATAAATATAAAAGAAATTCTGATTTAAAGGATGAGAAAGAATGTTTAAAAATTTATAAATTTTACCTAACTCATACTAAATATATAAACAGTTGGGGTTTAGTAGATATATCAGCTCATTATATTATCGGAAATTATTTACTAAATAAAAATAAAAAAGTTTTAGAAAGATTAGCTAAATCTAAAGATATTTGGGAGAGAAGAATTGCCATTGTTTCAACTTTTGCTTTTATAAAAGAAGGGAAATCTCAATGGACATTTAAAATCATTAAAATTCTTTTAAAAGACCAAGAAGGCCTTATAAATAAAGCTTGTGGTTGGATGCTCCGAGAAGTCGGAAAACAAGTCTCTACAGCTCAATTAAGGGCTTTTTTAGACACTTATGGACCACAAATGCCACGAGTTATGTTCCGTTATGCTATCGAAAGATTTCCTGAAAATGAACGAAAATATTATTTAAATAAATAATTATTATATTTGTTTTTAATAATTATTATATTAAGGTATAATGTATCGGCAACTGACTTATTAAAATTGTCGAGTTAGTTTATAAAATAATAATAAAGAGTTAAAAAAATATTATGGCAAAAAAGATAACAAATATTAAGGCCGAGCAAATTTATGATTCAAGAAAAAACCCGACTCTAAGAGTATCAGTTTTTGCTGATGATATTGTTGGAACTTTTGATGTTCCATCCGGGGCAAGTACAGGAAAACACGAAGCTTATGAACTACGCGACGGAGAAGCTGGAAAAAGTGGAATGCAAACGGCGATAAAACAAATCGAAAATATTATAAAGCCAGCTTTAATAGGCTTTGACGTTGAACAACAAACTTTAATAGATAAGACAATGATAGAATTAGATGGCACTCCTCAGAAAACTAAATTAGGTGGAAATAGTATGATTGGGGTAAGTATTGCTAGTGCTAAAGTTGCTGCTCAAGAAAAAGGTATAGAGATATATGAGTACCTTAAATCATTAGCAGAAGTAAAACCATCAAGAGAAGAACCCCTCCTATATTTTAATTTAATAAATGGTGGTAAGCATACAAAATCAAATTTGGCTTTTCAAGAATACCATATTGTTCCTCAAACTGGCATAATTGAATCAATAAAAATTTGTAGAGAAGTCGAAAAAAAATTAGACGAAATAATATTAAAAGAATTTGGAACTGTTTTAGTTAAAGGGGATGAAGGAGGAATCGCTTTACCTGTTCAAGATATTAATATTCCTCTTCGTTTATTAAAAACAGCAGTTGATGAGCTTGGTTATAGTGATAAGGTTATGTTATCTATTGATTCTGCTGCTAACTCTTTTTATGACGAAGAAAAAGGTATATATAAATTTATGGACCGTGGGTGGACAACTGACCAAATGATAGAACTTTATAAAAAAATGGTTAAAGAATATCCGATGATTTCAATTGAAGATCCTTTAGATGAAAAAGATTTTGATGGTTTTGCAAAATTACAAAAAGCTATTCCTCAAGTTAAAATTGTTGGTGATGATATAACTGTTACTAATACAGTAATGCTACAAAAAGCAATTGATAAGAAAAGTATTGAGGCTGTAATTATAAAACCAAACCAAATTGGAACATTAACTGAGACAATTGAGACAGTAAAACTTGCCAGAAATAATGATATAGATTGTATTGTAAGCCACCGAAGTGGAGAGACGATGGATACTTTTATTAGTGATCTCGCTTTTGCTTTCAAGTGTCTAGGAATTAAAGCTGGAGCTCTCGGACCAAAAGAAAGAGACGTAAAATATGAGAGACTTATTAATATAATAAAATAAATTATGGAATCAAAAACATTTATTGTTGCCACAATTGGTCCAACTTGTAATACAAAAGAGGTCCTAACAAAATTAATTAAGCAACATATGAACATAGCTCGTCTAAATTTTTCATGGGGAACTCATGAAGAATATGGCAACAATATAGAAGTAATAAGAGAGATAGCAAAAGATATAAAAGTTAATATACCAATTATCCAAGATCTTTCTGGCCCCAGATTACAAACTGGTAAAGGACATCATTTTGATGAAGATAAGGAAATTATTACAGAAAAAGATATTAAAGATCTGGCTTTTGGAATAAAACAAAATGTTGAATATATAGCTATGTCTTTTGTCGGAGATGCTAATGATATTATTCAACTTAGGAATTTAATTAAAAAGTTGGGTGGTAATCAGAAAATTATAGCGAAAATTGAAAGGAAAAAAGCTGTTGTTAATATAGATTCTATTATAAAAGAAAGTGATGCAATTATGGTAGCAAGAGGGGATTTAGGCAACGAAATTCCATTAGAAGAGATTCCTTTTGTCCAACATCAAATTATAACCAAAACAAACAAAGCTAAAAAAATGGTAATTGTAGCTACTCAGATGCTTGAATCAATGGTTTCAAATCCAATTCCAACAAGAGCTGAGGTATCTGATGTAGCTTACGCTATTTTAGATGGAGCAGATGGAGTTATGTTATCTGAAGAAACCGCTTCTGGAAAATTCCCAGTAGAAGCAGTTATAATGATGGAGAAAATTGCTTTAGTGGCTGAAAAAAATCGCAAAAATGAAATTATTATTGGTTAATATTTATTAGAACTAATCTAAATTTAATTATGAAAATATCAATTATAGGGGCTGGGTCAGTCGGAGCAACTACTGCTTACACTCTGATGATTAAAAATATCGTTTCAGATATAATTCTTGTCGATATAAACAAAGAAAAAGAAGAAGGAGAAGTTCTTGATATTAGTGACGGATTATCCTTTTCTAAGACTGGTAGTATTAAGACAGGGGATTATAAAGATGTCAAGGATTCAGATATTATTATTTTAACGGCAGGTTTACCTCAAAAACCAGGGGAAACAAGACTAGACTTAGCTGATAAAAATAAAAAGATAGCTAAATCTATATTTAAAAATATTGGGAAGATTAAATCATCTTGCATAATTATAATTGTAAGTAATCCAGTTGATGTTATTACTTATCTTGTTCAAGAAATATCAGGACTTCCTTATAATCAAGTTTTTGGGACTGGAACATGTTTAGATACAGCTAGATTAAGGTCAAACTTAGCAGAACATTTCACCGTAGACGCAACTCAAATTGAAGGTTTCTTATTGGGTGAACATGGGGACTCTGAATTTGTTGCCTGGAGCACTGTGAATATTGAAGGTAAATTGGTATCTAATTTATTAAACAATAAAGAAATGGATATTATTGAGGATGAAATTAAAAATGAAGCTTACGAAATAATTAATCGTAAAGGAGCAACTTTTTACGGTATAGCAACAGTTATAGCTGATATAGTTGAAGCTATTATTTTTGACCAAAACAAAATTTTACCAGTTTCTTCTAGATATAATAATCCTAACGATGATATTCCAAAAATATGTTTTGGTAATCCTTGTGTCATAGGAAATAAAGGAATAATGAAGTATTGGACAGTAAAACTAACAAAAGAAGAAAAAGATAAACTACGGAAATCTGCTGAAAAAATAAAAGAGTATCTATAGAACTTAAAAAATAAATCTATAATTGTGGATAAAAACTTGTCTTATAATTTTTTAAAATGTTATTATTAAGCTAGTTATATAAATATTATCAATAACAAAATTATCCAATAAATAATTCTGTTGGATTTAAAGTAATAATATGAAAAAATATATCGTTTTTACATTGATTTTCAGTTTTTTGGTCGCTGGGGGAGTTGTTTATGCTCAAAATGACAATAACATAAATAGTATAATACCAAGACCTCAACTTAAAAAATCTCTTTTACAAGAGCAAACAAAAGTATTAAGGGAATTTAAACAAGATCGACAAAAAATTAAAAACCGAATAAAAGATTCTCGTTCTTTACTAAAACCTCAGTTAAAGAAACAATTTTTGCAAAAACAGACAGGAATGTTGAAGAGGGTTAAGTTAGATCGTCAAAAAATTAAGAATCGAATAAAAGATTCTCGTTATTCATTCAAAACTCAATTAAATTTGAAAAGAAAAGGATTACAAAAAACATTATCCTCTAGAAGAGAAAATCTTATCCAAAGACTAAAAGCTATAAGAAATAAAAGGAAGCAAACAATTGTTTTAAGAATTTCTGATAGACTTGAAACAATCAACACTCGAGCTACAGATAGACTCGGAAATTCAATTCAAAGAATAAACTATGTTTTAAATCAAATAATAGCTCGAACTAATTTAGCAAAAGAAAAAGGGTTAGATGTATCAAATGTACTCAAGGCTATTGATAGTGCTTCTAACTCCGTTTTAGACACAAAAGCTTCTATTGAAAATCAAGTATCTAAGGTTTACACAATAAATGTTACCGAAGAAAGCACCCTAAGAGCTACAATTAAAGCTGTCCGTGATAATTTTATCTCAGATATTAAGACAATCCGTGAACAGGTAAAAAGCACTCAAGAAGAAGTTAGAAATGCTATTAAAGTCTTATCTAGTACAATTGCAACACCTACGACACCTAATAAAGCTAATACTAACGTTAGTGCAAACACAACAAAAACTAATTAATTACTACTAATATAAAAATATTTATGTCTAAAAAAAATTTACTTATCATCGGTGCAGTTATTGCTATTGTTTTAATCGTTATTATCGTTCTAGTAGTTAAAAAACAAACCTTAACCAACAATAATAAAGTACCTTCAATTAATGAACCGGTAGCTTCAACTACTAATATCGAAAAAAACACACCAGAAAACGAACCTCCAGCTAATACAACTCAAATGAATAATGAATTAAATTCAATTGAATTAAATAATAATAGTATGGATCAAGATATGAAATCAGTAGACTCTGATTTAAATAATTTATAATTAAAGTGTTTAAAAAATAAATAAAGAGATATAAAAGTCTCTTCAACACTAATAAAAGTTACCACAAACTAAAGAGTGTCAGAAGAGGCTTTTTATTATTATTTATTATATTAAGTGTCGTAAAAGATATATTGTGCGACGTTATATCATAATAAAATAGCTATAAAATAAAGCCCCTCTAATATTCCCTATTTATATAATATTCCTATATGTTTTGATTTATTTTTTAGTACTTATTGTGTATTTCATTACACAAGAGTTAAAATTTTCAGCTTCTTTATTGTATTCTATTATATTTTTTTTCAATTTAAGAACCAGCTGGTTATAAATTATGATTAATGAATTATATTTGTCTATTTGCTCATTTACAGTTAAATCTTCGTATACTTCCCCTTTCTGTATCTTTTCACGACGAATAGATAAATTATCTTCCATTATTTTTATCTGTTTTTTACCAGAGTTGATTGAAGTTAGTAAAATTTGTTTAATAGCTGGACAAACATTTTTAGGTAATCCAAAATGTTGAACAGCCAACCAAATTTTTTCTCCTTTAAAAAATCCCTTACCAACGGCAACTCCTATCTCAGTATAATATTTATTCAAAATATTTTTACGATGAGGTGGACTTGCCATCCAAGCATCAACTAGGGCTTTACTGTTTTTAAAATTCCCCAATGCCAGATTTTCTCCAATAATAATATATTGATATGATACTTGTTTGGCCAGATCACTAACCCCAATACCAGTTGGAGATGTATGTTCAAAATATTGATTATTGAACATATCTTCTATCTTTTTCTTAGCTGATAAATCTAACTTAGAATTTTCTTTCAAGAGAGCAAGTTTACCATCCTTTATTCTAAATTGATTTGTAATTTTAATAATTTCCTTAGAAGAAAGTTTTATTTGATTAGATGTAGGAATAGAATTTTTTAATTTTAATGGAGTAGGAGTTGACACTATTTCAATTAATTTAACCTGACTCTTATTTTTACTTTTTAAAGTAGTATTACTATCAGACAAAAATAAAAATATTCTATTCCCCAAATAATTTACACCTTGTTCATATATATTATTAATTGTATCTCTATATAAAAAAACTGAAGTTACTACTATTATAATTATTAATATTTTATAAATTTTTTTCATAAATTATTTACAAGATAGTGATGGTTTATAGCCAGATTTTTGAGCATCAATAAATGTCGCGAACCAGATTTGATTCCTTTTTAAAATTTTTCTAGCACTAGAACAACCGTTTATATAAAATAACTTACCCTTCTTAGAAGCTACATATTTTTTCTTCTGAGAATTACTTTGACTAAAAACCTTATTTTCTCTACTCGTAATAATTATATTAGAATTTCCATTTGAATTAGAATTAATAGATAGACGTCCTAAAGCAAAAGCTGAAACTCCAACCATAATAATTATAAATAAACATACTATTATATATATGTCAATATCTAATTTGTCCTTGATTTTATTGAAGAAATCATTTATACTCATACAAGTTTAATTATAAATCATTTATAGGTGGTTTGTATAGACTAATAAGAAGAATTTACTCATTTAAACTTAAAACAATATGGCACATAGGAAAGCTGGCGGTTCAGCCAAAAACTTAACAGATTCAAAACCTAAATATTTAGGAACTAAACTTTATGATGGTCAAAAAGCTAAGATTGGGTCAATCATAGTGCGTCAGAGAGGAACTAAGATTCTACCTGGAACTAATGTTGGGCTTGGTAAAGATCATACACTTTTTGCTTTAAAAGAAGGAACAGTTAAATTTTCTTCTAAAAGAAAAATAAATTTTGATAGATCATTGTCTGTAAAAAAAGTTGTAAATATAATCTAATCTTTTAATTAAAAAACCCCATAAAATTTATTTGTGGGGGTTTTTTAATTACGCTTTTATCAATTCTATTTTAAACTCCCCTTCTATCTTTCCTTTCTTGAGAATAACAGTATGAAATCCAAGTTCTTTGATATTATCAATAATAATATTATTCTCATCTATTAAAAACCCTGTGGATTCTTTAACAGCAGAAATAATATCGCCAGACTTTATTGATTTAAACAGATGACCCTTGTCATTACATTTTACTTTAATTGATATATTCTTATTAGCTAGATTTTTTATTAAACCATTTAGATCTGCTATTTCTTTATCTTTTTTTTCATTAACCATCTTTTTTTTATTTTCTAATTGAGATAAAGCTTGAGGAGTTGCTAAAATAGCTAAGCCTCGAGTGATTAAAACATTCTGAGCAAAACCATCTTTTAGATTTTTAACATCATATCTATTCCCTACTTTAGGAACATCTTCTAGTAAAATAACTTTCATAATAATTTTTATTTTTTAGCTTTTAATATTTCGATTGCTTTTTCTAATTGCGGATCTCGACCAGCTTTAAAATCTTTAACTGAATAAGGAACTATCACATCTGGTTTAAGCCCTTTAAGAGAAATCAGAGTTCCGTTTGGAGTTAACCAATGTGCAATTGTAACTTTGAGAGAAGTATTATTTGTAATTTTTATAAGTTCCTGTACAGAACCTTTACCAAATGTTTTTTCTCCAACAAGAGTTGCAATTCCTTGTTCTTGCAACGCTCCAGCTAGAATTTCAGAGGCAGAAGCTGAACCACCGTCAACTAAGACAACAAAGGAATAACTCTTATCAAACAAATTAGGTCCATGACTACGATAAACTTTTGTTTTAATACCTTTACCAAAACTTTCCTGAACAATTACTTTTCCTTGAGGAATAAATAAAGAACCAATGTTAACAGCCGAATCTAAATATCCACCAGGATTTCCACGAAGGTCAATTATTAATTTCTTTGATCCAGACTTTATAAATTCTGAAATTGCTTTTCTAAACAAAATATCGGAATTTTCAGAAAAAGTATAGAAATCTATTAGAAAAATATTGTTTTTTAATATTTTTGTATCTAGAGCTGGAACTTCTATTTTATTCCTAGTAATAGAAATATCTTGAGTTTTGTTTTCTCCTTTACGAAAGATTGTTAAAATTACAACTGTTCCTGTTTTCCCTCGAATTAAACCAACCGCCTTATCAATACTCATATTACTTGTAATAACATTATTTATCTTTATTATTTTATCACCTGCTTTTAGTCCTGCTTTCCAGGCTGGGGTATTTTTTAGAGGAGCAATAACCGTTAATATTTTTTCCTTCATTCCTATCTCAGCACCGATTCCACTAAATGATCCTTGAATCTCCTCATTAAATAATTTATTTTCTTTAGGTGGAAGAAAAATAGTGTAAGGATCCCCCAACGAAGAAGCTAATCCTTGAGTTGCTCCCCAAACACGATCCTGATTAGATATATCTTTATTGTAAATGGATTTTTCTTTTAAGATGTTCCAAACTTTCCAAAACGGACTAAAATTAGCTTTAGTTTCAGATGGAGAAATTTTATTTGATAAGGAAAATACTTTCTCAACTTCTGGTTGATTTTTATAACCTAAGTAAATCCCAAAACCAAAAACTCCTAATAAAAGAATTAGGGAGATAAAAATATTAAATAGTGTTTTTTGTTTTTGTTTCATTTAAATTCATTATCTCAAAATTACATATTATTTTCAAGTTTTAAAGCACCAGAATCATACCTATTACTTGGATCCCATAACATCCAAGATGATAAGCCTAAATTATATACTGCTTTAATTTCCAATCTAACCATTTTCTTATTATAAACAGCACCTAAATTAAAATCTTGAAGCCATGGCCTGATCTTATTAATACTCTGATTAGCTAATTTTGTTCTATTGATAGCATCAGAAAGAGCTTTATAAACAATCTCGTATGGATGATCAGCTGGATTTTTATATCCTAAATGCCCTGGAGAATAAAGTGACGGATAAACCATTGGAGAAATGAAATCAAAGTATGGTAAAGCTTTTTCAAAAACCTGACCTATTCCCATATCATCTTTTACTTCTGTTGTTAAGCCAAAAAGATCGACAGAGATCGGTATATTTTTATTTTTTTTCATCCCAGCTGAAATAAACTTGAAAAAATTTTCAATATTATCTGACCTAGTCTGACCTTTTTTCAAATCATAATTAATATTTTTTGTATCTCCGTCAGATGGATACCTAACATAATCAAAATTAATTTCATCAAAACCTTCATCATATGCCCCTAAAGCAATAGCTAAAATATATTTATAAACACCGTTATTAGTCGGATTAAGGAATGATAATCCTTTCTTGTTTTTCCAAACAGTTCCATCGCTCTTTTTTTTGAGAGCCCATTGAGGTTTTATTTTAGTTAAATATGGGTCTTGAAAAACAGAAATCCGACCAATAATATAAATGTCTTTTTTGTGTAATATATTTGTTAATTTACGAATATTAGAAATCCTTTTCTGAATTGATCCCAGTTTCTGAATTTCTTTATTGGGAATTTCGAAACCAACTCGTCCGGTAGAATCTTTAATATCAATGACAACTGCATTAAGCTCAGTTTCACCAATAAGTTTAATTAAAGGGTCTCTAATTTTTTCTGATCCAGCTACCCAATTAGATAAATAAATTGCTTTTACAACTTTAGGGGTAGTCATATGGGTTATTGGAATTATCGGGTCAATTACAGTTTTAGTATTATTAATTTTTTTATGATTAATAATATTATTACCAACAGAACTAGAAACAGCCAAGCTATTGTATTCAATGTTATTAGAAATTGGTAAAGAAAAAAAATAAATAATAGCCGCAACTATCAAAATTAAAAAAACACTAAAAAGAAATATTATCGTTTCTTTTTTGGCTTTCATATTTATTCTTCATTCTTAATATTATCAACAAAAGACTTTGTTTGACTGTCATCTTTATCTAAACGAATTTTGACTTCTAAATAAAATAAATAAGCTAAGTAGATTATAATAATTCCTGTTATTTCAAACAAGATTACTTTCCAAGAACTTGGAAAACCAAGAAATGGTAAAACTAATACCCACAGCCCAATTATAAATAATGATTTTTCTTTTCTCATTTAACTATTATAACTTATTTGTTTAGGGTCTACAATGACTACGAATTCACCTCTTTGTTTATCTGTATTTTGAGTAAAGTAATCTAAAATATATTTAGGATTTCCTTGTATAAATTCTTCAAATTGTTTAGTTATTTCACGCCCGATAATAATTTTAAAGTCAGGACAATAAGACTCTAGTGAGGACAATGTTTTTAAAATACGATGGGTTGATTCGTAAAAAACTATTACTTTCTTTGAATTGGCAATTTTTTTAAAAATTGTTTCTCTCCCCTTTTTATGTGGTAAAAATCCTAGAAAAGTGAATTCAGCAGATGATACTCCACTAGCTGAAAGAGCTGAAATAAGAGCACTTGGACCTGGTATTGGAACGATTAAAGCTTCATCAGAAAATTCTTTACGAATATTTGAAACTAGGAGAACACCAGGATCAGAAATACAAGGTGTCCCCGCATCAGAAACAAGAGCTAAATTCTTCCCGGCTTTCAGCATATTGATTATCGCTGATTCTTTAGATTCTGAACTATGAGCATGGTAGCTTATAGTTTTAGTTTTTATTTCATATCTATCTAAAAGTTTTTTTGTTGTTCTAGTATCTTCACATAAAATATAATCAACTTCCTTTAAAATGCGGAGAGCTCTGAGAGTTATATCTTCTAAATTCCCTATTGGAGTTGCCACTATATATAAGGTTCCAATCATTTTTAAATTATAACACAAAAAATAACACTTATTATCATTTAGATATTTCGTTTAAAAGAATTTTTGTTCCCTTATGTTTTTTTGATGAAAATGAAATTATAGGGTATCCGACCGCTATATTTTTTATTTCTATTATTTTTTTATGATATTCTGATTGGTTCATCTTATCTACCTTATTAGCAACAACAATAACATTTTTATGATGATTTTTAAGCTCTTCAAACATTGAGGTGTCAGCTTCAGTAAAACCAATATTCGCATCAATAATGAGAACAACTTTTTTTTGTTTATAAAGAGAACTAAAAAGATATAAATCTATTAATTCCCCTATTCTTTCCCGACCAAGGCCTGAAATTCTAGTAAATCCATAACCAGGTAGATCAACTAAATAAAAAGATTCATTCACTAAAAAGATATTAATTTCCTGAGTTCTTCCTGGAAAAGAGCTAGTCCGGGCCACTTTACTATTAGTTAAAGAGTTTATTAAACTTGATTTACCGCAATTTGAGCGCCCAATAAAAGCAACTTGGGGAATATTACTCTCCAATAACTTATCTTCTTTTACTATCCCCTTTATAAATTTTATAGATGTTATTTTCATTTATTATGAATATCTATTTACTTATTTGGTTTTT
>VAPL010035484.1_pt1 | contig 20678 bp, 18 predicted proteins | sample 3395061 | NCBI WGS metagenome assembly VAPL01 (sample SAMN08290444, study PRJNA428436) | hydrothermal vent metagenome | isolation source: Deep-sea hydrothermal vent chimney 2 | place: Pacific Ocean: Juan De Fuca Ridge | depth 2182 m m | reverse complement strand
GCCCGTACTTCACCAACAGTGATCGACATGCCGTTCAGATCCGGGTCGTGGATGTCGCCACGCGACAGCGCTTCCGACAATGTGCGCCGGATCAATTCGCCAACGCGCAACTGTCGCTGCGATGGACCACTTCCGGAATGATGTGAATTCTTTGCCATGGCCGTGCAAATAGTCCTGAATGGGCGTCCTTGCAACAGGGCTTTGCCTATGGGCGCAGTTGTCGATAAACCGGACCCGAAAAAGGAGAGCAGCATGAACGACACACCCGGAATTGTTGTCACCGGCGCATCGGGCCGGATGGGGCAGATGTTGATCCAAACGGTATTGGCATCTGACAAGGCCCGTCTTGTGGGTGCGGTTGAACAGCCGGGCCATGATTGGATCGGCACCGATCTGGGGGTAGCCATGGGTGGCACACCGATTGGGCTGGCGGTTACTGACGATCCGCTTGAGGTGTTTGCAACTGCGCAGGCCATTCTGGATTTTACCGTTCCCGCCGCAACTACCGGCTTTGCTGCGCTGGCGGCACAGACCCGTGCGGTACATGTGATTGGAACGACAGGTTTAAGCGGCGATGATCTGAAAAAATTGAACGCTGCATCGCGCCACGCAGTGATTGTGCGGGCCGGGAACATGAGCCTTGGGGTAAACCTGCTGGCCAAGATTACCCGAACCGTCGCTCAGGCTTTGGGTGAAGATTTCGATATCGAAATAATCGAAACCCACCATAACCAAAAGGTCGATGCGCCCTCGGGTACGGCCCTTATGTTGGGCCAAGCTGCCGCTGACGGGCGTGGTGTCAATCTGGGCGAAGTGTCAGACCGTGGCCGTGACGGCATTACCGGTGCCCGAAAACGCGGCGATATCGGGTTCTCGGCAATTCGTGGTGGCGATATTGTGGGTGAGCATGACGTCATGTTTGCCGGCGCGGGGGAGCGGATAATTCTGCGCCACGTTGCCACCGACCGCAGCCTGTATGCAAAGGGTGCCCTGCGCGCCGCCCTTTGGGGGCAAGATAAAAAGCCCGGCGAATATGATATGTATGACGTTTTGGGGCTCTGACCAACGCTGATCAGAAATCGATTGCGATGCCTTTTTTCTCCCAGTCGCCATAGCGGACCGGCTCCGGTCCCTCACGACCACCCAGTTCTGTTGGCAATTCTCTGGCCTTGGCCTTTTTGCGTCGAGCTTCGGCTTCAGCCAGCGCGCGCTTAGCCGCCGGCGGCAGGTCTTTGGGCTCTTTACTTGTCGACATTGGCGGTCCTTGTTCCCTTTGCCCTTGTGATATAGGGCCTTGTCGACATCGACAAGCAGTGAGGAACCACCAATATGTCCAGCCCCGGCCTTGCCCCGCGCCTTGCGGCTGTTCAATTGCTTGATGCGGTTCTGGATGAAGGGCAGTTGCTTTCTGATCTGCTCCCCAAAGCCGTCGAACATCTCGCCCCTGATGAACGCGCCCGCGCCAGTCGCTTGGCGGCGACAACCCTGCGATGGATGGACCGGGCGGATCGTGTTCTTGGCCCGTACCTGAACAAACGTCCACCCCTGACGGTGCTGAATACCTTGCGCCTTGCCACCATTGAGCTGTGCGTCGAAGGTGCGGCTGCCCACGGTGTTGTTAATAGTTCAGTAGAGGTCGTGCGGGCAGGCAGGCACACGCACCGTCTGTCTGGTCTGGTCAACGCTGTGTTGCGCAAGGTCGCCGCAGAGGGGCCGGAAAAATGGGAAACATTGCCCGCACCACAACTGCCCAAGTGGCTGCGAAAACCGCTGATTGCCGACTTTAGCAAAGCCACAGTTATTGCAATGGAACAGGCCCACGCCAGGGGCGCACCACTTGATCTGACGGTTAAATCTGACCCACAGGGCTGGGCGGAAAAGCTGGGTGGCACAGTTCTTGATACCGGGTCAGTGCGCTTGGCCGGGTCAGCGCAGGTTTCGGCCTTAGACGGGTTTGAGGCAGGCGAATGGTGGGTACAGGATGCCGCCGCGGCCCTGCCTGCAAAACTGTTGAACGCCAAAAAGGGTGAAAGGGTTCTGGACATATGTGCCGCCCCGGGTGGCAAAACCATGCAACTGGCAGCAGTTGGGGCTGATGTTACGTCCCTTGATATTTCGGCGCCTCGTATGGAACGGGTGGCCCAAAACCTTGAGCGGACCAAATTAGCGGCCAACATCGTTGTGGCTGACATTCTGGATTATGACGATAAGCCCTATGACGCGATCCTGCTGGACGCGCCCTGTACTGCTACCGGTACAATTCGGCGTCACCCAGATTTACCCTACGCCAAAAGCAGTGACGGCTTCCCTGCATTGTTCAAGGTGCAGGAAAGGATGCTGGACCGGGCGCTGAAACTGCTGAAACCCGGCGGGCGTCTGGTGTTTTGCACCTGTAGCCTGCTTTTCGATGAGGGCGAAGAACAGGTGAAAGACCTGCTGGCACGTCACGCGGGGCTGCGGGTAGATCGCGCGGCCGGGGGTATTGCGAAGCTTCCCCGCAGCTGGGCAGTCGAAGGCGGAATACGCACCCGACCCGATTATTGGGCTGATCAGGGCGGAATGGATGGTTTTTTCATGACATTTCTGCGAAAGCGCGCCTAAACAAAAACTTTGGCAATGACAGCGCGCGTGACTAAGCGTATTGTTTTGCCAAATACGACTAATAATAATGGCCCAAACGGTCAAATCCACGAGGCGAGGCAGTCCCCCGTGTCCCAGTACGAAAACATTTCCGCGCGCTGGACGCGCTGGATGAACCGGTTATATGCCCGCGGGTCAGCCTATGCGCGACCGGCGACAGGTTTTGTGTCACAACCAGAGCCACGTACAATCGGAGCATTTGCCCGTGGGCGACAATTGGTAGCTGGTAATTTCTTGTTTGCCGGATCGTTGGTTGCGGATACCGGCCATTCGATATGGCAGCTTCAAATGCCTGACGCGGATTTTGAGGAAGAAGTCCACGGCTTTATCTGGCTTGACGATCTGGCAGCTGTTGGCGATGTGGCTGCCCGCCAAAAAGCGCAAGCCTGGTTGACGGAATGGATTGATGATTATGGCCGGGGCAAAGGTACCGGCTGGACACCCGACCTGACCGGCAGGCGGCTGATCCGTTGGATCAACCACGCGATATTCTTGCTAAATGGTCAGCCGAGCGAAGTCTCCAACGCCTATTTCGCCACCATGGCGCAGCAGACTATTTTCCTGTCAAAGCGCTGGAAAAGTGCGTCGGCTGGTTTGCCCCGGTTTGAGGCTTTGACCGGGCTGATTTACGCCGGGTTGTCGCTGACCGGAATGGACCGGCACGTTGAACCCGCACTGCGTGCGCTGGCGCGGGAATGCCGTGAACAGATTGATGACCAAGGCGGTATCCCGACACGTAACCCGGAAGACTTACTAGAGGTATTTACCCTGCTCAACTGGGCAGCATCGGCACTTACCGAAGCCGGAAAGATGGCAGCACGGGAACATCTGATGGCAATTGAACGCATCGCGCCAACACTGCGCGCCCTGCGCCATTGCGATGGTGGACTGGCACGTTTTCACGGCGGCGGGCGAGGTGTTGAAGGTCGGCTTGACCACGCTCTTGCCACGTCCGGGATCAAATCCGCTGCTCCCCAAGGCCTGTCCATGGGCTTTGCGCGTCTGCATGGTGGCCGCACGAGCGCAATCATTGATGCGGCGGTTCCGCCAAAGGGCAGGGCTTCATTCAATGGCCATGCGTCAACACTTGCGTTTGAACTGACATCTGGTCGTCGCCCCCTGATCGTGAACTGTGGTTCCGGCGTCAGCTTTGGTCCAGAATGGCGCCGCGCCGGGCGTGCAACACCATCCCATTCAACCCTGTCGCTGGACGGAGTTTCGTCGTCGCGCCTCGGCAGCAAGGGCTTTGTTGGCGGCCATGAACGGGATTTGCTAACTGGCTCACCGGAAGACGTGCGGGTTCAGTTCTTGTTGGAAGATGGCGGGCAGGGGATTGTGGCAGGCCATGATGGCTATCTGGCATCCCACGGACTAACCCATATCCGTCAGATCGAAATGACGGCAAATGGCCGCGGAATTGTTGGCGAAGATACGTTGGCTGCGATTGAAGGGGCTGACGAAGCGGTCTTTGATAAGGTTTTGGATAAGGGTGTATTGCAGGGAATTGGTTTCAAAATCCGGTTTCACCTGCACCCGGAAGTAGATGCGCAGCTGGATATGGGTGGCGCTGCTGTTTCACTTGCGTTGAAAAGTGGTGAAATTTGGGTTTTTCGACATGATGGTCAGCGGAAAATGACAATAGAGCAAAGCGTTTATCTGGAAAAGGGCCGCTTAAAGCCGCGTGCGACCAAACAGATAGTTCTATCCAGCGCCGCATTAGAGTATGCGACCCGCATCCGCTGGTCACTTTCCAAAGCTCAATTCACACCCGACACAGTACGGGACTTGGAACGGGATGAAACCGGCACCTGAACAAATTCTTGGGGGAATTTATGACTGACTTAGTACCTGTTCGCCGCGCCTTGATTTCTGTATCCGATAAGAGCGGGCTGTTAGAGCTTGCTAAGGCTCTGGCCGAGAACGGTGTGGAACTGCTTTCCACAGGTGGAACAGCGCAAGAAATGCGCGATGCAGGACTGATGGTAATTGATGTGGCCGAAGTCACCGGATTTCCCGAAATGATGGACGGGCGCGTGAAAACCCTGCACCCGGCGGTGCATGGCGGCTTGTTGGCTTTGCGCGATAACCCCGACCACAAGTCGGCGATGCAGGAACACGGGATCAAGCCGATTGATCTGCTGATCAGCAATCTCTACCCGTTTGAAAATACTGTCTCCAAAGGTGGCGACTACGATACCTGCATCGAAAACATCGACATTGGCGGCCCCGCGATGATCCGTGCTGCGGCTAAGAACCACCGGTTTGTGAATGTTGTTGTTGATGTGCAGGATTATACTGCGCTGCTGGATCAGCTTGCCGACAATGATGGTTCAACGACACTGGTATTTCGAAAATCTCTGGCGCAAACCGCCTACGCCCGGACCGCTGCATATGACGCGGCAGTATCGAACTGGATGGCGGCAGCGATCAATGAACCTACCCCAAGGAGGCGCGTATTTGCGGGGACATTGGCGCAATCCCTGCGCTATGGCGAAAACCCGCATCAGTCGGCGGCTTTCTATTTGGATGGCACAGCACGCCCCGGTGTGGCCACGGCCAAACAGCTACAAGGCAAAGAGCTAAGCTACAACAACATCAACGACACAGATGCTGCGTTTGAACTGGTAAGCGAGTTTGACCCCGCGGATGGTCCGGCCTGCGCGATCATCAAACATGCCAACCCCTGCGGCGTTGCCCGGGGCAAGACTATGGCTGAAGCCTATCAAGGGGCGTTCAATTGCGACAATGTCAGCCCCTTCGGCGGGATCATCGCTTTGAATCAAACCCTCGACGGAGCGACCGCTGACGAAATTGTCAAGATATTCACCGAGGTCGTAATTGCCCCAGACGCAACCCCCGAGGCAATCGAAATATTTGCAACAAAGAAAAACCTAAGGTTACTTACGACAGGTGGCCTGGCGGATACAAAACTCTCTGATCTTACATATCGTCAGGTTTCCGGTGGCATGTTGGTTCAGGATAAAGACAACGGCCAAATCGGTACAAATGATCTGCGTGTGGTAACTGAAAGAACACCAAGCGCGGCCGAAATGGCAGACATGCTTTTCGCCTGGACAGTTGCAAAACACGTTAAATCCAACGCGATTATCTATGTAAAAGACGGCGCGACCGTTGGTATTGGAGCTGGTCAGATGAGCCGGGTAGACAGCACCAGAATTGCAGCGCGAAAATCCCAGGATATGGCGGAAGTTCTTGGGCTGGAAATGCCGCTGACCCATGGTTCAGTTGTGGCATCTGACGCGTTTTTCCCATTCGCCGATGGCTTGCTAAGTGCCGCCGAGGCCGGCGCAACGGCTATAATCCAACCCGGCGGATCAATGCGAGACGACGAAGTCATTCAGGCCGCAAATGAGGCCGGTCTCACTATGGTCTTTACGAGCATGCGTCATTTCCGGCATTAAGCAGATATGAAGATACGCATCATGCTCTGGGCCACGTTGATTGTCGTTGCCCTTGACCAGTTTAGCAAGGTCTTGGTGGTTCATGTTTTGAACCTAAAGAACATTGGCTCGATTGAGGTTCTGCCCCCTTTCCTGAATTTCAGGATGGCATGGAATCGGGGCGTCAATTTTGGTTTGTTTTCCAGCAATGCGGATACGGCGCGCTGGATACTAATAGGGCTGGCAATCTTAATTGCGGGCTGGGTGGCCTATTGGGTGTACCGCGAGCAGTCGGGAAAAATCGCACAAATAGCCGCCGGGATGTTGATTGGCGGCGCGATTGGCAACGTCATTGATCGGCTGATCTATGGTGCGGTGGCCGATTTTCTGAACATGTCTTGCTGTGGGGTTGATAATCCGTTTGCCTTCAATGTGGCAGATGTGGCGATTTTTGCGGGCGCGCTTGGGCTTATATTCTTTACCGGAAGTAAAAAGCCAGCGTGACGGCACGGATTTCTTCGGTTACACAAGGGCATAAGGGTGATTTGGGGCCGTTGATGCGGGCAAATATTGGTAAATTCGGTTTGGTACTGGCACTATTGGTGTCGGCCTGTGGCAATCGTGGACAAGAAAATGCCGGGCCAGATGAATTTCTGATCCTGCCCGGGAAGCCATTGCAAACGCCACCCAGCTTTTCAGATTTACCAGATCCGACGCCGGGTGGGTCAAATATTACTGATCCAACACCAAATGCAGACGCTATTTCGGTGCTTGGTGGCAATCCTTCTGCGCTCAGCCTGTCAGGCGCTCCAGCAACGGATGGGGCGTTGCTGACTTACACATCGCGCTACGGTGTTGACCCGGATGCAGGCGCGGTTCCCAAAAAGCGGCGCCGGCCAGGGTTGTTTAGCGGCCAAGCGCTCGATCCATACAAAGAACTGGAACGCCTGCGTGCTCTGGGCGTGAAAACCCCGAGCGCACCCCCCCCTTCGGGTGGTTAATCAGCTATTTACCCATCACAACCACTTGATGTGCTTGATGCTGCGCCATTCAGGCGTATCTTAACTGATGTTCAGAAGAATTGGATTTAGCATGAACCGTCTTACGTCCGCCTTGCTTGCACTACTTGTATTCACACTTCCTGCCCGCGCGGCAGAAGTTACGACCTTTAAACTGGATAATGGTATGGAAGTGGTGGTGCTGGAAGATCGCCGCGCACCCGTGGTTGTTCACATGGTGTGGTACCGGGTTGGCGCTGCCGACGAACCGCCGGGTAAGTCCGGCATCGCTCATTTTCTTGAACATCTGCTTTTTAAAGGGACTGATGACCTTGAAGCTGGTGAATTTTCAGCAATCGTGAAACAAAATGGCGGTTCGGACAACGCGTTCACCAGTCAGGACTACACCGCCTATTTTCAACGTGTTGCCTCCGACCGGCTTGATCTGATGATGCAGATGGAAGCCGACCGGATGCGTGATCTTGAAATGACCGAAGAAGATGTGGCCACAGAACGCCAGGTTGTACTGGAAGAGCGCGGTACACGGACGGATAGCGACCCAAATTCCCTGTTTCGTGAACAGCGCAGTGCGGCGCAATATTTAAATCATCCCTATGGAATTCCCGTGATCGGTTGGCGCCATGAGATGGAGCAGCTAAACCGGGACGACGCATTTGCATTTTACCAAAAATACTACGCCCCTAATAATGCCATATTGGTCGTTGCAGGGGATGTAAGCCCGGAAGAGGTGCGCGAGCTGGCTGAAAAATACTATGGACCGCTGGCCCCGACACCGGGGCTTGAAGCGCGTGCCCGCCCGCAAGAACCACCGCAACTGGTTGAGCGCCGTTTGACATTTGTTGATGAGCGCATAGCCCAACCCTTTGTCAGCCGCAGCTACATTGCCCCCGAACGCGACCAGGGCGACCAGTTTAAGGCCGCAAGGCTGAAAATGCTGGCGTCGGTTCTTGGTGGCTCTGGGGCAACGTCAGTATTGGGGCGCAAGCTGCAATTTGATACCCAAACCGCGATCTTTGTTTCGGCGTCCTATGGTGGTGTTAACCTTGACGACACCACGTTTGGTTTGGTGATAGCGCCAACGCCGGATGTGTCCTTGGCAGAAGCTGAAGCCGCCCTCGATACCGCAATTGCCGAATTTATTGATGAAGGCGTTGACCCAGAACAATTCGCCCGGATCAAAATGCAGCTTCGTGCGTCGCAAATCTACGCGGATGATAACATTCAATCACTGGCGCAGCTTTATGGCGGGGGTTTGACCTCTGGCCTGACGGTGGAAGACATCGAAGCATGGCCTGACCTGCTGCAATCAATCACCGAAGAAGACGTGATAGATGCAGCGCGCGAAATATTTGTGAAACAGAACGCGGTGACCGGTTGGTCAATGCCACCCGCTGATGAAGAGGGTTGAGTATGAAACGGTTTATCTTAGCAGTATATCTGACGTTCTTTTCAGCTTTCGCAGCACTGGCCGCTGTCGAGGTTCAGGAAATCACCTCACCCGGCGGCATCAACGCGTGGCTGGTTGAAGAACGCTCAATCCCTTTTACGGCACTTGAAATCCGGTTTCGTGGAGGCTCCGCTTTAGATGCGCCGGGCAAACGCGGCGCGATCAGCCTGATGATGGCGACGTTGGAAGAAGGGGCTGCTGACCTAAATGCACAGGAATTCGCCGCCGCACGAGAAGCACTTGCCGCCAGTTATCATTTTAACGTTTTTGACGACACAACATCAATTTCTGCCCGGTTCTTGACCGAAAATCGTGATGAAGCAATTGCGTTGCTGAAAACTGCCATCATGGAGCCGCGGTTCGATCAGGACGCAATTGACCGGGTCAGGGGGCAGGTTGAATCGATCATCCGGTCTGAGGCAACAGACCCGGGCGACATCGCGGGCCTTGCCTTTGACAAAAAGGTTTGGGGTGATCACCCCTATGCCAGTTCCCGCAATGGTACGCTCGAAAGTGTCGCGGCGCTGACCCGCGACGATATTATTGAAGCCCGCGACCGGGTGTTCGGGCTGGACCGGATGTATGTGTCCGCCGTAGGTGACATCAGCGCCGAAGAACTAGGCATGTTGTTGGATGAACTGTTTGGCGAACTGGCTGAAACTGCGGCACCACTGGCAGAGCAAGCCAATTATCAACTCACCAAAGGCACAACAGTTATCGACTTTGACACCCCGCAATCCGTCGCACTGTTCGGCCATATCGGCATTGAGCGCGACGACCCGGATTACATGGCGGCCTATGTATTGAACGAAGTATTCGGTGGCGGCGGATTTGAATCCCGCCTGATGCAGGAAGTGCGCGAAAAGCGCGGGCTGACCTATGGTGTCAGTACGTTCCTGTTGCCAATGGAATACGGGCAGTTGGTGATGGGGCAGGTTCGCTCTGACAACGCTCGGATGGCGGAAAGCATCAAAGTGATCCGCGAGGAATGGGCAAAGATAGGGCAAGATGGGCTGACGGCCGAGGAGTTGGAAGACGCCAAGACCTACCTGACCGGGGCCTATGCGCTTCGCTTTGATGGTAATGCCCCGATTGCCCGGATCATGGTCGGTATGCAGATGATTGGCCTGCCGGTGAACTATATTCGCACCCGTAACGATCTGGTCAACGCAATAACGCTGGAAGAAATTAACCGCGTTGCAGCGCGAATTTACCAGCCGGATCAGTTGCACTTTGTGGTGGTTGGCCAGCCCGATGGTGTTGAAAGCACTGAATAAAACGCCAGTGGTAGAATCGGGGCGTGACATGCTAAGTCTGGTGGTATGTCCGCACCTAACCCCAACATAGGCGAAAACCGCCCTGAAATCCGACAGTTAGACGTGGCGGCGGTAAATCGTATTGCGGCTGGTGAGGTGGTGGAACGCCCGGCCTCGGCGGTGAAAGAGCTGGTTGAAAACGCGCTTGATGCAGGGGCGCGCCGGGTTGATATCACCTACAGCGACGGTGGCAAAACCTTGATCCGGGTGGTGGATGATGGTTATGGCATTGCGGCAGATGAATTACCGCTGGCCCTGTCGCGTCATGCGACGTCGAAAATTGACGGCACGGATTTGCTGAATATCCACACGTTCGGTTTTCGCGGTGAAGCGCTACCGTCGCTTGGTGCTGTCGGTCGCTTAACGATCACCTCGCGTGTTGCCGGGCAAGAAGGTGCGACGATTTCGGTGAATGGTAGTGTGATCGACCCGGTGCGCCCAGCAGCAATTGGCGGCGGCACAGTCGTTGAACTGCGTGATCTGTTCTACGCCACCCCGGCGCGGCTGAAATTTATGCGTACTGACCGGGCCGAGGCGCAGGCGATCAGCGATGTGGTCAAACGTCTGGCAATGGCGGAACCGTTTGTTGGCTTCACCCTGCGCGATGTTTCGGGGGGTGGTGACGGGCGGTTGGTTTTCCGGGCAGAACCGGAATCTGGCGACATGTTTGATGCGCTGCACGACCGTTTGGCACGGGTGATGGGTCGCGAGTTTGCTGATAATTCGTTGAAAATAGACGCTGAGCGTGAAGGGCTGCACCTGACCGGTTATGCGGCGCTGCCAACTTATTCCCGTGGTTCGGCGGTGGCGCAATACCTGTTCGTCAATGGTCGCCCGGTGAAGGATAAATTGCTTACCGGTGCGTTGCGGGCTGCCTATTTTGACTTTCTGCACCGAGGTCGACATCCTGCGGCGGCGCTGTTCATCGACTGTGATCCACAACTGGTCGATGTGAATGTGCATCCGGCAAAATCCGAGGTCCGTTTCCGCGATCCCGGTATGGCCCGTGGGCTTATCGTATCCGGGCTGCGTCATGCGTTGGCAGACGCGGGACATCGGGCGTCAACAACTGTCGCAGGCGCAACTCTTGGTGCATTTCGCCCGGAACCCGGTAACCCACGTATCTACCAAATGGACCGCCCAAATCAGGGTGCAATTGGCAGCAGTTACCAAGCGATTGCGCCGGGATTTGCCGAGGCCCCGGTTTCGGGGCGGGTCGAGGCGTTTGAACAGCCGCCCGAAGAAACCATCGCCGACTGGCCGTTAGGTGTGGCACGCGCACAGGTCCATGAAAACTACATCATCGCGCAGACCAAAGACGGCATGGTTATCGTCGATCAGCACGCGGCACACGAACGTCTGGTCTATGAAAAACTAAAGGCGCAGATGGCGCAGAGCGGTGTCGCCTCGCAGGCTTTGCTGATACCCGAGATTGTGGAAATAAGCGAAGCCGACGCCTCGCGCCTGCTGGAGCTATCCAACGACCTCGCGCGCCTTGGACTGGTTATAGAACCCTTTGGAGTTGGTGCAATCGCGGTTCAGGAAACCCCGGCAATTCTGGGACAGGTCGATGCCCGTGCCATGCTGCTGGATATTCTGGATGAACTGTCTGATCAGGGTGAAAGCCTGTCGGTTCAGGCTCTGATCGAAGCGGTGCTATCGAGGATTGCATGCCACGGCTCAATGCGCTCTGGCCGCCTGATGAAAGCTGAAGAAATGAACGCCCTGTTGCGCGAAATGGAGGCCACACCCCATTCAGGCCAGTGCAACCACGGCCGGCCGACCTATGTGGAATTGAAGCTGGCAGATATTGAAAGGCTGTTCGGACGCACATGATTCAAATTGGTGAAAACACATATTCGCTAAGTGACCCGGTAATAATCGCCGCCATTGTCGGGGCGGTTGTATTGGTTTTGGTGGTTGTCTTGCTGATTATAGCTGTACGTCGTTCAGGTCAGTCGGCGCGTCTGATGGTTCCAATGGCGCAACAAATGGGCAACCTTGGTCAGCGGGTGCAAATGTTATCAGATGGTCAGAACCAACTAATCGGCGGGCTGAACCATGTGTCTGAGGCGCAAGCAACCAGCCAGACAAACATGCTGCAACTGTTAGAGCAACGCCTGTCAGATGTTACCAAATCAATGGGCGACAGTCTGGAAGGTTCTTCACGGCGCACAGCGCAGTCACTGGGGGATCTGCAACAGCGCCTGGCAACAATCGACAAGGCGCAGGAAAATATTGAAAAGCTGTCGGGTGATGTTTTGTCTTTGCAGGACATCCTGTCGAACAAGCAAACCCGTGGTGCATTTGGGGAAATTCAGCTGAATGACATTGTCGGCAAAGCCCTGCCAAAAGACAGCTACACGCTGCAACATACTCTTTCCAACGGCAAACGCGCCGACTGTCTTATCCACCTGCCCAATCCACCGGGGCCGATCGTGGTTGACGCTAAATTCCCACTGGAAGCCTATGAAGCCCTGCGCCGCGCTGACACTCAGTGGGAAATGAAAGAAGCCGTCGCGTTGTTCAAAACCTCGGTGCGAAAACATGTCAAAGACATTTCCGAGAAATACGTTCTAGAAGGTGAAACCGCCGACGGAGCGTTAATGTTTTTACCCTCTGAAGCAATCTACGCCGAACTACACTCTAATTTCCCGGAACTGGTGCGCGAAGGCTTTGACGCCCGGGTATGGATCGTGTCCCCAACCACCTGCATGGCGACGCTGAACACCATGCGCGCCATCCTGAAAGACGCGCGGATGCGTGAACAGGCAGGGGCGATACGTATAACGCTTAGACAATTGCACCGCGACGTAGAGCTGGTGGTAGAGCGGGTTGGTAAACTTAGCACCCATTTCCGACAGGCGCGCGACGATCTGGACGGGATCAACACCGCGGCTGAACGGGCCGGTAAGCGCGCGGCGCGACTTGATAATTTCGATTTTGAAGAACTGGATCAGGAAACAGATGACCGGGTTGTGCCATTGATCAAACCAAAGCCCTGAGCATCATTATTTGATCAAGCGCAATGTTGGGGTAAGAAACTGTGTTAACGTGAATTCGAACTGGCCACACAACCACGCCGGGCAACAGAATTCAGGGAGACCGCAAATGCTCAACATCAGCCCAAGAAAAGTCGCCCACATTATCATCCGCGCTCGAGAGGTTAACGTGAAAGTTGCCAGATGGGACATGCCGGGTGATAGGGCGGACTCGGACTCGATCCTTGAAAGCCGCTCAAGTGACGCCACTGAAAATGAGCTGCGGTCCTTTATTCGAAATCTGAACGATGACGAAAAGGCCAGCGTCGTTGCCGTAATGTGGATTGGCCGCGATACATTTTCACCAGAGGAACTGGAAGAAGCCAAACAAACCGCCAAGGAAGAAGCGACAACTCCTACCGAAGACTACTTGTTGGGCGTTCCGCTGCTGTCCGACTATCTGGAAGAAGGCCTTGAAAAACTAGGCATTTCCGCCGCCGCTGCTGAAGATGAGTTCCTCTGAAAACTCAGTGTCCGACATGATCAACGATCTGCAAATGCTGTGCCTGGCGGTCAATTTCCGTCATCCAGCGGTCAATCAGTTTTGGATCATGGGGCGCGGCAGTGACGCCAACCTGAATTTCGTGTTTAAGCACCGCCTCAACCGCCAATGAAACTGGAACAGACACCAGCCGCGCCATAGCCGATCCACGTAAATCGCCCCAGGCATCCATGGTATAGGTTTTGTGATAAGTTGGAATACCATCCTTTTCCGACTTCAATGCCACACACATAATAACCCGATCCGGTTCGCCTTCGTCGTACGCATGTTCAGACCAAAACCCATCTGACATTTCTTTTAGACGGGCTTCGCCTTTTAGCCCTTCCAGTGTTTCAATCTCGCTAAACACGTCTGCCCAGGCATCTGCCCAACCATTCAGGCGCAAGGTGCCGCGTACAAATTCCTGCACCTTCCACAATCCATCAAAATAGTATTGCTGCATGAACGGAATGGAATCGCGGTTTGGATAAACCTCAAAGCTTTCAGGCGTTTCCAGCGGTGCCACATAGCTGGTGATCGCGTCCCATGGGCGTTGAACGGCCAACTCGGAAAACGCGCGGATTGAACGGGAAGGCGAACGAAGCGCTTTCAAAACCCCCAAAGGTGACCAGCTGAATTTGTAGCGAAACGGATTTGGGTGCTTCGGCACGCCACCGCAATAGGAAATAAACGATATTGTGTTGTCTTTGTTATAGCCCTTCGACGCCCGGTAATCAGCAACCAGCCAATGGGCCATCAAGTGGTCAATCCCCGGATCAAGCCCAACTTCGTTTACCAGAGCAACACCGGCCAGCTTGGCATCTGTATTCAGCCGCGCCATCTCAGGTGAGATGTAGCTGGACGACACAAAATGCGCGCCCTTTGAAATGCTAAGTTCCGCTAGCGGCACATGCCAGTCACCTGGCAACATGGATACCACCACATCCCCCTGTTGCAACTCGGCCCCCAAACAGCCCATATCAAAAACCTGAATGCGATCAGTAATGTTACCAACTGCATCTTGCGCTTTTTCGATTGAACGGTTCCACACCGTGACTTCATGCTTGGCTTCTATAAGCCGCCGTAGACCGGGAACTGCGGAAAGACCCGTACCGCACCAATGGATCGTCATATTGCCCCCTCAGAGCTGTGCCAGATGTTCATCAAACGTCGCCTTGGCCCGTCCCCAGACACCTGCTTGCAGATTGTCGAGAGTCAGGAGTGAGGGCAAGAGCTGACTGGCGTAATCTTGCGAACTTTCAACGGGTAACATGCTGGGTAAATTATCAATTGCAGTGACGTCAAATGGCGGGTCATCGTGAACCCGCAAGGCTGGCGCATCCCATGTTGTTGTGCGGTCGTATACTTTGACAGGTGAAAATTCTGATGTCGGGTCGCAGGCGATGTCGCCGATAACTGACAATTGGCGGGGCATAGATTTTGCAGAGGCCGGAACAAAGACCGGACAGCCGGGGGCCGCGAGAATGCAGTTTAGAAAGATGTCATGTTCCAGCACTTCCGGGAACGGTCCGCCATGTGCAGTTTCCGCCATATCCCAGCCGGTTGTGTGAACATCCAAGGCTGCACACAGATCGCGCGCTCCTGTTCCAACCCTGCCAAGGGCACCGATGATGATAGCTTTTGGTCGCGCTAAATTGGTAGCGTTCAGATCAGCACCGATTGCGGCCACCAGTGCGTCGGCACTCGGGAAAGCCGACACCGGTGCGCAGGTTGCCCCCCGCTTTAGTGCCGCCCAGCATTTCAACGAAACCGCTGCACCCGCAAATCCAGCCCAATATCCAAAGGCCGCTACGCGACGCCCATCTTCTGCAACCAGATATTCAAGATCAAACAGCGTTCCCCCGCCTGCCTTAAAACGCGCCAGCAAAATACGACCGTCTGCCTGCCCCTTATAGGCGTGGCCAAACATGATGTGACGATGAACCAGCGGCGTGCCATCTTCAGGCAGTTCTTTCAGGCCGAAAATGATTGCATCGGTCGGTGCGTTCGGCCAACTGTTCTCGGCCACAATTTCACAACCCGCATCCCGGTATCCGTCAATCGGTATTGCCCGGACACTGCTGTCTTCCACGCTGACATGAATGCCTTTAGCAATAAGCTCAGCCGCACCCTCAGGTGTTAACCCAACCCGCTCTTCATATTCACGTTGCTCTGCGCGTACCCAAATATGTGTCATTTCCCGTCTCCCTTATTCAGGGGTTTAGGGCAAGAAACACGCGATGCCAATGGCCGCAATCACAGCCCAAGTACGCCGCGAATGATGGGCAAAAGGGCAGCGGCGGCAATGCCAATTCCCGCGCCAACACCAAGACGGATTGCCGGACTGCCAAGGTTTGGCGCAACCAGCCCAAGGCCGCCGCAAATCACTGCATAAAAGATCAATACAAACGGGTCCATAAATTCAGCCTAACACAGCCCTCGGCTTGCGGGCTCAAATTTAATTGAACAAGCGTTCAAAAAAACACTGGATTTGAATCGACACAGGCTTTACGCTTGCTCAGGCATTGGTAATATTGCGCCGAGCTGGTCCCTGGGGAACAGATTCGGATCAATGACTTCCCGCAGATCTGCAAAAGCAGACAGGGTGAGCGTTTGGGAGGACGTGACTTTGAATAACAGCGATACCTCGTCACACCCCAGTTCTATTCCGGCACTACTTGCGCGCAATGTGCGCCAATTCGGGACAAAGCCCGCGTATCGCGAGAAAGAATTTGGCATCTGGCAAAGCTGGACCTGGTTCGAGGTTTCTGAAGAAATTCGCGCGATGGCGCTTGGATATTTGTCGCTTGGTGTTCAGGAAGGCGATCACATCGCAATCATTGGTCGCAACCGGCCGGCACTTTATTGGTCGATGGTCGCCGCACAAATGGCCGGTGCCGTTCCAGTACCGCTTTATCAGGATGCCAGCGCCGAAGAAATGACCTACGTGCTGGATCACTGTGGTGCCAGCTATGTTGTGGTTGGTGATCAGGAACAGGTCGATAAGGTTCTGGAAGTACAGGATCAGGTCAAAGGCATCAGCCATATCATCTACCTGGATGACCGGGGCCTGCGGAAATACGATCATTCACATCTGCATTCCCTGCACGACATTCAGGCCGAAGGCCGCGCAGCACATGAGCGGTTTGAAGCAGAACTGGACCGCCGACAGTCAAAACTGGACTACGATGATACCTGCGTGATGTTGTACACATCTGGTACAACCGGGCGGCCAAAGGGCGTTGTGCTGTCAAACCGAAATATCATTGAGACCTCAAAAAACACGTCCGAGTTTGACCACCTGAAACCGGGCGACGAAATTCTGGCGTATCTGCCGATGGCCTGGGTCGGAGATTTCATATTCTCAATTGGTCAGGCCTACTGGACCGGGTTCTGCGTGAACTGCCCGGAATCCCCGGATACGATGATGACCGACCTGCGGGAAATCGGGCCGACATATTATTTTGCCCCACCCCGGATGTTCGAAACACAGCTGACCAATGTGGTGATCCGTATGGAAGATGCCGGGCGTTTCAAGCGCTGGTTATACCGGGTGTTCATGGACCACGCCAAGAATGTTGGCGCCGATATTCTGGATGGCAACCCTGTTAGTGGTTGGGATAAGCTTAAGTATTCATTTGGTAATCTATTCGTATACGGCCCGTTGAAAAACACGCTAGGCCTTAGCCGGGTACGGGTTGGATATACCGCTGGCGAAGCCATCGGGCCGGAGATATTTGATTTCTATCGCTCGCTCGGAATTAACCTGAAACAGCTTTACGGACAGACCGAAGCCTCGGTATTTATCACCCAGCAACCAGACGGGCAGGTGCGCTCGGACACGGTCGGGGTGCCGTCCCCCGGTGTTGAAATACGGATCGCAGATAGTGGCGAGGTTTTCTACCGCTCACCCGGCGTGTTCATCCGGTATTTCAAGAACGATGAAAGCACCGCTGACACCAAAGATGCCGAAGGCTGGGTGGCCACCGGTGACGCCGGATTTATCGAAGAATCCAGCGGCCATTTGCGGATCATTGACCGGGCCAAGGACGTTGGCAAAATGGCAGATGGGCGGATGTTCGCGCCCAAGTACATTGAAAATAAACTAAAATTTTTCCCCAACATTCTGGAAGTTGTGGTGTTCGGCAATGGCCGCGATTTCTGTACGGCGTTTATCAACATCGATCTGACGGCCGTCGGCAACTGGGCCGAGCGTAACAATATAGCCTATGGATCTTATCAGGAACTGGCCGGGCATCCGCAGGTCTATGGAACCATTCAGGCCCATGTGGAAGAGGTTAACAAATCCGTTGCCACCGACGAAATGCTGTCAGGCTGTCAGGTGCATCGCTTTTTGATCCTGCACAAAGAGCTGGATGCGGATGACGGTGAAATGACCCGAACCCGCAAGGTGCGCCGGGTGATCATCGAGGATAAGTTCAGCGACCTGATCGACGCGCTGTATGACGGTTCAACCGAACAATACACCGAGACCGAAGTGACCTACGAAGATGGCCGCAAAGGGATGATCTCCGCGACGCTGGAAATTCGCGATGCGGCAGTTGCAGATGGACAGAAGGTGGCAGCCGAATGAATGTAATCAGCTCGCAGCCCTACACCACCGCGGATGGCCGGAAAATCGGTAACGTGTTGATGGAGATGAAAAATATTACCTTGCGATTTGGCGGGGTGGTGGCGATTGAGGATATCAGCTTCGATATTCAGGAAGGTGAGATACGCGCAATTATCGGTCCAAACGGGGCTGGGAAATCGTCAATGCTGAATGTGATTTCCGGCTTCTATGTCCCGCAGGACGGCGAGGTTTGGTTTCATGGGGCGCGCCGCCCGAAAATGAAACCTTATCAGGTGGCGCGGCAGGGCATTGCCCGCACCTTCCAGAACATCGCCTTGTTTGAGGGGATGAGCGTTCTCGACAACATAATGACCGGTCGCCTGAACCACATGAAAACCGGGTTGTTGGCTCAGGCAATCTGGCGCGGTAAGGCCGAGAAGGAAGAATTTGAGAACCGCGAAAAAGTTGAAAAGGTTATAGATTTCCTTGAAATTCAAAGCATTAGAAAGACGCCGGTTGCGCGTTTACCCTATGGGCTGAAGAAACGGGTAGAGCTGGCAAGGGCCTTGGCTGCTGAGCCAAAACTGCTTTTGCTGGATGAACCGATGGCCGGAATGAACGTCGAGGAAAAAGAGGATATGAGCCGCTTTATTCTGGATGTGAACGATGAATTTGGCACCACGATCTGCCTGATTGAACACGATATGGGCGTGGTGATGGATCTGTCGGACCGGGTGGTGGTGATGGATTATGGCCGCAAAATCGGTGACGGAACGCCCGATGAAGTTCGCAATAATCAGGCGGTAATCGATGCGTATCTGGGGGTGTCCCATGACTGAATTACAATGTCAGCAAAGCGTCGGCTATTTGTCGGCTTTGCGTATGGCAAGAAATCTAGGGGATACCACCGATGCCTGAACAGTTTTTCTTCGCCGCAGAGGTCGCCGTTAACGGGCTGATGACCGGGGTGCTCTATTCGCTGGTCGCGCTTGGTTTTGTGCTGATCTTCAAGGCATCAGGGATTTTCAATTTTTCGCAGGGTGTTCTGGCGCTGTTTGCGGCATTGACGCTGGTGGGGATCATGAATGGCCAGGTGCCGTTCAGGAATCTGATCAACGCCGCCTTTGGCACCCATTTTGATGAATTTGGCTGGGAAGTTCCGGTACTTCTGGCGGTTGCAATGACCATTGGTGTGATGATCCTGTTGGCGATATTGGTGGAGCGCTATGTGCTGCGCCGCCTGGTCAATCAACCGGAAATCATTCTGTTCATGGCCACCATTGGGCTGGCGTTTTTTCTGGAAGGTTTTGGCGACATCATGTGGGGGTCCGAAATCAAGACCCTGAATATCGGGTTGCCGCAGGGTGTTTCGGATGTGGTTGAGACCAAGACCTATGAATGGTTCGGCTACGGGTTTTTTATCGACAAGCTGGACATGGTGGCGACAGTTATCGCCGTGTTGCTGGTCGTCGCGCTGACGCTGTTCTTTCAATATTCCAAACAGGGCCGCGCTTTGCGGGCGGTTGCAGATGACCATCAGGCGGCACTGTCAGTTGGCATATCCCTGCGCTTTATCTGGGTGCTGGTCTGGTCGATTGCCGGGATTGTCGCGCTTGTCGCGGGTGCGATGTGGGGCGCAAAATCCGGCGTGCAGTTTTCGCTATCCCTGATCGCACTAAAGGCGCTGCCGGTGCTGATGCTGGGCGGGTTCACATCCATCCCCGGCGCGATTGTTGGCGGTATGATTATCGGGGTGGGTGAGAAACTGTTTGAGTTTTCCATCGGCCCGCTGATCGGCGGTGCCACTGAAAACTGGTTCGCCTATGTGCTGGCCCTCGTATTCCTCGTCTTTCGCCCGCAAGGGCTGTTTGGCGAAAAAATTATTGAGAGGGTATAGGTCATGATTTACCGCGAAGCAGGTGATTTCAAGACGTCCTATGCCAAGGACAGTCAGACTTTCCCGATCAAATTTGACCGGATGGGGTTTTATGTCACCCTGATTGTGGCATTTCTGGTGGTCCCATTCTTCATCAACGATTACTGGGCCAACGCGATATTAATGCCGTTTCTGATCTATGCGATTGCGGCGCTGGGGCTGAATATTCTGACCGGCTATACCGGGCAGGTTAGTCTGGGAACGGGCGGGTTTATGGCTGTGGGGGCCTATTCGGTTTACAAACTGATGACGTCGTTCCCGGATGTCAGCATTGCAATTCATGTGCTGATCGCAGGGGTTATCACCGCAGGAGTTGGGGTGATTTTTGGACTGCCATCGTTGCGGATCAAAGGGTTCTATTTGGCGGTTTCAACACTGGCGGCGCAGTTTTTTCTGGTCTGGCTGTTCAATAAGGTGCCGTGGTTCTTCAACTATTCCGCGTCCGGCATGATCAATTCGCCCGAGCGCACTGTTGTAGGTATAGCCGTCACCGGCCCGACAGCGGACGCCTGGGCGAAATATTTGTTCTGTCTGGTCTTTGCGACCGTGCTGGCGTTCATTGCACGCAACCTGACGCGAGGCTCTGTGGGGCGCAGGTGGATGGCAATACGCGACATGGATATTGCCGCCGAAATTATCGGGGTGAACCCGTTGCGCGCGAAACTGTCGGCGTTTGCGGTCAGTTCGTTCTTTGTCGGGGTGTCAGGGGCGCTGTTCTTTGCGGTTTATCTTGGCTCAGTCGAAGCGGGCGAAGCCTTTGGCACCAATAAATCGTTCCTGATCCTGTTCATGATCATCATTGGCGGACTGGGATCGATCTTCGG
>VAPL010077062.1_pt1 | contig 20688 bp, 23 predicted proteins | sample 3395061 | NCBI WGS metagenome assembly VAPL01 (sample SAMN08290444, study PRJNA428436) | hydrothermal vent metagenome | isolation source: Deep-sea hydrothermal vent chimney 2 | place: Pacific Ocean: Juan De Fuca Ridge | depth 2182 m m | reverse complement strand
GGCCGCCGGGGATATTTGGGTTAGGCCAGCCAACGGCGCATGGCCCGTTCAAAGACACCAGCAAAGAATGTCAGCAGATCGGTGCCCTGGGTTGGTTTGAACTGATGCGGATCTTCTGAGCCAAAGACCAGCATACCGGGCAGGGTGCCGGGGCCGAAATCAAGCTTTAGGCAGGCCTCTGAGCGGATCCAGTCGGCATTTTTGCCGTAAATGTCACCGTTTTGTGGTTGAATTTGGCGTAGGGTAACGGATTTGGTCCGGGCCTTACGCCCCTGTGACAGGTATTCTTCGACAGCTCCCCTGGGCGCACTGACAAGCACTTCTTTCAGCGGTTTCAGACTGGCATCGTGATCGTCCAGTACGGTTTCCAGCACCAGACGCACCATATCCACCCGCATGATATCAGCGACCTCTGCCAGATCGGTCAGGAAATCAGTGAAATCGGTTGGTTCCAGCAATTGCAGGATGGCGCGGTGGATCACGTTGGTACCGGCCAGGTTTTCGTAAGCTGCAGCAATGACGCTGCGATGGGTGTCTTCCAGCCGGTCCAGCCGGGTTTCCAGCCGCTCAAGCGCGATACTGCGCAGATCAACAATATTGCCCCCCAGTGACGAGGGGTTGGCGGACATCAATGCACGCATCAGATCGGGATCTTCCAGAATAAAATCCGGGTCCGCTATAATCTTTTCGCGGATGTCGTCGGCTGCCTCGGCAGTATTTGTCATGTCAGACCCTTTGTTGCCCTGTCGGGCATCCCCGATCTTACAGAATTTTCTGACCTGTTTTTGCCCAATCAGCCATGAAGCCGTCCAGCCCTTTTTCGGTTAAGACGTGGTTTGCCATAGCTTTTATTACTTTTGGTGGCGCAGTTGCCACATCCGCGCCGATCAGGGCGGCGTCTTTCATGTGGTTGGCCGAGCGGATGGAGGCCGCCAGGATCTGGGTTTCAAAGCCGTAATTGTCATAGATTGCACGGATATCGGCGATCAGTTCCATGCCATCAATGTTGATATCGTCCAGCCGGCCGATGAACGGGGAAATGAACGTCGCGTCGGCCTTGGCGGCCAAAAGTGCCTGATTGGCGGAAAAACACAGGGTGACATTGACCATGATATCGTCAGCGCGCAGGGCCTTGCAGGTCTTCAGGCCATCCCATGTCAGGGGCACTTTGACAGCAATATTATCGGCAATTTTGGCCAGTTTGCGGCCCTGTTTCAGCATGGTTTCGGCGTCCAGCGCGGTGACTTCAGCCGAAACCGGCCCCGAAACGATGCCGCAGATTTCGCGGGTGACTTCCAGAATGTCGCGTCCGGATTTCAGGATCAGCGACGGGTTGGTGGTGACACCATCAGCCATGCCAAGATCGTTCAGTTCCCTGATGTCATCGACATCGGCGGTATCTACAAAAAATCGCATTTTTCAGGCCCCATGTATTTTAGAATGTATTTCATTATGTTTGGTAATGGCTTTTATCGTAGCTTAGGTGGCTCGGAAAGCGCAAAAGGCAAGACATGGGCAATGTTTCATTTTTTGATCAAGGTGATCTGGTTGGGGTTCTGACCACCCAGCCGCTTGACCGGGTGCTGGATTACAAAGCGCCCGAGGGTGGCTGCATGGCCGGGGCGTTTGTTGAGGTGCCGCTGGGGCCGCGCAAGGTTCTGGGTGTGGTCTGGGGCCCCGGGGCGGGTGATTTTGACATTGCCAAGGTGCGCTCGGTCATTCGGGTGCTGGACGCCGCCCCGATGCAGGACGGCATGCGGGAATTTATCAGCCGGGTGGCGGATTATACCCTGACCCCGATGCCGGCGATGCTGCGGCTGGCCACCCGTTCCCCCGGTTTGGGGGACCCGGTATCAATGCGCAAAGTCTACCGTCTGGGCCGCGGTGAGGCAGACCGGCAGACCCCTGCGCGCAAGCGGGTATTGGCAATTTTGCAGGATTATCAGGGGCTGTCGTTCACCCTGAAAGAGCTGGCGGAAATGGCCGGGGTGTCAACTTCGGTGGTAAAGGGATTGGTGAAACAGGGGGTTGTCGCCGAGGAAGAAAGCCCGCGTGATCTGCCCTATCCGCGGCTTGACCCGGCATATGGCGGGGTTGAGCTGAGCGCCGATCAGGCGGTTGCGGTGGAACGCCTGCGCGCCAAGGTGAAGGCCGGGGCCTACGGCACCACCTTGCTGAAGGGCGTGACCGGATCGGGCAAAACCGAGGTTTATCTGGAAGCGGTGGCCGAAACCTTGCGCGCCGGGCGTCAGGCGCTGGTGCTGCTGCCGGAAATTGCCCTGACGGCAGAATTTCTGGCCCGCGTTGAGGCGCGTTTCGGGGTGCGGCCTGCGGAATGGCATTCCGGTGTTACCATGACTGAGCGGCGGCGCTGCTGGCGCATGGTCGGGGAAGGCGGCGCTGAACTGGTGGTGGGGGCGCGATCGGCGCTGTACCTGCCATTTCGCGATCTGGGCCTGATCGTGGTGGATGAGGAACATGACACCTCCTACAAACAGGAGGACGGCGTGGTCTATTCGGCGCGCGATATGGCGGTTTTGCGGGCCTCAATTAATGCGGCCCAGGTGATATTGGCCAGCGCCACGCCCAGCCTTGAAAGCTGGGCCAATGCCGAGGATGGCAAATATGAGCGCCTTGATCTGACATCACGCTTTGGGGTGGCAGAACTGCCGGAAATGCGCGCGATTGATATGCGCGCCGAGACCCTGCCGGGGAACCGCTGGATTTCCCCCACCTTGCAAAAAGCGGTGGCAGCGCGGGTTGCAGCCGGGGAACAGGCGATGTTGTTTCTGAACCGGCGCGGCTTTGCGCCGGTGACAATTTGCCGGGCCTGCGGGCATCAGATTGGCTGTGATCAGTGTGATGCGCGCATGGTGGAGCACCGGTTTCAAAAGCGTCTGATGTGCCATCAATGCGGTGAAACCAAACCAATGCCGCTGGTCTGCCCTGCCTGCGAGGCCGAGGACCGGCTGGCCCCGGTGGGCCCCGGTGTTGAGCGGCTGGGCGAAGAGGTGAGCGCGCTGTTTCCAGAGGCGCGGGTGGCGGTATTGTCGTCAGACCTGTTTGGCTCGGCGCGGGCATTGAAGGAACAGATACTGGCCATCGCCAAGGGGGCGGCGGACATCATCATCGGCACCCAGCTGGTGGCCAAGGGGCATAATTTTCCGCTGTTGACACTGGTGGGGGTGATTGATGCCGATCTGGGCTTGCAGGGCTCTGATCTGCGCGCCGCCGAGCGCACGTTTCAGCTGATGCGGCAGGTGTCGGGGCGCGCCGGGCGGGCCGAAAAGAAAGGCGAGGCATTGTTGCAGACCTTTCAGCCGGAACATGGGGTGATCCGGGCAATTCTGGCCGGTAATGAGGAAGAGTTCTGGCGCGCCGAGGCAGCTGAGCGCCGCGCCGCCGGGGTGCCGCCCTATGGGCGTTTGGCGGGGATTGTGTTGTCGAGCCCGGATATACAAGCGGTGTTTGATCTGGGTGCTGAAATGGCGCGCCATAACGCGCCTTTGCGCGCGGTTGGCGCACAGTTATTTGGCCCGGCACCAGCCCCGATTGCCCGTATTCGCGGCCGCCACCGGGTGCGGTTGCTGGTGAAGGCTGACAAAGGGGTGGCATTGCAGGGGGCGTTGCGCAAATGGGTGGCGCAGTTCAAACTGCCGGGGAATTTACGGTTGCAAATTGATATTGATCCGCAGAATTTTTATTGAAACCGGTGATTTGATTGAGGCGGGCAAGGCCCGCCATTAGATAAGCCCGTGCCGGGCGATTTGGGCTGCGCCCGGCGAGTATTTATCACAAAGAAAAGCCGGGTTGAAAAAGCTGGGTTGAATTAGCGCTTCTATCCGGTTGGTTATGGGCATATTGGGGATTTATGCAAATATTTTTGACAAAAAATGCCGCTGAATTGCCGCTTTGGCGCCGGCCGATATCGCTGTTGCTGCTGATGGCGTTTGCCATGCCGATTGCGTTTAACACATGGTCGGCCCTGCTGAACAACTTTGTGATTGAGGCGGCGGGGTTTACCGGGGTTGAAATCGGCTGGTTGCATTCGGTGCGCGAAATACCGGGGTTTCTGGCGGTCGGGGTCATTGCGCTGGTGATGTTTGTCCGTGAACAGGTTCTGGGCATTGTGGCGCTGATGATGCTGGGCGTGGCCACGGCGGTGACGGCCTGGTATCCGAGCATGGGCGGGTTGCTGACCATCACCATGCTGAGCTCCATCGGGTTTCACTATTATGAAACCGTGAACCAGTCATTGCAGTTGCAATGGATCGACAAGAAACGTGCGCCGCAATTGCTGGGCTGGATTGTGGCCGTAGGGTCGGGGGCGTCATTGTTGGCTTACGGCCTGTTGGTGCTGACCTGGAAGAGTTTTGATCTGAGCTATAATTTTGTCTATCTGGTATCGGGGGGCTTTACCGCGCTGGTGGCGGTGTTTTGTCTGTTTGCCTATCCACAATTTGAGAGCCCGCACCGGCAGTTGAAAACCATGGTGCTGCGCCGCCGTTACTGGCTGTATTATGCGCTGCAGTTCATGGCCGGTGCCCGACGTCAGATTTTTGTGGTGTTTGCCGCCTTCATGATGGTGGAGCGGTTTGGCTTTGAGGTGCATGAGCTGACCGGGCTGTTCCTGCTGAATTACGCCGCCAATATGGTGTTTGCACCCCTGATGGGGCGCGCTGTTGGCGTCTGGGGCGAGCGCCGGGCACTGATATTTGAATATGTCGGGCTGATCGTGGTGTTTCTGGCCTATGGCGGGATCTATTATTTTGGCTGGGGGGTGGTTCTGGCGGCAACATTGTATGTGGTGGATCATATGCTGTTTGCTTTGGCTTTTGCGCTGAAAACCTATTTTCAGAAAATTGCCGATCCGGCGGATATTGCGCCCACGGCGGCGGTGGCCTTTACCATCAACCATATTGCGGCGGTGTTTCTGCCGGCCTTGCTGGGCTATCTGTGGGTGACCAGCCCCGGCGCGGTATTTGGGTTGGCGGCTGGCATGGCGCTGGTGTCGCTGTTGCTGGCAATGTTGATCCCGCGTCACCCTGAACCGGGGCATGAAACCGTGTTCTCAAGAAGACGTGAAAGTTTTGCCGCTTAATTTGGCCGGGTTTGGCCCTATATTAGTGTGGTATTCAGGAGGAGCAGGCGGATGTTTGGATTTGGCAAAACCGACAGGGTAACGGCAGACAATGCCTTGGCCGGGCGGGGTGCGGCGATTGCAACCGCGGACAGCCATTATGTATTTAAGCGCCCGCTGAGCGGGGATGTGCCCAATGGCATGGCCCAGGCGATGCTTGGCATGGGCTGTTTCTGGGGGGTGGAGCGGATTTTCTGGCAGCTGGACGGTATCTGGATGACCCGGGTTGGCTACGCCGCAGGCTTTACCCCGAACCCGACCTATCAGGAACTGTGCACCGGACAGACCGGGCATAATGAGGTGGTGCATCTGGTGTTTGATCCGGCGGTTCTGGGCTATGACGCATTGCTTCAGGCGTTTTGGGAGGGGCATAACCCAACACAAGGCATGCGCCAGGGCAATGACCGGGGCACGCAGTATCGCAGCGGGATATACACCTATGGTGAGGAACAGGCAGGGTTGGCGGCGGCCAGCCGGGATCTGTATAACGCGCAGCTTTCGGGTGCCGGGCTGGGGCTGATCACCACCGAAATTCTGCCGGCACCGGTGTTTTACCATGCCGAGGCAGATCACCAGCAATATCTGGCGAAAAACCCCGGCGGCTACTGCGGAATTGGTGGCACCGGGGTGAGTTGTCCGATAGGGGTCGGCGTCGCTTAGGTTTTCTGAGCGTTTGGACCGAACCGGGGAAGACATGCCAACATTTACCGCCTTTACCACCTTGAACGGGCGGGAGCCGGCAGAAAAGCTGGGCGCAGCATTGGAGCGGCTGGACCCGGAACCCATGGGGATCGGGGTGATTGCCATTGAAGATGGATCGGGCGACTGGGAGGTTGGCGGCTATTTCACCAATGCACCGGAAACGGCCGGGCTGGCGCTGCTGGCCGCGGCCTTTGGGGCGAAACCGTTTGTTGTGTCTGAATTGCCGGAAACCGACTGGGTCGCCCATGTGAAGCGGGAACTGTCCCCGGTCAGGGCGGGTCGGTTCTTTGTGTATGGCAGCCATGACGCGGACAGATTGCCGGCAGATGCCACCGGGTTGCTGATTGAGGCGGCCATGGCCTTTGGTACCGGGCACCACGGCACGACGCTGGGCTGTTTGCGGGCGCTGGACCGGCTGGTGACGGATGGGTTTCAGGCGAAAAGCGTCGCCGATATTGGCTGTGGAACGGCTGTTTTGGCGATGGCGGCGGCGCATTGTTATGACGCCGGCATCATTGCCAGCGATATAGATCAGGTGGCGGTGGATGTGGCAGCGGCCAATGTTAAGGCAAACGGGCTGACGGATCGGGTGAAATGCGTGCTGTCGGCGGGCTTTGATCACCCCGAACTGGCCGGGGCCGCACCGTTTGATCTGATATTTGCAAATATCCTGAAGCGGCCGCTGATTGAGCTGTCCCCGGCGATGTCCAAAGCCACATCTGAGGGAGGGTGCGTGATTCTGTCCGGCATTCTGACCAGTCAGGCGGATGCGATTGTGTCGGTTTATGCGATAAACGGCTACAATCTGCGGGAAAGGGCGGACATTGTCGACTGGACGACGTTGATTTTAGAGAAAATCCGCCGATAGCCTTCAAAATATGGCCAGGATGGGGCGCTTGCCTTACTAATGCCCGTATTGCCGCAGACTTTCAGCGTCACGGGCTTGGGTGAAGAGTAAAGAGGTTAATTATGGCTGATGCAAAACAACTGCAATTTGGACAACGGCTGCGTCGGATTGATCGCAACCACCGGAAACTTGCAAACGGATCGATCACATCAATGAACCATGACGGGCTGTTGATTGCCCGCCCGCTGCCGACAGATTTACGTCTGACCTGGCGCGGGGTTGCGTATATTGTGCTGACAGTGATGGCGTTCAAGATATTTCTGTTCGCCCAGATCGGCGCGGTTGCCTATCAGGAACGCGTGGTTGAGCTGCAAAACGGATCAATCGCCGCCCAGTTCGGTGCCTACGCCATGGCGGCAGACCCGATCACGGTCAGCTTTGCCAATGCCATCAGCGGTGCTGGCAACTAAACAAAGCCAATGCTTTAGCGAGACGAGGAAAGGCCACCCGATTTGGGTGGCCCTTTTTTTGGCGGTAACAAGGTTTGCGGGCTGATTTACATTCCGGCTTTGAAGCACAGAAGCGGGTCACCGGAGTGCTGGGTTTTCAGGGGATGGGCGAAATCCAAATTGTCGCAGAACCGGATTGGCCGAGCTTTGGTTGCAGCCAATACTGGCGGATTTTCTGGCAGACGGCCCAAACGTCTTATTTTGCAAAAACGACGCTGGGGATATTACCGGTTCGGCTGGGGTTGCCCGGGATCGGATGGCTGGTTCTGCGCGATCTGAGAAACGGCGCAATGGTGCGTCATTTTCCGAATTTGCGGCACCTTTATTGCACCGCTTCCTTACCGGTTGTGTCCGGACGCCGAAAACCGGACGCCATTGCAGAGCATTGTAAACTGGCTGATGGCAGCTGCGAAAGAGACCCAAAGCGAGATTGACGCGCTAAATCGCTGAAATTTAGTGGGGAATATCACCGGAAGACAAAGGCCACCCGGATTGGGTGGCCTGATTTTTTTGGTCTGAACGCGTTTAACGATACATGTCGTCGATATCGCCCCGGGTCAGGCCGATATCTTCCAGCTCGCGCAGGCTAAGGGCGTTCAAGGCTTTACGGGTAACGCGCGCGTCGTTCCATATCGCAAATTGGTCCTTAAGGCTGGCAAAGGTGCGGGACAGAATTGAACCGCGGGTGTATGCGCCGGTACGGGGTGTGTTCAAATAGCTCATCTTAGTATTCCTAATGTCGGATTTAGCGGGTGATCATATCCAGATTGCCGCGGGTCAGGCCAATATCGGCCAGTTGGGAATCAGAGAGCTTGCCCAAAGATTTTTGGGTTGCGCGGCTGTCATTCCATGTTGAAATTGTGCTGAATACAGCGGTCAGGCGGCTGCCAAAGCGAGCGCCAGTCATTGCCGGGCGGGTTGTTTCAATTGTAGCCATCGTGGTGTTCCTTTAGGTTGGTGTGCTGCGAAATCTCATGTCTTAATTGCGCATCTATGCCCGCCTATGGTCTGCGACTAGTCCTCTTTTTTGCAACCCTTCTATGCGTTTTTTGCATATCGGTGATTTTAAGGTAAGCCGTTGGTTAATAAGCGTTAATCAGAAGTTTAAAGTGTCGCTATTGGGCGAAATTCTGACGGAAACTGTCCATGGGATGCGACCCCGGTGAAAAATGCAGGCCGGGAATAAAATTCAAGATGTTCTGGCGAATGTTCGCGTTTCGTGCTAATTGCGAAAAAAACCATAAGGGCAGGGAATATCATGCGTGTTTTGGGGATCGATCCCGGGCTTCGCAACATGGGCTGGGGCGTTATTGATGTGGATGGATCGCGCCTGAGCCATGTGGCCAATGGGGTGTGCAAATCAGATGGCGATGATCTGTCAGAGCGGCTGCTGAGCCTGTTCAATCAATTGACCGAGGTCTTGGGGCGGTTTGCCCCGGATTGCGCCGCCGTAGAGCAGACATTTGTGAATAAGGATGGCGCCGGGACGCTAAAGCTGGGGCAGGCGCGCGGCATAGCCATGCTGGTGCCGGCGCGGGCTGGTTTGTCGATCGGTGAATATGCCCCCAATACCGTGAAAAAGGCCGTGGTCGGTGTCGGCCATGCAGATAAGCGCCAGATTGACCATATGGTGCGCCTGCAATTGCCCGGGGTGGAAATTTTCGGTGCCGATGCGGCAGATGCGCTGGCCATTGCCATTTGCCATTCCCACCATGCCCAGTCTGCGGGACGTTTGGATGCCGCGTTGAAACGGGCCAGCGCATGATCGGTAAAATTTCAGGTCGGATTGATTATCGCGCCAGTGACCATGTGCTGATTGATGTGCGCGGGGTGGGCTATGTGGTGTATGTTTCCCAACGCACCATGGCCGGGTTGCCCGGTGCCGGGGAAGCGGTGGCGCTGTATACTGAATTGCTGGTGCGCGAGGATAATCTGCAATTGTTCGGTTTCACCACGCTGGTGGAAAAGGAATGGCACAAGCTGCTGATCGGGGTGCAGGGCATTGGCGCCAAGGCGTCTATGGCGATCTTAAGCGCGCTGGGCCCGGACGGGGTATCGCGCGCCATTGCGCTGGGGGACTGGAATGCGGTCAAGGCGGCCCAGGGGGTTGGCCCCAAGATTGCGCAACGGGTGGTGAATGAACTGAAGGACAAAGCGCCGACGGTTATGGCCATGGGCAGCGCGGCAGCACCAGCCGCCGCGCTGGTCGGCGACGAAGTCGACGAAAACCCGGTTATTGAAGTGGCAGTACCAGTTGTGAATGCCGGGCCCAGTGCCCAGGCGGACGCGCTGTCGGCCCTGCAAAACCTGGGCTATGGCCCTGGGGACGCGGCCGGTGCGGTGGCCGAGGCAGCGGGCGTCAGCCCGGATGCACAGGCGTCTGATCTGATCCGCGCCGCGTTGAAACTGCTGGCACCGAAAGGCTAGGGCGATGAGCGAGCCGGACCCAACATTGCGCCCCGAACCGCGCCCCGGCGACGCGGACCGTGCGCTGCGCCCGCAGGTGCTGGATGATTTCATCGGCCAGCAGGAATTGCGGGCCAATCTGAAGGTGTTCATCCAAAGTGCGCGCATGCGCGAGGAAGCCATGGATCACACCTTGTTCCATGGTCCCCCCGGATTGGGCAAGACCACGCTGGCGCAGATCATGGCGCGTGAGCTGGGGGTGAATTTTCGCATGACGTCCGGCCCGGTTCTGGCGAAAGCTGGCGACTTGGCGGCGATCCTGACCAATCTGGAAGCCCGTGATGTGTTGTTTATAGACGAAATTCACCGGCTGAACCCGGTGGTGGAAGAGGTTCTGTATCCGGCGCTGGAAGATTTTGAGCTGGATCTGGTGATCGGCGAGGGCCCTGCCGCGCGCACGGTGCGCATTGAATTGCAGCCCTTTACGCTGGTGGGGGCAACCACGCGGCTGGGGCTGTTGACCACGCCCCTGCGGGATCGGTTTGGTATCCCGACGCGATTGCAGTTTTACACAATCGAGGAATTACATGAGATCGTGACCCGGGGGGCACGGCTGATGGATATTGAGGCCGAACCCGACGGCGCATTGGAAATTGCAAGGCGGGCCCGGGGCACACCGCGGATTGCCGGGCGCTTGTTGCGCCGGGTGGTGGATTTTGCACTGGTGGAGGGCGACGGGCGGCTGACCCGCAAAATCGCTGACAGTGCGCTGACCCGGCTGGGGGTGGATAATCTGGGGCTGGACGGGGCGGACCGGCGCTATCTGAACCTGATTGCTGAGAATTATGCCGGCGGCCCCGTGGGGATCGAAACCCTGTCGGCGGCATTGTCTGAAAGCCGGGACGGGCTGGAAGATGTGATTGAGCCCTATCTGTTGCAGCAGGGGCTGATCCAGCGCACGCCGCGCGGGCGGATGCTGGCGGCCAAGGCCTGGGCGCATCTGGGTCTGGCCCCGCCAAAGCCACCGGGGCAAAGTGAGTTGTTTGGGAAATAGGATTTCCGGATTTCCGGGGTGAAAAAGGGGATGGTTTTGGGGAAGCTGCAAAATTTTAGCGCACGTTTGCTGCTGTTGGCGTTTGTTTCACTGTTTGCGGTGCCTGTCTGGGCCGGACAGGACGGCATTGCAACACGCGCCGGACTGGCCCGGATCGTGGATGGGGCCGGGGGTACCAGAATGCTGATGGTGGGCGACGTGCCTGTGTCACTGCCCGATGATCCTTTCAGCGCGTTTATCGCTGAAAAGCTGGGGGATTTGTTGCTGGTACTGTATTCACAGGGCGGCAATGCCTGCCCGGCATTTTTTGTCTGGGTGCATGCGGTGCCCGGTGCGGTGCGCAGCACCCAAGGCTTTGGCACCTGCGCCGATCAGTATACCCTGAGCAATGACAGCGAAACTGTCAGCCTGACCATGGTGTCATTTGTGCCGGGGCAGGGCGATGTGACGTTTATCTATGATGGCCGCAACCCGGTGCGCGAAGTCCAGAACCCGCTGGCCGCATCCGGCATGGCACCGGGGGATGGCTGGGATTTCTGGATTGGACGCCACCCCTATGAGCTGTTTAACGCTGCCGATTTACAGGCGGAATTTGTGAAACTGATGGGGCAGGCCGCCCTGACCGATGCGCAAAGAATGATGGCCGTTGCCAATAACATGGAACAGGTGGGTAACTGGATTGTCGGCACTGGCTGTCAGGCGCATATGTGCGGGGTCAATGTGGCGGCTGTGGCGCTGAACCTGAGCGATGGCCGGGTGTTGGTGGCACTGGTTCAGGGCGACGCGCCGGCGCGTTTGTGGGGCGATCCAAAGGGTGAGTTACCCGGTGTGATTGCGCAGCTGATTGCCGGGAAACTGTAAGTTTGGCCGGGGAAACGACCTTGATGACGCCCGCACAGGTTCAGGCGCTGTTTGAAGATGGTGGCGGAAATTTTCGGTTTGCCCGCTGGTCGCGCCCGATCGTACCGGTGGTTTTTGGTGTGGAGGAGGCGACGCTGGCGGTTGTGAAGGGCGCCATTGAGGCGGTGGCAGGGCTGGCCGGGCATCAACTTGCTGAAACTGACCCTGAAATGGGGGCAAATCTGATGATTTTCTTCCTGCGCGATTGGGATGAAGTGACCTCGGTGCCTGATCTGGAGCATCTGGTTCCGGAATTGCCCGGTAAATTGCACCAGCTGAAATCCGACGGCGCAAACCAGTATCGGCTGTTTCGGTTTGAGGAAGACGGGTCGGTTCGGGCGGCGTTTCTGTTCCTGCGGATGGATGGCATACTGTCGGAAATGGCGGCGGTGGATCTGGCGCTGGGTCAGGCGGTGCGGCTGATCCTGGTCTGGGGGCAGATGGCATTTGCGAAGGTTTCGCCGCTGGCAACCCTGAACGGGCAATCGGTTTTACGACCGGAAATTGCCGCCCTGGTTAAGGCGGCCTATCAACCGGAACTGCCTGCCGGATCTGAAGATAAGGCAATGGCGCTGCGGCTGTTTGCGCGGTTGAATATTATAGATGCCGATCTCTCAGCGTCGCCTGACGGCGGCGATGATCAGTGATAAAAGGTATCCGCCAAAACCGATCAGTATCAGCCCATAGGCAAGCGGAACAAGAAAAAACGCCTCTTGCAGGGTGCCGTTTTCATCAATCGAGCTGCCAATCAGCCGGTAGCCGACCCCGCTGGCTATGCCCAGCAGGCCAATGGTCAGTAATATGGTTTTAACGCGCATGTGCCGGGCTTTGCTCTGGTTTTAGGACTGTGCCGGATATAGGTAGGACCACAGGAATAACAAGTGACGAAAACAGCCGGTCCGGGCAGAGGTGAACGTGCAACATCAGTTTGATCTGAGGGTCTATTATGAGGACACCGATCTGGCGGGGATCGTGTATTACGCTAATTATCTGAAATTTATCGAACGCGCGCGCAGTGAATTTGTCCGTGATCTGGGGATTGACCAGAAAGCCCTGCGTGAGGTCGAAGGCGTGGTTTTTGCCGTGCGCCGGGTGGAAGCGGATTATCTGCAACCGGCGCTGTTTGATGATGAACTGACGGTTCGGACCAGCCCCGAGGCTGTCGGGGGCGCGCGTCTGGTGTTGCGACAGGATGTACTGCGCACGGGTGTTGTGCTGTTTTCGGCGCTGGTGACACTTGTGGCGCTGAACCGGGCCGGTGTTGCCACCCGTATGCCAGCAAATATTCGCTTACTTTTGCAGTAAATCGCGCGGTTCCGGGTTGGGATGACGCAGATGTGTTGGCATTCCCCCTAAACTTGCGATAGTTTGCGTGCCAATCAGAGCCGCAACAAGACGGCCAACAAAATGAGCAGGTAAAATGGAAACGGAAACCCTTGCGATCGCGCGGGAGATTGATTTCTCTTTTTTAGCGTTGTTTTTGCGTGCCACGCTGATTGTGAAGCTGGTGCTGATTATGCTGGTTATCGCCTCTTTCTGGTCGTGGTCGATCATAATTCAGAAACATCTGAACTACCGCCGGGCGCGCGCTGCGTCGACCGATTTTGACGAAGCCTTCTGGTCTGGCGAGCCTTTGGATGAACTGTATGATAAGATCGGGGCCAATCCATCGGGCCCTTCTGAAACCATATTTTCGGCCGGCATGCTGGAATGGCGTCGCAGCCACCGGGATGACGGCGGGTTGATTGCCGGGGCGCAATCACGCATCGACCGGTCAATGGATGTGGCGATATCCAAAGAGGTTGAAAAGCTGAATGGTGGCCTGTCATTTTTGGCCACGGTCGGATCAACCGCACCGTTTGTTGGCCTGTTCGGCACGGTCTGGGGCATCAAGAACGCCTTTGAGGAAATTGCCATTCAGCAGAACACCAATCTGGCGGTGGTGGCACCCGGAATTGCCGAGGCGCTGCTGGCCACCGGCATGGGGCTGCTGGCGGCGATACCGGCGGTGATATTTTACAACAAGCTGACGGCGGATAGTGAGCGCATCGTGTCAGGCTATGAGGCCTTTGCCGATGAATTTGCCACCATCCTGAGCCGCCAGCTGGACAGCTGAGATGGCCGGGGGCGCGGTTCAGCGCGGCATCAGCGGCAGGCGGGGGCGGCGACGCAACCGGGCGCGGGTAATGTCAGAGATCAACATCACACCGTTCGTGGATGTGATGCTGGTGTTGTTGATCATCTTCATGGTGGCGGCACCGCTGTTGACCGTTGGTGTGCCGGTGGAACTGCCAAAAACCGCCGCGACGGCGCTGCCGACAGAACAGGAAGAACCCCTGACGATTACGTTAACGCTGCAGGGTGGGCTGATGATCCAGACCACCGAAACCGCGCCGGAGGATCTGATTGGAAAGCTGCGGGCAATTTCTGTGGAACGGGCCGACGACAAGATATTCCTGCGCGCCGACGGGGCGATCCCCTATGAGCGGGTGATGCAGGTTATGGGCGCGCTGAATGCCGGTGGGTTTCGCAATATTGGTCTGGTGACCGACGCTGGTGGGCCCAGTTTTGATGGCGCCCAAGAGAATGACGGCTAGGGTGGCGCGGGGTGACACGGGGTGCATATATATCGGGACTTGGCCATGGCGGGCTGATCCTGTGGGCGCTGTTTGGCGGATTTTTTCTAAGTGCGCGCGATCCGCTGCCGGTGCAGGCCTCTGACGTGTCGCTGATCTCAAGCGAAGAATTCGCCGCCCTGACATTGCCCAATGAAGCCCCGGTTGTGCCATTTGATACCCCGGTACCGGTTGAACCCGCAGCGCAGGAAGATGCACCGGAAATTCAACCTGTTGTAGATGAAACGCCGGAACCGCCAAAACCCGAAGAGGTAGTACCGCCGGAAACCGAAACCACGCCGCTGGTGCCAGAACTATCGCCTGAGGCGGAAGTGACTGATCAGCCACCGGTGATTGCACCGCCCCCGGCACCGGAAACGCCCCCCGATATTACCAACACCGAAGATGAGCCGAAACCCGCGCCAGCCCCGCGTGTGGCACCAGAGGCCGCGGCCAAGCCGGAACCGGATGTGGAAGTTGCTGATACCGCCGCCCCGGAAGTGGCCCCGGATGAGGCGGCTGAAACCGTGGCCGAAGAAACCCCGGCCACCGCCCCCCAGGAAGCCGCAACCGAAATAGTAACCGAGGCCGAAACCCCCAGCGCCGCGCCGGCTGTTTCGGCGCGCCCGACAGCGCGCCCGACACGCCCGGTACAGGTGGCTGAACCAGATGAGGAACCGCCCCATGATCCGGTAGAGGATGCGGTTGCCGAGGCGGTGACCAGCACCGCGCCCGCGCCGGTTCAGCCAACAGGGCCGCCCCTGACCGGCAGCGAAAAGGCAGGTTTTCGCGTGGCTGTTGGCAAATGCTGGAACGTGGATAACGGTTCGGCAGCGGCGCGGGTGACGGTGACAATTGGTTTCAGTCTGGATCGCGCCGGTAAAGTCGTGCAGGGGTCTTTGGACCTGATCACCACAAGTGAGGGCGACGGTATTGCCAAAAAAGCCGCCTTTGAAGCGGCCCGGCGGGCGATAATCCGCTGTGGTGCGAAGGGCTTTGATTTACCGCTGGAGAAATTTTCCCAGTGGCAGGATATAGAAATGACGTTTAATCCCGAAGGGATGAGGATCAGATGAGAACGATAATTGCGACACTGCTGGCTTTTGGGCTGCTGGCCGGGATGCCTGCGATTGCCCAGCAAAGCAACGGGCCATTGCGCATTGAGATCACCGAAGGGGTGATCGAACCCCTGCCGGTGGCGGTGCCGAATTTTATTGCAGAAAATTCGCAAGCGACTGAATTGGCGGTGAATATCGCGCGGGTAATCGCGGCTGATCTGACCGGCACCGGGCTGTTTCGGGAAATTCCGCAGACCGCGTTTATTTCCAGCCCCACCAGTTTTTCAGCCCCGGTTCAGTATTCCGACTGGAAGGCGATTAATGCCCAGGCGCTGATTACCGGTGCGGTGAATTTAGGCAGTGACGGCAATATTTCTGTAAAGTTCCGGGTGTTTGACGTGTTTTCGGATGCGCAGCTGGGGGATGGGTTGCAGTTTGGCGGCTCTGCCGACAGCTGGCGGCGCATGGCCCATAAGGTGGCCGATGCGGTCTATAGCCGGATCACCGGTGAGGGCGGATATTTTGACAGCCGGATTGTTTTCGTGTCGGAAAGCGGCCCCAAAAGCCAGCGTGCCAAACGGTTGGCGGTGATGGATTATGACGGCGCGAATATTCAGTTCCTGACCGACGCCAGCGCCATTGTACTGGCGCCGCGGTTTTCCCCCACCGGGGACCGGGTGCTGTATACCAGCTATGAAAGCGGGTTTCCCAAGGTCAATATTCTGGATGTCGGTACCATTGAGCGCCGGGCGCTGAATGTGCAGGCCGAGGCACTGACATTTGCGCCGCGTTTTGGCCCGGATGGCAGTTCGGTTGTGCTGTCACAATCACAGGGCGGCAATACCGATATTTACCGCACCACGGTGGATGGCGGGGCCATGGTGCGCCTGACCTCCAATCCGTCGATTGAAACCGCGCCGGGGTTTTCGCCCGATGGCAACCGCATTGTCTTTGAAAGTGACCGCAGTGGGTCACAACAACTGTACGTCATGCCCGCCAATGGCGGTGAGGCGACACGGATCAGCTTTGGCAAGGGGCGCTATGGCACCCCGGTCTGGTCACCGCGCGGTGATCTGATTGCCTTTACCAAACAGGCCAATGGCCGGTTCCATATTGGCGTGATGCGCGTTGATGGCAGTGAAGAACGCCTGCTGACCGCATCGTTTCTGGATGAGGGTCCGACATGGTCGCCCAACGGCCGGGTGATCATGTTCACCCGCGAGAGCAAAGGCGCAAATGGCGCGCGTGCGCTGTATTCTGTGGACATCACCGGGCGCAACCTGCGCCGGGTACCACTGGAGGGTGCAGGGTCCGATCCGGCCTGGTCACCGCTATTACGATAGTCTGCATTTCCAATCCGCAGGCGGAATGTTAGAATAGATAAAAATGAGCAGTCAAAAACGGGAAAACCCAGATGATTATTAACAGCAAGATTATACTTTTGGCCTCGGCTTTGTTGCTGAGTGCCTGTGCGGGCACCGACCGGTTCGGTGGCACGGATGCAAATGGTGCAAATGGCGCCGGCGATGCTGCTGATCCAAACAGCATGGCCTATTTTCAGCAAACCATCGGTGATCGGGTGTTGTTCCCGGTTAATCAGCATACGCTGACACCGGAAGCCAGCATTGTGCTGGACCAGCAGGCCACATGGCTGATGAACAACGCTGAATTCAACGCCGTGATCGAAGGCCATGCCGATGAGCAGGGCACGTCGGCCTATAACCTTGCGCTAAGCGGTCGCCGGGCCAATTCGGTGATCGAATATCTGGTCAGCCGTGGGGTCGCTGCCGGGCGTTTGCAGGCCCTGCCACTGGGCAAGGAACGCCCGATCGCGATTTGTAGTGAAGAAAGCTGTTACAACCAGAACCGGCGCGCAGTCAGCGTGATTGCGGCGGGTGGTCTTAGCTAGGTAAGGGGCTGATTATGCAGCGGTTTTACGGTGTTTTATTGGTGATTAGCCTGGCCTTTGGGCCGGGTGGTGCAGCATTGGCGCAGTCACAGGACGAAACGCTTGCCGACATCCGGCAGCAATTGTCGGTGTTGTTTGTTCAGTTGCAACGGCTGAAGCGAGAGCTGTCAACAACCGGCGGTGTCAGTGCCGTGCAAACCGGTGGCACCATCCTGCAGCGGTTTGATCAGCTTGAGGCCGAACTGGTGCGCCTGACGTCCAAAACCGAACAGCTGGAAAACCGTATCAACCGGGTGGTCATTGATGGCACCAACCGGGTCGGAGATCTGGAATTTCGACTGGTGGAACTGGAGGGCGGTGACATCAGCCAGCTGGGGGAAACCAGCACCCTTGGCGGTGACATGGACATGGCGATGATTGGTGTGGCGACCCCGGCTGATTCTGCTGCCGATACCGGTGATGTGCCGGAAATGGCAATGGGGGAGCAAAGTGATTTTGATCTGGCGGTCGACGCGCTGGAGGCAGGTGAATTTGCCCAGGCAAATTTGGCGTTTACCGCGTTCACCGACACCTATACCGGCGGCCCCCTGACCGGGGATGCGCATTTTTTTCGCGGTGAGGCGCTGTTTGGGCTGGGGGATACTGCCAATGCGGCGCGGGCCTATCTGGAAAGCTTTTCCGGTTCCCCCAACGGCGCGCGGGCACCGGATGCCCTGTATCGTCTTGGGGTGGCCCTTGGCGATTTGGGACAGGCAAATGAGGCCTGTATTTCCCTGCGCGAAGTGGGTGTGCGGTTTCCCGGGGCAAGCGTTGTCGCCGATGCCGAGGCCGCCATGTCAGGGTTGAACTGTCAGTGACGCTGGCGGCGCGATTTGGCCAGTCTTTAACATGTTTGCTGGGCGAAACTGCGGTTTGCAAAATTGGCGTCGCGGTTTCCGGGGGCAGTGATTCAACGGCGCTATTACATCTGGTTGCGGACTGGGCGCGTGGTTCGGGGTGCAAGATTTTTGCGGTCACCGTGGATCATCGGATGCGGGATGCCTCCGCGGCTGAAGCCAGGCAGGTGGCGGGGCAGTGTGCAGCGCTTGGGATCAGCCATGAAACGCTGATCTGGGAAGGCCGCGAAAGCCACGGGAATTTTCAGGATCAGGCGCGTCAGGCGCGCTACCGGTTAATCAGTGAATGGGCGCGTGGGCTGGGAATTGCCCATGTTACATTGGGCCACACCCGCGATGATCAGGCGGAAACCGTGCTGATGCGGCTGCTGCGCGGTTCCGGCGTTGATGGATTGTCAGCGATCCCTGTTGTGCGAAGTTCTGAACAGGTGCATTGGCTTCGCCCGGTTTTAGGGCTCGGGCGCGAAGAATTGCGCGCCTGTTTGCGCGAATTGGGCGTGGATTGGTCAGAAGACCCCAGTAATCTTGACCCGAAATATGACCGCGTGAAGCTGCGCAACGCTTTGAAAATACTGGAGCCTTTAGGATTTGACGCGGCCGGGTTGGCAGAGACTGCCACGCGTTTGGCCGATGCGCGACTGGTGTTGGAACAGGCCGCGTTAAGGGCGCTGAAGGAAATTGCGACAACACGCGCCGGATCGGTATTTTTTGAAACCGAAGGCTTGCGAACACTGCCAAAGGAAACCAGACGCCGGGTGATGGCACACACGCTTTGCTGGATATCGGGCAATCCATACCCGCCACGCCATTCAGCATTATTGCGGCTTGAGGCGGATATTTGGGATATGTCCACCACAACCCTGCATGGCTGTCTGATCACACCAAAAAATGAACAAATCATTTTTGGGCGGGAACCAGCCGCGATTTCTGACATTTGTGCGAAACCAACAGAGTTATGGGATGGTCGATGGCTGCTATCCGGGCCCGAAATGTCAGGGGCTGAAATTCGTATGATCGGGGATAAGGGATTGAAATCATGTCCGGAATGGCGTGAATCGGGGTTGGACAGGGCAACGGTTTTAGCAACGCCTGCGGTTTGGAATGGTGCTGAATTGCTGGCCGCACCGCTGGCCGGGTTAAGCAATGGATGGCGCGCTAAATTGAAGCAGAATGAAGATCATTTCTATAGTTCGGTTTTATCGCATTGATCTAACCGTATTCATGCCTATTTTAGATGGTAAGCCGCAAATTGCGGAATATATAGGTTTTACGAAGGAGAGTTGCCTTGGGTAACGCACGAAATATCGCTTTTTGGGTCGTCTTGTTTTTGTTGATCCTGGCGTTGTTCAATGTCTTTAGCGGTGGTCAGTCTACCATCAGTTCCCGCTCGGTCAGCTATTCGGATTTCATCGCGTTGGTGGATGATGGTAAAGTTGCGCAAGTAACGCTTGACGGCGAAAAGGTTTTGTTCCGGGGCAGTGATGGTCAGGAATATATTACCATCCAGCCACGCGGCGCTGAAGTGACGGACCGTTTGATCGACAGCAATGTGCCGGTAACGGCCAAGGCGCAGGAACAATCGGGCCTGTCCTCTGTCATTATGACGTTCCTGCCGTTTCTGTTGCTGATCGGGGTGTGGATATTCTTTATGAACCGGATGCAGGGCGGCGGCAAAGGCGGGGCCATGGGCTTTGGCAAAAGCCGCGCCAAGCTGCTGACCGAAAAGCAGGGCCGCATCACCTTTGATGATGTCGCGGGCATTGATGAGGCCAAGGAAGAGCTGGAAGAAATCGTTGAATTCCTGCGCAACCCGCAGAAATTTTCCCGCCTTGGTGGGCAGATCCCCAAGGGCGCGCTGCTGATCGGCCCGCCGGGTACCGGTAAAACACTGCTGGCGCGTGCCATTGCCGGTGAAGCCGGGGTACCGTTTTTTAATATTTCGGGTTCCGATTTTGTGGAAATGTTTGTCGGCGTCGGTGCAAGCCGGGTGCGCGACATGTTTGAGCAGGCGAAAAAGAATGCGCCGTGTATTGTGTTTATCGACGAAATTGACGCTGTGGGCCGTTCGCGCGGTGCCGGATATGGCGGCGGCAATGACGAACGTGAACAGACACTGAACCAGTTGCTGGTGGAAATGGACGGCTTTGAGGCCAATGAAGGCGTCATCATTCTGGCCGCCACCAACCGAAGCGATGTGCTGGATCCGGCACTATTGCGCCCCGGTCGATTTGATCGGCAGGTTCAGGTGCCAAACCCGGATATCAAAGGTCGTGACCAGATTTTACAGGTTCACGCCCGCAAAGTGCCATTGGGACCGGATGTTGATCTGCGCATTATCGCGCGCGGCACACCGGGATTTTCCGGCGCCGATCTGGCCAACCTGATCAATGAAAGCGCGCTGGGTGCCGCCAAGATCGGGCGCCGGTTCGTCACCATGGAGGATATGGAAAGGGCCAAGGACAAGGTGATGATGGGGGCCGAGCGGCGTTCCATGGTGATCACGCCTGAGCAAAAGGAAAAGACCGCCTACCATGAGGCCGGCCATGCCATTGTTGGTATTTCCCTGCCCAAATGTGACCCGGTCTATAAGGCAACCATCATTCCGCGCGGTGGTGCGTTGGGCATGGTGGTGTCGCTGCCGGAAATTGACCG
>VAPL010165567.1_pt1 | contig 20697 bp, 13 predicted proteins | sample 3395061 | NCBI WGS metagenome assembly VAPL01 (sample SAMN08290444, study PRJNA428436) | hydrothermal vent metagenome | isolation source: Deep-sea hydrothermal vent chimney 2 | place: Pacific Ocean: Juan De Fuca Ridge | depth 2182 m m | reverse complement strand
GGTACTTTTGGCCGAGATATGCTGTTGTCTAAAACGGTTGGCCAGCCATTCCATGCAGGTGGTGCCGTCTTTACTTCACGAACCTCTCAGGCATACCTGAATTTTGAGCAACTATTAATTTTATTAGAGTCGTCTCAACAGACAGGTAACACGGGCACATTGAATTTTAGTATCGAGCCCCCCTCACAAACTTTTCGCCGAGCCTCATTGTATCTTACTGGCACTATCCCAAGTCGTGGCCAGGTGCTCAGCTTGCAAAATGCCAGTGACGAAACATTGCGCAACCAGATTCTGGGTTTAATGAATGGTGAAGGATTTAAAAACTTCCTGAAAAATGGTGCCAATGCACGGCTCAATAGTCGCCACTTAATTACCAGTACCAGCGGTGTCGCTTTTTATAATAAATACTATCTGCCCAATACCAATAGCGCAGAAAGCCGCAACACTGTACGCCGTGATCTTGCTGAAGAGCCATTAGAAATCATCGCTAATGTGGTAATGAATGATCGGCCTTACAGCGAAATTCTAACTGCCAATTACACCATGGTAAGTCAGTACACGGATGAGTCCTATAATACGGGTTTAAACCTGGCCCCTGGTGAATGGCGTCAGGCTCAAAATAGTGGGCAGGATGTTAAAACAAGTGCGACTTTCTTCCAGGACGCTACCGGTGCAACCCGTATAACGGATTTCCCCCATGCAGGTGTCCTGTCAACGTGGGCATATCTAAGCAAATACCCTACCACCGCAACAAATCGTAATCGTGAACGCGCGAGTTGGACCATGCGACATTTTCTGGGTTTTGATATTGAAAAATCAGCTACCCGCGCAATCAGTATTTCGGACGTGGCTGATGAAGTAAATCCAACAATGAATAATCCGGCCTGCTCAGTCTGCCACCAAACGATGGATCCCATTGCGGGTGCGTTCAAGTTTTTTCATGAGCGCGTGGGTTATAAAGCCAGTGGAACAGACTCGCTGGACAGACGCTACCGAAGACAAAATCCTGGCATAGACTGGTATCAAAATATGCGTCCGGCTGGATATGGTAGTAATCAGGTACCCTCCAGTGCCGATCCTTTGCAATGGCTAGCACAGCGTATTGTTGAAGATAATCGTTTTGCCATTGGTGCGGTGAAGTTCTGGTGGTTTGCTGTATTTGGTGAAGACGTTCTGGATGAAAGTGCGCCGCGTGTGCAACTTGATGCACAGGCAGCACTCATTAATACTCTGGCCAATAACTTCCGCCAGAATTTAAATCTTAAACAGCTATTAGCTGACATGATGATGACGAACACTTTCCGTGCCGGCAAAAAAATAGATGCCACTCTGGATGATAGTTTGCTAAGTGTGCATATGAGTGCTCGTCGCTTATTAACGGGTTATGAGCTAAAACAAAAAACTGAATCACTTACCGGCCTTGTCTGGGGCAGAACACGACCCAGTCTGGAAAGAGAGTACAAGCTCCTTTACGGTGGTACCGATGATCTCACCATTGAAAGGCGGGCAACAGATATGTCCTCCCTGATGTATCGTGTCGCCGAGCGCCATGCTTATAACCTGGGTTGTGCTGCTGTATTGCTGGACTTTAGCATGCCACAGAGCCAGCGCCGATTATTTACCGAGGTTGAAAATAACACACTGAGTGAAACAGCCATTCGCAATCAAATTGTTGTGCTCTACGAGCGTATGTTGAATCGACTCGCTACGATTAATTCCACTGAAGTTGATCAGGTCTATCAGCTATTTCTCGATTTACGTCGGGCACGTATGAACCTTGGTGGTAGCACACGTATTAATGAAGGTGTTCGCTGTGACAATCGTCTGGATGGGGGTTCACTTAGCGACCCCGATTTTGTTCTGTCGCCCTGGCGCGGCATGATCATTGCGATGATGACCGATCCTGATTACCTTTACGAATAAGCGAGAATGGCCATGAAAAGAAGAGACTTTTTAAAAATGACGGCAGCAACCAGCTTGTTTGCCAGTTTTCCAACGCTGCTAAAAGCCAATAGCGACTATCAGGGTATGTTGGTTGTTACTGTTTTTGCCCGCGGTGGCTGGGACCCAACCAGCTTCTGTGACCCTAAAATGAATGTTCCCGAAGAGCGGGTTATTAATAACTGGGCAGCCACTAATAGCATTCAAACTATTGGCAATATCAATTATGCACCGTTTGCAGATAATGATGCTTTCTTCAGAGCACACTACCAAAAAATGCTGGTTATCAACGGCATTGATGTAAAATCAAACGGGCATAGCACCGGTACACTGAACAATATGACCGGCATAATGAAAGAAGGTTATCCTTCTTTAGCTGCCTTGTTTGCAGCCAGTAATAAATCACAGCAACTTATGCCATGGCTGGCCGGAACTTCACGACCAAATAGTGGTAAATTGCTTACACCTTCCTCGATGGCAAACCGAAGTGAGCTTGACCGTCTTAAACGACTGGCGCTTACCAACCGCTATCGAACCGACAGAACCGATGTTTATCTGCAAGATGAGGAGTTGGCATTGATTCGACAGTTTCGCCAGACTCAAGCTACAACCCGAATGAACGACCAGCAACAAATGCCCAAGCAGCGCCGACAATACCAGAACTTTCTCGCTTCAACCTATTCTGATGGCAGCTTTGAAAACTTTATAAACTTGCTTGAAACAGCCGATACCAAAGGCCTCGATCCCAATAACCGATTCTTTGGTCAGGCAGCCAGCACCATGGCAGCATTTGCAGCAGGTATCAGCCTGACGGCTGATATCAGTGTTTCCGGCTTTGACACACACGGCGACCATGATACCCGGCATGCTTCTGCATTGACTAGCCTTACCAATACGGTGGATTTACTTTGGTATATGGCGACACAATACAATATTGAAAATCGATTGATTGTTGTCATCGGCTCAGACTTTGGTCGAACCAACCGTTATAACAACGGTAATGGCAAAGATCACTGGAGTATTACCAGCAGCATTATTATGGCCAATAATCCATCATGGGGTAACCGCGTGGTTGGCTCAACCGATGGCGCGCACTTCGCCAGTAAAATTGATTTCAATAACCTGCAACAGGACAGCGCAAGCGGCACAACCATTGAGCCAAAACATGTGATGACCGCAATGCGATCATACTTAAATGTTGACTCCCAACCGGCCAGCCTTCAGTTTGATTTAAGTGCACCCACCGTGCCTGACTTTTTTAATCCGGCTCTTATGACTTAAATTTTTTCTAGAAACATTCTAAGGCTCCACCATAGTTGCAATAAAAGCCGCTGTGGTGGATCATCCGCCCACCAGCAACTCAGAAAGGTGACCGGCTGGTTTGCCCTAAATGCGAACGTGAACTAAACCATATTGGTGTTGATTACGACAAACCATCGATTGCTTACCACTGCAACCAATGTAGCCATACTTTTCAGGATCCAAAAATAATGACCTCATGTTACAACTGTGGCCGCATTGCTAAAGAAGAAAAACTTTAAACTGTTATTGCCTTAACCAACATGGCTAATCACCAGACTTATTATCCTCGGTTACTGCCCTGAAAAACGCCCTTGCTTAAGAAACACACAAACCTGTTCGGCAACGGCCTTATTATAAATCAAACCCATATGTGAACAGGGCATAGCAAGGTGTGCGGCGGCTCCATCTAATTTTGTTTCAGCTACCGCAACCGTACCATCATTTTCTCCACTAAAGCGGGTAAGTAATCGCCCAATACCCATTCGCCCTACGCCTGCAATTACACCTAATGGATTGCCAGCCTGCCATTGTGGCACATTACCCAGCAAACCCTGCTGCACACTTTTACCCAGGATAAAGCGACCCCAAACAGAGTGTGTAAGCAGCTCAGCCACTGCACTACCTGCATGTGGCGTGCCCAAAGTTAGTATATTACCACTGCGCTGTTTGGGATAAAGATGGAATAGATGGCGCACAACCAGCCCACCTAAGCTGTGTGCAACAAAATGCAATGGCTCGTTTGAATCAAACTGTTTTATATATGCCTGAAGCTGAATGGCACTTTCCTGCGGACTTTTTCTAACGGTTGAGTACCTAAACTGATGAACCTTAAAACCACATCGCCGCACTCGCTTGCGTAAAAGTGTCATATCAATGCCCAGCATCCACAGGCCATGAATAAATACAACGTTCTCCATTACGCATGTGTCCCGTTAATTTAACGTTTTTCGCCAATTGGCAAGCTTGGCTTCAATTTCCTCTGTTGTCCATAACTGTGGTTGAGAATGATCGTATTGTTCCTCCCTTTCCCACTGAGCAACATATTTCTTTGCCTGTGCAAAAGCTTTGATAAATGTTTTTGCCGCAGGAATGGCTTTTTTAAATAAAGCTCGACCAAAATAAGTAAAATCCGCATCGTCTGAGCAACCGAAGGAAACATGGTCATCCTTTGATGCAGTCATGATCAGAGTATTCGGATCTTTTAAATCTTTTATAAAACCACCAGAATAACAGGAAGACACTACAATAACTTTCCATTTTATTTCACTATTTTTTAAAATGTCTGCAAGCTTTTTTGAAGGTAAATCATTTAATGGTAAGCCACGTAACGATACACTTAATTCATATTCTTTTGAGCCATGGCTAGTTAAAAATAAAAACAGGATATCATCATTCTTATCCATAATATTTCCTATGTACTCGATACTTCGTTCCAGATTTGTCACAGAAGCCAGTGGAACAGTATGGGCAAGTTTCGGATTATTTATTAATATTAATGAACGTCCTTTTGTACCAAGCTGTTTATCAAATAATTTATTTGAGAACTGTGCCTCTTTCATAAATACATTCTGTTCCCCGTAAGATGCAAAACTAATCAAATAAAGATCGGGAGTACCCGGCACAGAAGGTTTTAAGCTTGCCAGTGATTTATTTAACAGTGCTGGCTGGCTATAGTAAATTTTTTCAGCATTTAAATGTTTCTTCTTCTTTTGTTTACTTGCAGTATTTTTCTTTGGTTTTGTTAAGCCCACATACTTATCATATTCCCACCAGCCTTTTTCCTGCTTCTTTCTTCCATTTGGCTTTGCAAGAGTAAACGTTCCTTTGCCATCACGGCGTCCCTTTTTAAATTCCCCATTGTAAACATTGCCATTTTTATATTTCAGAATGCCCTTGCCATCATATAGACCATCAACAAAACTACCTTCATAACGACGACCGCTCTTGCTAATATATTTCCCCTGACCGTCACCTCTCCAGTTTTTAATTTCTCCTGTATACCAATCCCCAGATGAAAACTTAACCTCACCTATGCCATTTTGTACACCGTTTACAAATTGTCCTGAATAAACATTCCCTTTTTTTGACGTATAAACACCCTGACCATGCATTTCCCAATTTTCAACGTCACCTTTATATGTCCCTTGATCGTTGTATGTTATTGTTACTTTTCCCTCGGCCCTGTTGTTTTTAAATTCTCCTTCGAACGCATCGCCATTTGCATCCTCATAGCGTCCATTACCATGAAACATATTGTGCTTAAATTCACCCTGATATTTATCACCGCCCAGCGATATATAAACACCCTGACCACTCCATTCGCTATTGAGAAAATTGCCTTCATAACTATCACCCGCAAAATACTTTAGTTGTCCACGTCCATTCCAGTCACCATCTTTAAAGCTTCCAATATATACATCACCCTGGCCAAATTTCATCTTTCCATGGCCATGCATTAACCCTTCATAAAATTCACCGGTGTATATATTACCATTGCGCCACACTAACTTACCCTTACCATGGAACATGCCGTTTAAATAATCACCTTCATATAAGGCGCTATCGGGTAACAATACCTGTTTATTTTTATTTATTGGCAATGCCACCAGCTGAGTGCTAACAACAATGTTGTCTTCCGGATTAGCCTGCTGTTCAAATTCACAGCCAGATAATAAAAGAGGAGAAAACAAAAATAGTTTGTAATGTATTAATCTTCCAAAATGCATACTAAATTTCCTTTTAAATCCATTTTAGTCAATAATTTATTCAAGTCTATGTGTTTTTGGACGCTTAATATAATAAGCATTAAATAAAGGTGTATTTTATGTCAATAAATCAGCAAACGGGTGTTACTGCTCAATGGCATGATCTGATTACCGATGCACAATCTGCAAATGGTATTCAACTGGATACGCCTATTGAAAGTTACCTTGTTCACACTCTGATCCATTACAGCCAACGTCCAGAAATTGCTGCGCGTATTTTTGCTATTGATTATATGCTGGCACAATATGAACAGGGGCAGGTGCGTGATATACAGCTGCGTGAACTGGCAGACCAGTGTTTGTTGTATGCAGGTTTGTTTCCACAGCATGCACGGCGACGTCATGTACGGGTAAGTTATTATGTTGATATTGGCCGCAGTGCTTATCTCGATCTTGCCAGTGGTGAACATGCATGGGCAGATATTTTTGTGGAGATAAGTGATAAATTTGTTACCTTAATGGATACTTTGCTGGCCATTCACCAACTTGATGAGTCGCAAAACACTGGCTCCTCGCCCAGCTACCCATTGGATCCCTTACTGGCACTGCAAACCTGGCAAGACACACAAAGCCAGCAGGCTTTAAAAATACTGCAACAACAAACTCGTTCAGGCAATATTGTCGATTTTTATTCACAGCAACGAAATAAAAATACGAAACACTGATTCTTCTGTCAACCAAATTCACTCCTATACGTTAATAAGATATTAACGTATAGGAGTAATACATTTTGAAGCACCCTGCAGTTCATTTAACGCTATTATTTATATTATTTTTGAATACATTAACCATACATGCAGGTGAGATAGGGCTTAGCTATTCAAGCGATTCCAACAGCACCCAAAATAGCCTGCTCGATATTAGTTTTGATGCAGGCGAACAAACGCAACTTTATCTGGGAGTGGGTGAATCGGTTATCAAGGACGATAGCGGTGAAATCACCGTAACCAGTTATAATATTGGCTTAAGCGGTATTGGCAATGAGCAGATTGACTATGATATTGGCTATAGCTACTGGGGCAATAGCAATGAAATTAGTACCGAAACCTTCTATTTAAGTTTGTCTTTATATACTGAAGACTGGAAATTTACGATTCGCCCTGAATTACAACAAATTGTGCTTTATACCAAAAATGCACGCCGCCAGGTTGATATTGATGGCAGTGGTTTTTATAGCAGTATTGAATATTTTGGTTTCGACATGGTTGAATTATTTTATGCTCGCAGTAATTATAGTTACAATACAAACCTGACCCTGCTCAATACCCGGCTTGCCGATTTATTTTTTAGCAATACCTCGTTATTACTCAGTGGCAGTTTTATAGAAAAACGTGACCAGGCCGAAGTGGCATTTATTCCGGATAGTGGCAAATGGCTACCAAAACGCATTGCGCTGTCCTATTCTCAGGCTCTTATTGCCATTGACAAAAGTCACAGTGAAACCCTTGCTTTAAGCCTGCGTTTTAACCTGTCTAAAAATATTGAGCTCGAACTCGAAGGTGGTGAAGTCCGCCCCGAATTTAGCAACAAATTATACTATGGAGTGGCTTCACTGCGCTACAAGTACTAAAATTACCATTAAAAACAAATAGTTAAATATTTAAGTGTTTTTTTGCGCTACGATAACTATTATATAAAAGGTATAAAGTTAATTTTGGTGCAACAATGGCAATATATGATCCAGATGATCCGGTACAGTCAGTGGCAGGCACGGATGCCTTTAATCAGCGCTTAACGGATATTCAAAGCAGTTATATTGACAACCTGCCAGACAAGCTCGAGCAGATAGATCGTTTGTGGAACAAGCTACGTTTTTTTAACTGGACCGATGACAACCTGAAAACACTATTTACCATGGTGCACACACTCGCGGGTAATGGCAAAACCTTTGGCTTTGAAAAATTGTCTGAATGTGCAAGAAGCGTTGCCGAACAGATCAACAGCTATATTAAAAGCAATGACATTCCAAATACATCGCAGCAAAATGAAATTAGTAGCTTAATCCAGCAGCTTATCCAATCTGTTAATAAAAAGAGCACTTCCTCCTCACAGCAAACATCCGCTGAAATAAAAGCAAGTACTTCACTTATTAGAAATGCTCATTGTATTTATATTGTTGATGATGATGAGCACACAACCGATTTTTTATCTGCTCAGCTTGAATCATCTGGCTATCAGGTTGAATCTTTTTATAATGTAAATGATGTTCTTCAGCGTATTAAAGAAAATTCACCCTCAGCACTGGTCATGGATATTATGTTTCCAGGCGACTCAAACATGCAAGGTATTCTGGCGGCGGAACAAATCCACAGTATTGCTGGAAAACATATCCCTACTATTTTTATTTCTGCCCGAGGTGATATAACTGCACGCCTGGGTGCGCTACGCGCAAAAGGCAATGCCTACTTCAACAAACCGGTTGACCCTGAAAAGCTTATTCATAAACTGGATGATCTGATTATTTCCAAAACAAGCGTAGGCCGCATTGCCATTATTGATGATGATGAACTGGTATCTGAACGCAATGCTCTTATTTTACGTAAATACCATTATGAAACTTTAGTGGTGAATAAACCGTTGCATGCCCTTGAAGAAATACAAAAATTTAAACCTGACCTGATTTTACTGGATATTCATATGCCCGACATTAACGGGCTTGAGCTTGCTCAAATTATAAAACAGGATGAAACCTACCTGACAACACCGATTCTGTTTTTATCCGCAGATAAAACAGAAGCTGTCAGACAAGCCTCTATGTCAATCAGTGGAGATGAATATTTAACAAAAGACATTACGCAGAATGAGCTATTACGAAAAATTCATAATAGATTAATCAATGCGTCTCTGGTTAAATCGCAGATAAAAGAAATAAGCAAAAAAGATCTTACAACTGGCCTGGTTAACCGCAAATACTTTTTTAACCTGCTTGAAAAAAGTATTTCGGAAGCAAGCGAACATTCCGATCTGTATTTATTACAAATTAATGTCGACCACTTTGAATATATTGCAAAACAGGTCAGCGTCATCTATTTTGATGATTTTATAAAACATATTGTTAACACTGTTACTCATTTTCTGAACACGGCCGATATTGCCTGTCATTTAACGGATCAAAGTATTGCTATTCTTTGCTCTGAAGATCTGGAAACGGTGTCAGCCATTGCCGAAGATATTATAAAGGCCACCGAAGAAAAACCGTATCGACAAGATGATGCCCATATTGAATTTACAGTAAGTGTTGGTATCACACCAATCAATCAGGACTCGACAACAGTATCGCAAGTACTGACACAAGTTGAACAGGCAACTGCACAGGCACAGTCTCAGGGTGGATGTCAGGCACACCACTACAGTATTGAAGCGCTTGATGACTCCTCTTCCAGTGTCGTGTCACCGGATCTGGTCTCGCGTATTTATCATGCCGTTGACCAGCGTCGCTTTAAACTTGTGTTTCAACCTATTATCGGAATGGGTGATAAAAATGACGAATACTATGAAGTTCTGGTTCGCCTTGTCGATGAGAAAGACAAGCTTTACCTGCCTTCACAATTCTTTCCTGTTATAAAACAGAATGATCTGGTGCATGAAGTTGACAGGTGGGTGCTTGAAAACACACTTGATGTTTATGCCAGAGATGCAAAAATGAAAGTGCGCGGTAATTTTTTTGTTAAACTTTCAGGCGAGTCCTTGTCCAGAGGGGCTTTTTCAATCTGGGTAAATAATTGCATTAACAGTATCGGCTTAATCGGTGCTAACCGTATTACCTTTGAAATTCCTGAAGCCGATATTTTAACCCGCGAAAGAGATACGCATAAGTTCATTACTCACCTGCCGCGCCCAACCTGCCAGTTTGCCATTGACCACTTTGGGTCTACGGAGTACAGCCTGCAATTGCTGGAAGAATTTAAAGTGGATTATGTCAAACTCAGTGGTGCCTTAATCAGTCAAATACAAGCGGATCCGCAGGTACGCAAAAAAGTGCAGCAACTGGTCGAAAAAGCGCAACAGGCTGATGTTGCGGTTATTGCTGGTTCTCTGGAAGACCCAAAAACCCTGACCATGCTATGGTCATGGGGTGTTCGTTATTTTCAGGGCTATTTTATTCACTCACCCAACGCCGAGCTTAATTACGACTTTAGCAGCAACGATTACTCTCTGGGCTAATATCAAAAATAAGCTCTGCAATAATAATCTGTTATAATGGCTACACTGGCTTTTATATTATTTCCCCAAACGACACAATTCTTACGCAGGTCTTGTTAACAGATGACAAAACAAATTAAAGCGGTCTCCCTTATTTCCGGTGGCCTCGACTCACTCCTTGCAACAAAACTGATTATGGAACAGGGCATCCATGTTGAAGGGATTAATTTTTTTACCGGCTTCTGTGTTGAAGGCCATACCCATGCCATCCGCAAAAAAGATAAAGCCAAACCCAAACGTAATAATGCTTTATGGGTAGCCGAGCAACTTGGGATTAAATTACATATTATTGATGTAATTGAAGAATACAAGGATGTTTTGCTCAACCCCAAACACGGTTATGGGCAGAACATGAATCCCTGCCTGGACTGTAAAGGCTTTATGGTTAAAAAAGCACTTGAGTGGATTAAAGAAAATGATTTTGATTTTATTATTACCGGTGAAGTAATTGGCCAACGGCCAATGTCTCAACGCAAAGACACTATGCCGGTTATTCAACGGGAATCCGGCGCAGGTGATTTACTGGTTCGCCCGTTATGTGCACAACACTTACCAGCCACATTGCCTGAACGTGAAGGCTGGCTGGATCGTGATAAGCTGCTGGATTTTTCTGGACGCACCCGTAAACCCCAGTTTGCACTTGCAGAACAATTTGGTTTTGAAGATTATGCCACGCCTGCCGGTGGCTGTTGTTTTTTAACCGACAAATCCTATTCGGTTAAACTGGTCGACCTGTGGAAACACCGTGGCAACCGTGAATACGAACTCGATGATATCATGTTACTAAAAGTTGGCCGCCATATTCGCCCTAACGATAAATATAAAATTATTGTGTCACGTGAAGAAGGTGAGAATAAATTTCTGGAAGGCTATAAAAAACAATTTACCCATCTTTACATTAGCAGCCATCCTGGCCCACTGGCATTAATCGAAGGTGAAATAACTAATGGTGAGCTAAAACTGGCTGGTCAGATTGTTGCGAGATACAGCCAGGGACGCGATGCTGAGGAAGTTGAAGTAACAGCAAAGCCCTTAAATAAAGATGAAATTATTTTTAAAGTTACCCCCATGCCAGCCAGCGATATCCCACAAGACTGGTATGTTTAAGCACAACGGTAAAGTGAATTTTCGTGCTACTGCTATTGGCTGTGCTATGGTTAAGGTTAATCTTTTGGTAGTCTGGATGAGCAAACTGGAGAAATTGAATGATTGTAAGCAATCTTGAAGTGGTGCCTGGCAAGCGCATAACTAAACACTATGGTTTGGTTCAGGGTAGTTCAGTGCGCGCCAAACATGTCGGTCGGGATTTTATGGCAGGCCTTAAAAATATTTTTGGTGGCGAGTTAAAAGGTTATACTGAACTGTTACAGGAGTCACGTGAAGAAGCCTATAAGCGAATGCTTGAAATGGCAAAATCAACCGGTGCAAATGCGGTGCTTAATGTTCGCTTTTCTACATCAAGTGTTGCGGCAGGTGCTGCCGAGCTATTTGCTTATGGCACCGCGGTAACATTAGAGTAATGCAGCAGAAACCGGGAGTTATATTGAATGTATGATTTAATCCTGTTTATTGTCCTGCTTGCCTTAGGCTATGGTTTTGGCCGTTATGCCGAAGCCAAACATTATAAGTCCATACGTAAACGAGAACGAGCTTTAAACTATCTTCCCGCCATTGCATCACGGGTGCCACCAGCAGGCCGCCCCGATTTGCAAAGCCAGTTGGTAACAGGCAGCGTTGTTATTTCTGTAGATTATTTTAAGCGCTTTTTGGCCAGCTTACGCAATATTTTTGGCGGGCGCATTAGCTCATACGAAACGTTACTGGACCGTGCACGTCGTGAAGCTATCTTAAGAATGAAACAAGAAGCAAAACATCTGGATGCCGAGTTTGTTTTCAATATTAAAATGGAAACAGCAAGTATTCATAAAGGCCATGGAAATTCTGTGGGCTCAGTCGAAGTACTTGCTTATGGAACCGCACTGATACCCGCATAGGCAACAGTAAGCTGTTATGGAATATTCAAATCCTGAACTACCGGAAAACATTAACACCAGCAAGACCCATCCATTAAAAGAATTTTTTATTTTAACGGTTGGTTTAATTGCCGCTATTTTTATTTTAATCTCGGTACTTATACTTGTTGTTGATAATTTTGCCGATAAAATTCCTTTTAAACTCGAAAAAGAGTTGCCCATTGCTGGATTTATAAAAACACAAAAGACAGAAGCACTTCCACCCTATCTGGAGAATATTACTCAAAAAGTTATCCGCAGCTTTAAGCTTCCTGAAACAATGAATATTACAGTTCATTATGTTAATGACGACACAGTTAATGCCTTTGCAACATTAGGCGGGCATATTGTTTTATATCGAGGCCTGATTGAAAAGCTTGCAACTGAAGATGAGCTTGCCATGGTAATCGGCCATGAGGTGGCACATATTAAATACCGCCACCCTATTTTAAGTGTCAGCCATGGTATTGTGGTGGGTATCGTTTTATCGGTTATAAGTACATCTGCGGGCGACTCGGTTGTTAGTGATCTAATAGGTTCAACCGGTATGGCCAGCTTGATGCGTTTTTCACGTGAATATGAATACCAGTCGGATAAAGATGCTATTGCAAGTCTGATTAAAATTTATGGGCATGCAAATGGTGCACTGGCTTTGTTCAAGGTTTTTGAAAAGGAACTTGGCAAAGATGCAACAGTTGAATTTTTTGCTACGCATCCGCTCACTAAAAACCGTATTGCAGAAACAAATGCGATGATTGCACAAGACCGTTTGAGCGAAAATAAAAGAATGACTGCCATCCCAGCAGAATTTAAACGGTGGCTGAGAAAACAGAAACAAAAAGTAAAGCCTGAATCAGAACCGAAAAAATAAACCAGGCTGTTTTAATCTTCCAGTATTTTTGGCTTAATATCAGCAGCAGGCAACGGCTTGCTGTATAAATAACCCTGAATATAGCGGCAGCCATTATGCAGTAAAAAATCTTTTTGTGCCTCGGTTTCCACGCCTTCAGCAATAACGGTTAAGCCCATGTTTTTTGAAAGTGCAATAATGGACTTTGATATCATCACATCGTCCTCATCCTTCGGTAAATCACGTATAAATGATTGATCAATTTTTAGCTTGTTTATTGGTAAGCGCTTAAGCTGCGATAGCGACGAATAACCTGTTCCAAAATCATCAATTGCCAGGCTGATACCCAGTGCTTTAATCTGGTTTAATATTTGTATTGCCAAATTGGAGTCCTGCATAATCTGGCCTTCGGTTACTTCCAGCTCGAGCCATTGTGGCTGGCAACCTGTTTCTGTCATTAGTGCCTGTAAAGTACTGACAAAATTTTCATTTTTTAATTGCACCATTGTTAGATTTAATGCCAGTACACCTGGATTTAAGTCAGCCTGATACCATTGTGCAAATTGTTTCATGGCTGTTCTCATCACCCACTCGTCAAGCGGGATTATCAAGCCAGTTTCATGTGCAAAGGTTAAAAACCTGGATGGTGATATCAGCCCCATATCCGGATGCTGCCAGCGAACCAGCCCTTCCATTCCTATGCACTGCCCGGTTTGCGCATCAATTTGTGGCTGGTAATACACTACAAATTCTTCACGGCTTAATGCATTTCTAAAGCTTGCTTCCATTGCAATACGCTCAAAGGCTTTCTCGGTCATGGTTTCAGTATAGAATTGATAGGTGTCTCGGCCATCATCCTTGGCATGATACATGGCGGCATCAGCATTTTTTAATAATGTTTCTGCATTATCGCCATCATCAGGATAAACAGCAATGCCGACGCTGAAGGTGACATAGAATGGTTTATCCTGCAACTCTATGGGCGCGTGCATTATCTTTAACAGATTTTGTGTTACATCGACTACTACGTCATTCGTTGCAACCTGATCCAGCACAATCGCAAACTCATCACCACCTAGCCGTGCAAGGGTGTCTGTTTGTCGGATTTTACTTTTTAAACGCCTGGCTACTTCAACCAGTAGTTCATCGCCCACTTTGTGTCCCATTGAATCATTCACGCCTTTGAAATGATCAAGGTCGAGAAATAATACTGCTATCTTTGTTTCACTGCGCTTTGCCTGTTTAATTGCCTGCTCAAGGCGATCATCAAATAAAAATCGATTTGGTAAATCTGTTAAGCGATCGTGGTGTGCATGATAGTGCAGTATTTCCTTTTGCTCTTTTAATTCTTCCTGTGCGCGTTGGCGCTTCTTGATTTCCAGCGATAGTGATAGTGCATTGACAACTGAACTGGCAAAATCCTGTTCATCCAGAGCCCACTCCTTAACCTCACCTATTTTTGCATGGCGGATCACACCAACCGGTTTGCCATCCTGCACAATGGGTAAATCCAGAACTGAATATATATTAAATGGCTGGAAAAAATCTTTATTAAATTCGCAGCTACGTGCATCTTCTCTGGCATTATTTGCTACCAGTGTTTCACCATTCAAAATAGTTTTAAAATATTCAGGGTAATCTTTTTTTAATAACACAATACCACTTTCATGCTTATCCAGATCACTTAAATATATATCAACACAACATAGCTCTGTTTGCTCATCATTGAATAACCAGATGCTCACCCGTTCGGCATGCAGGGCTTTGGCTGATAATTCTGTTGCTTTATGAATGGTGAAATGGTCATCCAGATAATCTACTTTTGACCATTCCAGCAGGGCGTGTTGATAATCACTCTTTCTGTCAAAGACATTCTGGATCTTTATTATATTCTCATTTACCACTTTGGCCATTACTGCAATTTCATCATTGCCCTCAACCACGATGGGTTGTGCCATTTTTTGTTGCTGATTAAGATATGCAAAGAAGTTCAGCAGGCCACCCTGAAAAGATGCCACAACTGATGAAATTGAACGGGCAATAACTGCTCCAAACAAGATACCCAATATAATGGTAACAATGCTTACTATCGTTAATGTCAGCGCGATACTGTTGCGTTTTCTTGACATATGGCCAACTGAACGTTCAGCAGACTGAATGGCGTTGGCGATAATACTTTGCCCTAATCGCTGCATTCCTGGTAATACGGTTACGGTCAATTGTTTGTTAAAATCAACCCAGACTTGCATGGCCTTTTCATACTTTATGGCTGAGGCATGAAATTTTTCGAGCTTGTCGAATTCAAAAGGTTGATCCGACATTTTTTTCAGTCGGGTCCATTCACTCATCATAAAAGCAAAATTATTTTTGAAGACTTTAAAAACAGCGTCATCCGGGCTCAGGCGATACTTTTTTTCGTCCAGCCGTGTTACATAAGTGTATTGCCAGATGTTTGAGCCGTTATTGATTTTCTCAATGGTTTTCTGCTTCAGCTTTTTTTTGATTTCTACGCGCTTTGCTTCAACGTATTGCTGAATTTGCAGGGTAATGGTCTCGCCTTCCTGCGCCAATATCGTTGCCTGTTTGTTTAGTTCGGTTAGTAATGATACGGCTTTAAGATAGAGACTTTTATACTCATCTGTTGAGTGTCGAGTTTTATCTATGTTATTTGATAAGTCTTTGTGGCCCAGAGCACTGCTGCGGTTAAGAATATGGTAGATCTTGTCGACATACCCCAGTGCATTGTCAAATGCCTGATTCGCCGCATCAGGATCATAAACTGAACCATTTGCATTTAAACGATATTTCTGTTCTTCGAGTATCAGTTTATTGGTATAGCGTTCAATCTGGGTTGAGGCAATCAGCTCATCCAGCTCATGACGAAGAGTGTGCAGTCCGTCATTGGATACCAGCGATAAAACCAGTGCCACCACAACAATAAGAGCTACCAGTAAATACGTTTTATATTTAATGGATAACTGATTAATTATATTCATCTAAACTTCATACTTCTTGAGAAATAGCCACTATCAGCAAAAAGTAGAGTATATAACCTGAAGTCGGGATAAGGAAATCTACATTGGTAAACTGTCAATCGTGTCTTTTTATTTATGTAGCCTGGGTGTAGCGCAGCGAAATCCGGGAGTATAATGCATTATTTCCCGGATTACATTTTATTTCATCCGGGCTACTAACTTTATCAAAACCGGTAACTCTCACTTTTGCAAGTGATGTGTCATATTTGGCCTAAACTTTTACAGGTTAGTTAACTTTAAACTCTGCAACAAGCACCTGAAGTTGTGATGCAACATCTTTCAGCGAACTACTGTTTTCTGCAGTTTTATTGGCATTATTCGCCGTTTGCCCGGCAATATCACGCACGTTAACAACATTACGATTAATTTCTTCTGCCACACTGCTTTGTTCTTCTGCTGCACTGGCAATTTGCTCATTCATCGAGGTGATATGATCAACGGCAGCGGTAATCGAATCCAGTGTTGTTCCTGCTTCAGTAGCATGGGTAACGGTTTTTTCTGTTTGCCGTGTTCCCTCATCCATCACCTTTACGGCTTTGCGCGATCCCTGTTGTAATTTTTCTATCATTGTCTGGATTTCCTGAGTCGAATCCTGCGTACGACTGGCTAGTGTTCTTACTTCGTCCGCAACAACAGCAAATCCGCGACCTTGCTCACCTGCGCGTGCTGCCTCAATCGCTGCATTAAGTGCAAGTAAATTCGTTTGTTCGGCAATACCGCGTATCACATCGAGCACTGTGCCAATGGTTTCGCTGTCTTCTTCAAGTTGCTTGATAACGCCACTGGCCTGCTGCATTTCATTTGACAGCACATTAATTGAATCAATCGTTTGATTAACAACGGCTTGCCCTGCTTTTGCTTCCGTATCCGCATTACGTGTTGCCTCTGCGGTGCTTGCAGCATTATTGGCAACTTCATGCACCGTTGCAGACATTTCATTCATTGCCGTTGCCACCAGCTCAATTTCCTGGTTTTGCTGATTAACACCATCACGCGTATCTTCCGATGCAGCTCCGCTTAACTCGGCTGAATTCACAACCTGGTTTGCAGAACTGACTACCTGAGATACCAGGGCATTTATTTTTGCAATCATCATATTCATGTCTGTTGCAATAAGTTGCATTTCATCTTTCGCTTTCAGTTTTATTTCTGCGGTTAAATCACCTTTTGCCATTGCGTGTACCGCTATCTTTACGGCATTAATCGAATTCATCAGGCTGCGGTAAAAACCACTGAATAAATAAAGAGTGCCAAAAAGTAATAGCAAACTTAAAATAAAATGGAACCCCATTTCACGCTCGGAACTACTGATACGTTTTTCCAGGACGTCATTTAATACAGGCATTACCGCATCGTACAATGCCAGATTTGCAGCGATTGCCTGGGTGCCTTTCGAAAAATAATCAACGGCATCAATATTTATTTTTTTGGCATCAAGCACTTCGCTTTTTGTTAATTGAATAAACTGGCGTGTTGCTTCATTTGCTTTTTCTCTTAACGATGCTAATTTCTGACGAGCAGTAGTATTGTTTTCGAACACCACATTAAAGCCATGCATCATAGTTTTATTTGCATTTTCAATTGTTTGAATAAAACCCATTAACTTCAAATAAGATTCAGGAGTAAAACTACCTGCGGTCACAATGCCAGCGCCTAGTCCGCGTGCCTTGCCCATATTTTCCACTACGGTTGGAATACGTAAGCTCAATGCGCTTGCCATAAAATTACTATCTAATACAGGATCCAGCAGTAGCCTTGATGATTCTAATATATGTTCTTTAAGCTCAAGCACATCTTCAATAATAACGGTGTGAGCAGCAAACGCCTTATCACTTTTCATCGTAAAAGCATTTTGAACAACACTATTCCATTTGCTCTGAATAAGCTTTACCCGTTCGGCGGTATTTAGTACTTTACCTAATCGCGCATCAATATTGGCTAATGCAGCCAGTTCTTTATCAACCATCGAGCGCCTGCTCATTATTTTTTCTTTGAGCTCTGCTTTGCCATGAAGATAAGCGTTCGTCATGCCACGTGTTTGCGCCATATGTTCAAAAAGAGGGCGAACTTTTACCATATATTCCGCCCCCTTTTTTTCCAGCTTCGCATGCTCGATACCTTTTGCCTCGCCGGTTATCAAAACGAAAACAAAATAAACCATCGGAATTAAATATATAATAAAAATAAGTGCAAATTTTTGGGTGAATTTAAGCCTGTTTAAAATGGTAACGGAGGGCGAAAGAAACGTTGAAGAAAAACTACTCATTAAAGGGGATCCTGCATAAATATTGTTGTGGGTTATAGCGACTAAAAAAGGGAGTTCTTTAGAAATTACTTAAAAAAAATAGTTTGTATTTCTGATCCAGATCAACTTTGATTAAGGTTCAAAAGGCACAAAATTTACAAGTCTTTATTACACTTTAGATCAGCTCTAAAAAATACACCTCACTCTTTAGATCGACTCTAAAAAATATACCCACACTATGATAAATCACCCACAAAATGTTACTCTAAGCTCTGTCACTGCCACACTCAAAGAATAATTCATATGGCTAATCCTTACTTCACAACAAAAACAATGACCTTTTTAAGACAGCTTGCGCAGAATAATCAGCGTGAATGGTTTAATGCACATAAGCAGGATTATGAAGATGTGGTTCGCACACCGGCTTTAAATTTTATCGAGGATTTTACAGATGAGTTGATGATGATATCCCCTCATTTTCAGGCGCGACCAAAAAAAGTCGGTGGCTCACTAATGCGTGTTTATCGGGATATACGTTATAGCAAAGACAAATCACCCTACAAGCTGAACATCGGCATTCAATTTCGCCATGAACGCGCCAAAGATGTGCACTCCCCGGGTTTTTATGTGCACATTGAGCCGGGTAATAATTTTATTGCTGCCGGTATCTGGCGGCCAGACTCTGATTCGCTCGGCAGTATCCGTGACTGGATCTGTGAAAAACAATCCTTATGGCTGGAAATTAAAAAAGATAAAGCCTTTAATAAAATTTTTTCATTAGGTGGCGATACGCTTATTCGCCCGCCAAAGGGCTATGACAAAGAACACCCTTTAATTGAAGACTTAAAGCGCAAAGATTTTATTGCCATTGCACAGGTTACCAACAAATTTGTTTTAGATAAGGATTTCCGTGATGATGTATTCAGTTTTTTTTCGGCAGCCGATATCTATATGCAATTTTTATGTGATGCATTGGAGCTGCGTTACTAAAATGATCAATCACTTTACCTTAAAAACCATGCCCAGCTGAACAGCAAGCATAGTTTTAAGACAAGAACACTTTAAGGTGTTGTATTTAGCACCCTGAAGACATCATAGGCACCGTTGCTATCACCCTCCGGTGCAAGATTAGTCGCATTGGAGTTAAAGACGATATAACGGCCATCTGCGCTGATACCAATACTTACAGTACCAAAACCGAAAGCCGTACCAACACTGCCACTTTTATCAACGTTTACCCGAATAGTTGTGCTCGCCTGCGTATCTCTCACAAAAACATCAGCGGCGCCATTGGTATCCGATGCAATCAGATTGCTGGCATCCGATTGAAATACGATATAACGGCCATCTGCGCTAATGCGAGGCTCATAGCTACCGCCATTCACCTCGCTACCACTGTTGCTCACACTCACCCGAGTGGTGCCACCCAGCTTGGTATCACGAACAAAAATGTCGTTGACACTATTGTTGTCACTACCGACACCAATCAGGTTCGTTGCTGATGAATAAAAGGCCACATAGCGGCCATCGGCACTGATACCTGGGGCATAACTGTCTCCATTCGATGCTGCGTCACTATTGCTAACGCTGACACGGGCGGTCGTGCCCGCCTGCATATCACGAACAAACACATCTTGTGAACCATTGCTGTCATTGCCGGCACCAATTAAATTGGTGGCTCTCGATATAAAAGCGACATAACGACCATTATCACTAATACGTGGGACACCGCTCTGTCCGTTTGCCTGCACTTCGTTGCTATCCACACTCACCCGAATGGTGGTTTCCAGCTGGGTGTCACGCACAAAAATATCGGTTACTGCATTGGTATCATTACCCGCGCCAATCAAGTTGGTGGCACTGGACTTAAAGACAATATAGCGGCCATCGGCACTGACATCTGGAAGCGTACTGGAAAAATCAGCCTGCGTTTCACTGTCACTCACACTCACTCGAGTGGTGCTTTTTGTTTGGGTATCATGAAGAAAAATATCCGTGCGGTTATTGGTATCATTACCGGCACCAATCAAGTTGGTGGCATCGGATTGAAACACCACATAACGGCCATCGGCGCTAATAGCCGACTCCCTGCTAATACCATTTGCCTGAACGTCTCCGGTACCAACGCTCACCCGAGTGGTGTCGCCGGTTTGGGTGTCGCGAATAAAAATGTCACTGAGACCATTGGTATCATTACCGGCACCAATCAAGTTGGTGGCAACGGATTGAAACACCACATAGCGGCCATCGGAACTGACCTTAGGCTGCACGCTGCTCCCGTTAGCTTCTGTTTCACTGGAATCCACCGACACCCGGCGAATAAATGTTTCGGTACTAAACTGCC
>VAPL011171316.1_pt1 | contig 20714 bp, 19 predicted proteins | sample 3395061 | NCBI WGS metagenome assembly VAPL01 (sample SAMN08290444, study PRJNA428436) | hydrothermal vent metagenome | isolation source: Deep-sea hydrothermal vent chimney 2 | place: Pacific Ocean: Juan De Fuca Ridge | depth 2182 m m | reverse complement strand
CGACTCCTGCATCGAAAAATAAATCACCAAATTCAGTTCTATGTTCACCATATATGTACCCACCATCTGCTGATAGTGCTACATTTCTATTCTTATCAAAATAAATAGATTGTGGTAATAAAATAGAGGATCTGTTCGACAAGACATCACGGGCTTTATAGATGCCAAGTGGAAGAGGAACCCTGCCGCCTTTAAGACCCAATAATGACGACTCAGTTGAATAAAAACTGTAATCAGCTATGCCATAATCAATGCGCACATCCTGGTCATCTGTTGAGCCGGCATCACGATAAACAACTTGCAAAAATAATTGCAACTCAGGGATAACCCGCCATGAACCATTAATTCCTAACTCACGATAGTCTGTAGAAACACTATCATCACTTTTCCCAAAGAAATTGTTGTCAGATGTATGAACAAAACCCTGAGACAAGAAGCCATGAATTTGCACTGACTGTGGTATCCAGTTACCCTCCAGCCAGTCTCCTGAAAACCAGTTGTCATTTGCTTTCACTGCAGTTGGTGTTTCTGCGACCGCTGTATTGATTATCAATAACTGGCTGAGAGTACAGGCGATACATAGCACGTAAACTATTTCAAAACGGATTTTCAAGTTTTTCTTTAAATTATTCATTGATATTCAGTTACTCTTCCTGTTCATTGAATATCAAGAATTTTAATATGGTCATTCAGCTCGTTTATACTTAGATTACCTATTGCCCCTGGTGTCGTGGCAATTTTTTCTATCATTTCTGCAGTACTACTAAGAGTTATTGGCGCCTGACCTGACCCACTGAAAATCGCGTTATTCCAAATACGACGTAATTGATGGGGAAATACATTGAGAATTTTTTTGCTGAACTGTTTGTGCGCCGGGTTATCGTCTGGTAGTACGAAAACGGTGACAGGTGTACCGTCGTCCCATTGAATCAAACGCATTTTGAAAATAGCACTTAAGCCGTTTCGACTGATGCTCGTTTGTGTGTTATTTGCATTGATGACTGGCTGGACTAAGATCAATTTTGATTCGATAGATGAGTCTGCTAATACTAACGGACTAATGAATATTGATAATATAAATATAAAAATCAATACCTTAAGTATTTCAGGATTTGTAGTTTGATTGATTTGTCTCAAAGTCATGGATCCCGCCGAGTCACGAAATCATGGATAAAAAAGGCAATCATGGATATGAGTCTGCAGAAATCTGCATAACATAGTGCTCGTTGACGCTCAACACTCATTTTGTAAGAATAGGGCATAAAAATGCATTCATTGAGTACGTATTAAAGACATTAAGCTAATGTTATTAAATCAGATTAACCACTTGTTATTGGAAATAGTCTGCTGTTTAAATGTGACAATATTTGCTGACAATCCAGCATTGCCGTTACGTAATAAAACCAGCTTATTTGATTGCTTTATTTTGTGCCTTGTAACCATTATTAACAATCTCTCTGACTACAACATATGAATTTCCGTAGGCAGAACAATGTTAAATTTCACAATTAACATGGATACTGGGAGTACGATAATAGCTAACATTCCTTGTTTGTCAATAACTTTTACATTATTTTATTTTATGTATGGATTTTTCGTGCGTGGGGGCAAGCCTTATTATGTAGTACGTGTGGCTTTCCTGCATCCAATCTCATTTTCAACTAAAACAACCACACCAGGCCATCGGCTACAAATGGATCGTAGTCCGAGTTGGGCTAAAGCACCTGATTTAGGAACGTGCAAGCAATAACTTCAACAACTGGCTCAGGGGTTTTGTTTGTCTTCAAAGCCTGCCCCGTATTTATTACGGGGGCGCAGCAATAAGGAGCGAGGATTTAATAATATCCGCATCTTGAGGCAGGATTTTTGTTCGTATTCAAGGCGTAGAAACAGGCGCATAGCTGGCTACGCAACTGTTTTTACAACGCAGGAAACGGACAAAAAGACAAGTCAGATGCGGATATTATTAAATCCTCGCTCCTAAGCACATAGTGAGCTATGTAACTGTTGCTGCAACGCCGAAGACCGACAAAAAGACAAGCCAGAATGTTCACGTTATTGCTTGCACGTTCCTAAGCAACTATTTTTTGCCATGCCGCTGCTGAAAGCTGAGTGTGACAATAGGTTTCTAATAACTGTTTAAAGTGTTTTCGTGGCATAGAGGTAGCTCCAAGGCTGGCGAGGTGGTCGCTGTAAACCTGACAATCCACAAGCTGATAATTCCAGTTTCGAGCTGATTGCATAAACGTTGCCAGGGCTGCTTTGGATGCATTGCTTTCCCGGCTGAACATGGATTCACCGAAAAACACTTGTCCAATACTGACGCCGTACAAACCACCAACCAATTGCTTGTTGTTCCAGGCTTCAATTGAGTGGGCAATTCCCAGTTCGTGCAGTTGATTGTAGGCATTGATCATTTGCTGAGTAATCCAGGTGCCCTGATCTTCGTCACGTGGTTCGGCGCATGCTCGAATTACCTGATTAAATGCAAGATCACAGGTGATTGTGAAATCGCCTCGGCGCAGAATCTTACGGAGACTGCGACTGGGTTTAAATTGATCCGGTAGCAATATCATCCGGGGGTCTGGTGACCACCACATGATTGGAGAATCATCGCTATACCAAGGGAAAATTCCATTTTGATATGCACGTACCAGACGTTGTGGCGTCAAATCACCACCAATTGCAAGTAAACCGTTGGGATCTTCCAGGGCCAATTCAATATCAGGAAAGCATTGAAATGGATGGCCTATATCCAGTTGCATGATCATTACCTATGCATCAGTATTGTTAGCCTATTTCAGTTTGTCGGTATGGCGAATGGTCGAATAAATCATTCATATATGCACGTAAGTGCCGAGCTTCTTTCTGTAAATGGCTAGCGATTGCTTGTTTGAATTCGGGGTGAGCGATCCAGTGGTATGACGGGGTTTCAGTAGGCAGGAAGCCACGACTGATTTTATGTTCACCTTGAGCACCAGGTTCAAAGTGTTGCAATTGGTTTTCAATACAATAATCTTGTCCTTGATAATAGCAAAGCTCGAAATGCAGGCAGGGAATATCTGCAATTGCACCCCAGTATCGACCATACAAGCTATTTGATCCGCGCAGAAAAAACGCAGCGGCAATAATCTGGTTATTCTCACTGGCAAAAACCAGCAAGATCGATTCGCCCATGGTTTCCGCTATCTGTTGAAAAAATTCAAGTGTGAGTGCGGGGTAATTACCATAGCGTAGAAATGTATCGCAATATAGTTTGTAAAATGCCTGCCATTGTTGTTCAGAAGCCTCGTTTCCGGCAATTTGTTGAATGTTTAAACCAGTTTGTTCAATTGTACGTCGTTCTTTTTTGATTTGTTTGCGACGTTTGGATGTTAACCGGGCTAAAAAATCATCAAAGCTGTCGTATTGATGATTACTCCAGTGAAATTCGTAACCGAAGCGTTTGATCAGTTGCTCTGATTGTTCCAGCGGCTCTTGATCTGTTGGATAGAGTAGATGTAATGAGGAAGCATTGGAGATTTGAGCTTGAGAAATTAATTGATTAAGCAGGCTTTTTTTTAGCTCGATATCAGTGTGTGTTGCAATCAGCAAGCGTGGACCTGTGGCAGGCGTGAAAGGTGGAGCAACGACCAGTTTTGGGTAGTAATTTAATCCAGATCGATGGTAAGCATCAGCCCAGGCCCAATCAAACACAAATTCACCAATAGAATTGTATTTAATGTATTGAGGTGCCGCAGCCAGCAATTCACCTTCACTATTTTCCAGGATTTGATAATTGGGAATCCATCCAGAAGCTTCACCAACACAGCCACTTTGTTCAAGAGCCAGCAAAAATTGATGGCACAGAAAGGGAAAATTATCGCCCACCAGTGCATTCCAGTGCTCGGCATTCAATTGCTTCAAACTACTGATGACTCGTTGTTTGAACACCGGTCTGGCTGCTGTTGATGACGTTTGGTTATTCCTGGTTATCCAGGTATTTTTCAGCATCCAAAGCAGCCATACAGCCAGTTCCCGCAGAGGTTACCGCTTGACGATAGACTGAATCGGAAACATCGCCAGCAGCATAGATACCTTCAAGACTGGTTTGGGTGGCGTTGCCTTTGCTGCCACCAACGATCTTAATATAGCCGTATTCCATCTCCAGCTGATCAACAAAAATATCTGTATTGGGCTTATGTCCGATCGCAATGAATACTCCATGAACATCCAGATTTTTGGTTTCGCCAGTTTTGGTATGCTTGATACGAGCTCCGGTAACACCAGCATCATCCCCTAATACTTCATCGAGCTGGTGATCCCACTCAATACTGATATTACCGTCTTTGACTTTTTTCATTAAACGATCAGCCAGTATTTTTTCTGAGCGAAACTTGTCACGGCGATGAATCACAGTAACATGAGAAGCGATATTTGACAGATATAAAGCTTCCTCAACAGCAGTATTGCCGCCACCGACCACAGCAACTGATTTGTTGCGATAGAAAAACCCATCACAAGTTGCACAGGCAGAGACTCCACGACCCATATAAGTCGTTTCTGATGGCAATCCCAGATATTTTGCGGATGCACCTGTTGCAATAATCAATGCATCACAGCTGTACAAGCCTGAATCACCACTTAAGCTGAAAGGGCGTTTGTTGAGGTCGACACTATTAATATGATCACCAATGACTTCAGTCTCGAAATTTTCAGCATGTTGACGCATGCGTTCCATTAACTCAGGGCCTTGAACGCCTTCAGGGTCACCAGGCCAGTTCTCAACATCAGTGGTTGTAGTTAATTGTCCGCCTGGTTGTACACCTGCAATCAATACTGGATGCAGGTTTGCTCGCGCAGCATAGACAGCTGCTGTATATCCAGCAGGGCCAGATCCTAAAATGATCAGTTTGCAATGCCTGGTTTCGCTCATGTTTTTACCTTTATAAATTGATCGTTGTAATCGAAGAAGAAGATAGTACAGAGTATCATAGCGCAGTCGTCAGTATTTTCGTATTCTGCGTTTTGACATTGTTTCATAGCGTTTTTTCGGCACTATATTTTATTTTTTGCTTATTATATGTTAGTGTCATTAATGCACTTCGTGTTAATCTGTAACTATATAATGCAGATTTATCGAGTGAGCGGGAAATAATATTGGATAACAAAACATATAACGTAGCTGTTGTTGGTGCAACTGGTGTGGTTGGTGAAACAATGCTTTCCTTACTTGAGCAGCGTGAATTTCCAGTTAATCAAATTTATCCATTAGCAAGCAGTCGTTCTGCTGGAAAGCGAATTCAGTTTAATGGACGATCAGTAGTCATTGGTGATCTAGCTGAGTTCGATTTCTCGCAAGCCCAGATTGGGTTGTTTTCAGCTGGGGCTGATATCTCAGAAGTGTATGCGCCGAAAGCTGGAACAGCTGGTTGTGTAGTCATTGATAATACATCGCATTTTCGCTATGACGATGATATTCCACTGGTGGTACCAGAAGTTAATCCGCAAGCAATTGAGCAGTATTCAAAACACAATATTATAGCCAACCCGAATTGTTCAACGATACAAATGGTGTTGGCATTAAAGCCTGTATACGATGCAGTAGGTATTGAGCGTGTCAATGTTTGTACTTATCAGGCAGTATCAGGTAGCGGCAAGGAAGGCGTTGAAGAACTGGTTGTTCAGACTTCAAGGCTATTGAATGGAAAATCGATAGAAACCAATGTCTATCCTAAACAGATTGCATTTAATGTCCTGCCCCAGATTGACGTTTTTATGGAGAATGGCTATACCAAGGAAGAAATGAAAATGGTTTGGGAAACCCGTAAAATTCTGGCAGATGATTCGATTATGGTGAATCCTACCACAGTTCGGGTTCCAGTATTCTACGGACATTCTGAAGCAGTTCATATAGAAACACGCGAGAAGATTTCAGCCGATGAATTACGAGAACTATTGTCGCAGTCGCCTGGCCTGGAAGTACTGGATGAGCAAAAAGACGGTTGTTATCCAACAGCGGTGACAGAGTCAGCCAATAACGATCATGTTTTCATTGGACGTATTCGCGAGGATATTTCACATCCGCGAGGGATTAATATGTGGATTGTCGCAGACAATGTTCGTAAAGGTGCTGCGCTAAACAGCATACAAATTGCAGAAATGCTAGTAAAAAAATTTTTCTAGACTAATCTTAAAACTGAATCAATTAACTGAGGCATCATCAACCGATGGTGGGGCGACAGAGCAGTGAAGAATATGAAAATAAATAAACTATCCCGTAATCTGGCAATCGCGAGTTTATTAACACCAGTTGGCGTTAATGCTCTGGGCATCGGCGAAATTCAATTGCTTTCGGCATTGAATCAAAACTTTTCAGCCGAGATACCTTTAATAGCGTCTCCTGGTGAGAACACCAAGGGCATCAGCGTTAAATTGGCATCACCGGCCGCATTCGAAAAAGCTGGTGTTGAACGCAGTTATCTGTTGTCTACCTTACGATTTAAGCCAGAACTCAATGCTGATGGCACAATGAGTGTAAAAGTACTCTCGAGTGATGCTATTCGCGAACCATTTCTCAACTTTTTAGTTGAAGTAAAATGGGCAGAAGGCAGAATGCTAAAAGAGTACATTGTCTTATTAGACCCGCCGGGTTTAGTTGATCAAGCAGTGGTGACAGCACAAACTGCATCGCAATGGCAAGCTGGCACCTCAAGTACAAACAGCAATGTTACTGAAGAAGAACGTTTGTACGGCGAGCAGGTTGACCCAGAGTATAACGTTGGTCAGCAAGTTACCAGTACTCCAGCTACAACAAATTATTCAGGATTTTCTGATACTGTTGTGGTTCCCAAGGGTGCGATACTGTGGACGATTGCCGAGAAAATGCGCGCCCAAACAGGGGGTACTCAGGAGCAGATGTTGTTGGCACTGTTTCGCTCAAATCCAGACGCATTTTACAAAAACAATATAAACGCTTTGCAAGCAGGTGCTACGCTCAATGTCCCGACACTGAAAACAATTGAGTCGATTAGTCGTCAGGAAGGCTTACAACAAGTTGCCCAGCATAACCAACGTTGGAATCAAAAATCACTGGCTCGAACGAAACAGCAGACAATATCACAGCAAACGGTGAGTTCTGTTACAGACGGGCAACTGATATTAGCGCCATCTGAAGGTGACAATACAGGTATTGAAGATCAGGCATTACTTGAGCGTTTACAAAGCTTGTTGTCTCAGCTTGAGTTGATGACAGAGGAGAATGCTGAGCTTAAGGTACAAGTCGCCGAACTCAATGAGAAAGTTCAGAAACTGTCACAACAAACAACAGTTGATATTGATAATCCAGTCAAAACGATAGAAACAGCGACCAAGACCACGCAAGTTGCAACTGCTGATACGATTAATAAAACTATTGATAAAGCTGTTGTCAGTGATTCTAAACAACAAACCTCTGTAAGCAAACAACCATCAGCAAATGATAAACCAGCTGTAGAGGTTAGCAATAAACCGGCGCCAGTGGTTAAGCCAAGCGCTGAATCTGCATCAGACATCATCTCATCACCTTGGGCAATTGGCTCAGTGCTTGGTGCCATGTCATTAGGGCTGATCGGATGGCAGATGACCAAACGTCGCAAACTGGTGTTGCAGGAAGAAATGGAGCTGAATGACTTAAATGCCAGTTTCGATGATAAGCAGCAAGCCGAAGCAGACAACGCATCTGTGGTAATTGAAGGGTTGGATTCGGAACAAACGACCGCACAGGATAGCGAGCTTGGCGATAGTATCTTTTTCAGTGAATATCGACCAACTGAGTCTATTGGCGACAACAAGGCAATGGAAGTGGATCATACCGATCTTGACCCATTATCAGAAGCGGATGTTTATGTTGCCTATGGTCGATATCAGCAGGCAGAGGAACTCATCCAGCAGGCTTTGAATGATCATCCAGAACGCGATGAGTACAAGTTGAAGCTACTGGAAATCCATCATGCAAAAGATGATAGTGTTGGATTTACTGCATATATTACTCAGCTCAAGGAAGATGGCACAACCACTAGTGCTGATTTTTGGGCCAGAGCACAAGAGCTTGGAGCAGGATTCGCGCCGGAAAACTTGTTTGGCGAAGGTTTGTCTGAAGTTGAATTAAACGATGTTGAAGAGTTTTCTTCTGAGTTGTTTGGCATTGATAGTGAGAACGAGTCATTAGAGTTGAATGATGATTTATCAACAATTCTTGCAGACAAAAGTTCTGGTGATGCAAAGGACGACGAGAGTGACTCTGACACTACTGTTCAATCAATTAATTTCGGTGAAACCGGAGAGACAATCAGTCAACAACTAGGGGTTGCGTTTTCTCCTGATGAGTTAAACTCAGAATCTCTGGATATTTCACTCGATGATGATGTTAGTAACTTTTCTGATAATTTGACTGAGTTTAATACCGCTTTAGAAACCGATCAACTTGATTCAGAGCTAACAGAGTTAGAATCGGTTGATAGCCAGAATGCGACAGAACTGGCTCTTGATTCTGAGGGGCTTGATACAATCTCCTGGAATCTTGATATTGAGTCCGAAGAAGCTGAAGTACAATCAGATTTTCCGTTAGATTCTGTTAGTTCCAATTCAGTGTTGTTAGAAAATGATGAGACATCATTGGAAATGGATACATCACTGGATATGGCAACTAATGATTCATTGGGCTTATTTTCTAGCGAAGATATGGTGAGTGATTCTTTTACGATCAATTTGAATTCCAAGCAGGGCGACACAGTTCTTGAGGAAATCGACGCATTGCAATCGGAATCAGCGGACAACAATCCAAATGAAGAATTTCAGCTGGTAATCGATGGAAATAATGATGATGAAAAACTATTTGTCGAAAATAATGAGTCAACCATATTCTCTCTCGATGATATCAGCTCCGAATTGGTTGAATCAGCTCAAATCTCAGATTTACTGGATGAAGTTACTCAGCATAACACTGAATTCGCAGAAGAAAGTGTATTGAGTGAGCTGTTTGAGCCAGCCAGTTTGATTCAAGAGTCGGAATTGTTTGAATCTGAACTCTCGGATCTTGATGAAATTGCTGATAAACTTGACCTGGCAAAAGCCTATATTGATATGGATGACGGCGAATCAGCACGAGGCATACTCAACGAAGTGATTGAATCAGGTACCGAGGATCAAATAGAAGTTGCTAGATCAATGGTTCAAACTCTGGAAAAAAGTGCTTGATAGTCATTTTTAAAATAATGGATTGATTACAGCATATTAGTGCGCACACAAAATGGAGAGATTTCCTTTGGGGATTCTCTCCATTTTTTATTGTGTATCGAGTGTTTGAATTCAGATTTAGCCACACACCGCCTAAGGCAACTGGCAATAAATAACTTGAACAATGATGGCGCAGGATTGTTGTTTCTGACGAAACCATCTCAAGAGGCGCATAGTTGGTCTACGCAACGATTGAGATTATTTTGCCAGGTGCAAAAAGGCCAGCCAGAATGTTCAAGTTATTTCATCAACGTTTCTTAGCCAAACATTTCGTTAGTTGGCTATGTCTGCCAACGTATCAATTCAGGTAGAACCTCCAAACCAAACGCTGTTATTACAATTTCCATTTGAAAGTTAGTGACTGTTGCATATGAGTGGGATATTGAGGTTTTTTCATTTTTTTATTCATTCAGTGCTTTCAAGATAGCTTTTACTATCAAAAATCCTTTACTATAATCTCTGGAAAGAGTTCTGATTCGGTTTGTATCAGTCATCTAATCAGTGGAGGAATCATATGAAAGCAAGAAAAAATATACGCACTCAAATAAAAGCAATCAGTGCGGTTATTTTCATGTCGAGTGTTATCCCGGTTGCAATTGCTGCCGACTGGAAAACATTACCAACAAAAGCGCCTGCGCCAGCCAATAACCCGACTACGACTGAAAAAGTCAAACTCGGTCAAATACTGTTTTTTGATCCGAGATTATCATCAACAGGGACAGTATCTTGTAATTCATGTCATAACGTCATGGCAGGTGGTGAAGATAACCGTGCTGGTTCTGCTGGTGTGCATGGTCAGGTTGGGGGACGTAGCGCACCGACTGTCTGGAATGCAGCGTTTAGTGCGGTGCAATTCTGGGATGGGCGAGCACCGAGCCTGGAAGAACAAGCGAAGGGTCCAGTCACCAATCCAATCGAAATGGGCATGAAAAACTGGGACGATGTAGTCAAGCGTTTGAAAGCGATTCCTGGTTACCCAGAGTTATTTAGTGCTGCGTTTAAAGATAGTGATCCGGTGTCGCGTGAAAATGCAGCAAAAGCAATTGCTGCTTATGAGCGGACTCTGATTACTCCGAACAGTGCATACGATAAATACGTTTCTGGAGACAAATCAGCACTGACAGAACAACAAGTTATCGGCATGAAAACATTTGCTGAAGTTGGTTGTGCCAATTGCCACAGTGGGCCAGCATTTAACGCCAATGGCGCGTTTATGAAATTTCCGACACATGGTAATTCCATGTACGAGGCAAAATATAAAATGAGTCAGGACGAAGGTCGTTACGAAGTGACTAAAGTAGATGCTGATAAACATTTTTTTAAAGTGCCAACATTGCGCAACATTGCTTTGACAGCACCTTATTTTCACAATGGTTCGGTTAGTAGCTTATCTTCAGCAATTAAAGTGATGGCAAAAATGCAATTGGGCGCCTCTTTGAAACTACAGCAAGTCAAAGATATTGAAGCGTTTCTGGAAGCATTGACGGGGCAATTTCCTAAACAAACTATGCCACGTTTACCTGCAACACCGGGAAAAACCTTTGCTTATGTTAAGTAAGGAACGTGCATGAAATAACTTGAACATTCTGGCTTGTCTTTTTGCTCCTGATGAAACGAAAATCCCGCGCCATAATTGTTCAAGTTATTCCATGCACGTTCCTAAGCAATAATCAGCGTAACTCAGCTTGTTCTAAGAGGACAAGCTGAGTGACCATTTATACTGAAACTGAGCTCTGTTTTTATTAGTCCATTGCCAATGAACACGACAGATTGGGAAGTTGAAACTGATTGAAGGTTTTTGATCATGATCGTTGCAGATAAGCTAGTGGTTGCCATATCGTCACGCGCATTATTTGACCTGGATGAATCACATCAGGTATTTGAGCAACAAGGTAAAAGTGCATTTTGTCACTACCAGATTGAGCATGAAGATGATGTGCTTGAACCGGGTGTTGCGTTTCCCCTGGTTGAAAAACTGCTATCGATTAACAGCATGGTTGATCAACCCCCTGCTGTTGAAGTGATTTTGCTTTCCCGCAATAGTGCAGATACTGGTCTCAGGATTTTCAACTCGATCAAGCATCACCAGCTTGATATTACCCGTGCTGCATTTACCAGTGGTCGATCTCCGTATAGTTATGTTCCGGCATTTGGCGCCCATCTTTTTTTATCCGCGGATGCTGGGGATGTTAAAAATGCATTGGATACAGGCTATGCTGCGGCTACAATTTTAAGCAGCTCTCCAACCGCCAGTGAGTCGAAACAATTACGCATCGCATTTGATGGCGATGCCGTGTTGTTTTCAGATGAGTCAGAACGAGTGTATAAGGAAGAAGGCTTGACTGCTTTTACCAAAAATGAACAGCAACAGGCCAACAAACCACTGACAGGCGGGCCTTTTAAGCCATTTTTATCGGCATTGCAAGGTATTCAGACGCAATTTGAGCCTGATCAATCACCGATTCGTACTGCCTTAGTCACTGCGCGTGCTGCGCCTGCTCACGAACGCGTAGTGCGCACTTTTCGTGCCTGGGGAATACGTATTGATGAGGCGATGTTTCTGGGGGGCATGGATAAAACTGCTTTTTTGCAAGCGTTTGGAGCCGATATTTTTTTTGACGATCAAAAACATTGGTGCGACTCAGCAAGCAAACATGTTGCTACTGGTCATGTGCCACATGGGGTTGCTAATGAGAAATGAGTCTGGTCTATTGAGTTGTTGAACAGCTTAAATCCTCACTCCTTAGCAGCTGCATTCACTGTAAAGTTTTCGATTGTTTTCCCTGTATTTCCCGCACCAGTTTAGGCACCTGATAACCTGGCAACAGGCCTTGTAATGTTTGATAGATGACCTGTGCATCGCTGTCAGCGACTTCAAAATGACTGGTACCGCTGGTTTTGTCCAGCAGGTGCAAATAATAAGGAGTAACGCCAGCATCAAACAGCGCTTCACTCAATATAGCCAGTGTGTGTGCATCATCATTCACTCCGCGCAATAATACGCTTTGATTGAGTAATCGGACGTTTGCAAGCACTAACTGATTGAGGGCAGCAGTGATATCTGCTGATTGCAATTCATTAGCATGGTTGGCGTGAGTCACCAGTATGGTCTGCAAACGGGTTTTCGCTAACAGCTGCAACAAACCATTATCAATACGGGATGGTAATGTTACTGGAACACGACTATGAATGCGCAGTCGTTTCAGGTGTGGAATTGCTTCCAGGCTTTTGATGAGTTGTGCCAATCGTCGATTAGTGAGAATCAGCGGATCACCTCCGCTGAGGATTACTTCCTTGATTTCAGTGTGTTGAGCAATATAAGCTAACGCTTGCTGTTCTTGCCGTGTGCTGATCTGATTTTGTTGATAAGGGAATTCACGGCGAAAACAATAGCGACAATGTACCGGACAAGCACCGCTGGTAATTAATAACACTCTGCCATAATATTTATGTAGCAAGCCAGGTGTTGCCAGTGCCTGGATATCTCCGACTGGATTGGCGTTGAAACCTGGAATAGAATTTAGTTCCTGTTCTGACGGCATCACTTGCAGGAATAAAGGGTCGTTTGGATTCCCTTTCTGCATACGTTGAGCATAGCTGACAGGAACTAGTAGACTAAAACTATCTGTTGCCAGATTAATATCAAACAGTTGATTGATATCACTTGTATCCAGTTCCAGGTAGTGCAGTAATTGTTGTGGTTGCGTAAATGCTGTTGCCAATTCCTGCTGCCAGGTCAATGGCACATTATTTGTGGGAACAGATTGTAGCGGTTTCTGTGGCAAACTATTGACCTGATAAACAATGGTGATAGAGTAATTGACTCATTTTATAGCGATTAACGAGAGAAAACATGGCAACTTATAGTACCAATGAATTCAAGGCCGGATTAAAAATAATGTTGGATAACGATCCTTACAATATTATTGAGAACGAATTTGTCAAACCAGGGAAAGGCCAGGCTTTCAGTCGAGTCAAGGTGCGTAATCTGAAAAATGGACGTGTTATTGAGCGAACTTTTAAATCCGGCGAAACGGTGGAAGGCGCAGATGTTATGGAAACAGATATGCAATATCTGTTCAGCGATGCCGGCACTTATACATTTATGCATCCCGAAACCTACGAACAATATGTAGCGGATGCAGCCGCAGTGGAGAATGCTACAAAATGGCTAAAAGAGCAAGATACTTGTGTGGTGACGCTGTGGAATGATTCTCCGTTGTCAGTTGCTCCACCGAACTTTGTTGAATTAAAAATTGTAGAGACCGATCCTGGTTTGCGCGGAGATACCTCTGGCGGAGGCGGCAAACCTGCAACACTGGAAACGGGAGCAATCGTGCGCGTACCATTGTTTGTTCAGGAAGGTGAAGTGATAAAAGTCGATACGCGTACTGAGGAATACGTGTCGCGTGTTAAAAGCTAAAGCAGTTGACGATTGGCAACCAGCATGCTCGCTGGATGTGTTGCAGTTCAGAGCACAGATGTTATCGCAATTACGGGTTTTTTTTGCACAAAGAAACGTACTTGAAGTGGAGACCCCTGCTCTTTATCCATTGACTAATCCTGACCCAATGATTGAGGGTTTTGAGGTATCCGGGACACAACATCATTCGGACAGTTTGTATTTACAGACTTCACCAGAATTTGCCATGAAACGGCTGCTCGCAGCTAGCAGCGGAGCCATCTACCAAATCTGTCGAGCCTATCGGAAAAGTGAATCAGGGCGTTATCACAACCCCGAATTTACCATTCTCGAATGGTATCGTCCTGGGTATACACTGCATCAGCTCATGGCAGAAGTTGAAGACTTACTGGTTCTGGTATTACCGGAATCTTGCTTGCAACACCAAGCTGTCTCTATAACTTACCAAGCAGTGTTTAGTAAAGCTGTCGGAATCGATCCGTTATCTGCTTCCATCGATGATTTTGTAATTGCGGCAGAAAAACTTGGTCATCCTGAGGCTCAGATGATTTGTGCGGAGAATCAATCAGCGTGGCTGGATTTTATGTTTTCCCATGTGGTTCAGCCAAATCTCCCACAACAGCGCATAGTCTTTGTCTACAACTATCCAGCATGTCAGTCAGCATTAGCAAGGTTGCATCCGCAACAGCCTGAGGTTGCTGAGCGTGTGGAAGTGTTTATTAATGGTGTTGAATTAGGCAACGGCTTCCAGGAATTAATAGACTCAGAGGAGCAACGTCAGCGTTTTATTCAACAACAGAGAGAAAGAAGAGAGCATGGCGTGACTGTGCCAAATCTTGATGAAGAGTTTCTGGCTGCATTGGATGCCGGAATCCCTGAAACAGCCGGGATTGCAATCGGCCTCGATCGCTTATTGATGTTAGTATGCCGTAAGGATAATATCAGCCAGGTATTAACTTTTCCGCTGAGATAGCTGAAGTCTTGAGAACCATTTCAAGATCTCGAATAGATTTTGAAATGGTTCTCAGTTTGGAACGTGCATGGAATAACTTGAACAATGATGGCGCAGGATTTTTGTTTCTGGCGAAACCATCTCAAGAGGCGCATAGTTGCTTTACGCAACGATTGAGATGGTTTGGTCAGGAGCAAAAAGACAAGCCAGAATGTTCAAGTTATTTCATGCACGTTCCTTAGCTTTAACAATGCCTTTTCGTTTTCTGTCCACGAAAAAAACAACTGCGATAATTAATACGCCAGTGAAGTATAGAATCCACATAGAGTGATCAGCATAAGCCATCACAACTGCTGCCAGTCCCAGATAATTCCCGATCAGCCCAAAGCGCCAACCAATTCGGATACCGTCAAGATAAGTTGCCAATGAGAGAATTAACAAAAACATCAACCCAGCGCTATAGTGAGTAAGAGACCCTGCATGGACGATGAGCAGAACACCAAATAACGCCAAAATTGCACCAAGCCAATGCAGAGATTGCTCGACCAGGATCTGCTTAATGACAGAACCCCGTTGCTTGGACTGCGCTATGCTGATGAGCATTGCTGATATCGCAAAAACAAAAATCATCACCATCCAATACAGATAGCCATCGATGTCAGCTGCTGCTATGTTACTAATATATATACCGATCATGGTAAATATAATCAGTACCAGTAAAACAAAGTCTTCGAGCAGATGCCGCTTGGAAGGCAGTTGAACTGATTGATTGGCTTCTTGACTATTCACGCGCACACACTCCCCAGTTGAATGTAAGCTTGCTGTCAACACTGCTGCAAACAAGAAGTTTGTTAGTGTTGACAATGACTATTACTTGGTGCTTTCAGATTAACGATTTGTGTGCAGAGATGCAATAGTTAATTGATACGAAACAAATAAAAAATTGTCCCGATATTTAATAATCGCTAAATCCTGCAAGTACTCGCATACAATAGAGCACAATCTCTTGCATTTTTTTCGCACGATTCTTGCGGTGTTTGAAAGGTAATACAATAACAGCAATGGCGTCCCCAAGGGGACTCGAACCCCTGTTATCGGCGTGAGAGGCCGACGTCCTGACCAACTAGACGATAGGGACGTTCAGAGCGTGTATTATAACGACACTGAAAGCTGAGGAGTCAAGTAAAAATCACTTAGGAGCGAGAATTTAATAACTTCCGTATCTTGACTTGTCTTTTTGTCCGTATTCCACGTTGTAAAAACAGTTGCGTAGTTGTTCTACGCAACGATTGAGATCATCGAGTCAGAAGCAATAAGACCTATCAGAATGTTCAAGTTATTTCATGCACGTTCCTGGGTCTATCAATGAATAAATCACCGTTTTTGCATCTCAGCTTCAAGCCATATATTTCCATCACAATTGAGGTTATACAGGCTTGAGTGCTATGATTGCTTAAATTTAAATTGTTAATTTAGTTAAAGGAGCAGGAACGATTGCAATCATTGGAATAATAAAAAAGATGATGGGGAAAGCTGGTGTTAGTAACAGACAGGTTAATGAAGAAGGTTTTCATGTCCATCATTTGTCTGAACATGAGTTCAATCTGGACAGTATCAGTCCGAATGCAATAAAAGTCGTACATCAATTGAAATCACAAGGTCACGAGGCTTATCTGGTGGGTGGTTGTGTACGTGACTTGTTGCTGGCTAGAGAACCCAAGGATTTTGATGTGGCGACCAGTGCGTTACCTGAAGAAGTGCGCCAGGTGTTCCGTAATTCACGCCTGATCGGACGGCGTTTTCGTTTGGCACATGTGCGTTTTGGTCGTGAAATTATTGAAGTGGCGACTTTTCGGGGTTCAGGTGACGGTAATCACAAAGGGCAAGCCACAGCGCAAGAGATTCATGAAGATGGGCGTATATTGCGCGATAACGTCTATGGCTCAATGGGCGAGGATGCCATTCGTCGCGATTTCACGATTAATGCACTCTATCTCGATCCTGAAGATGAAACAGTGCTTGATCGAGTCAATGGCATGGTCGATCATCAAAATCGGACGTTACGTCTGATTGGTGATCCAGAAGAACGTTATCGTGAAGATCCGGTGCGCTTGCTGCGAGCCATCCGCTTTGCTTCAAAACTGGATTTTGAAATCGCAGCAGAAACATTGCAGCCAATTTCCACATTGGGTTCGCTGTTGTCAAGCGTACCACAAGCCCGGCTCTATGAAGAAATACTGAAATTGTTCTTGTCCGGTTATGCGCTGCAAACTTTTGAAGATCTGTGTCGTCATAATTTACTCAAACAATTGTTCCCTCAAACTGATCAGATGCTTAATCAAGCGGGAAACGAATCTCTGCGACAATTAATTACACTGGCTTTGCGTAGCACCGATAGTCGCCTGGCTGAAAACAAACCAGTCACTCCTTATTTTCTGTTTGCTGCGCTGTTGTGGGGCGGTGTCGAGAAAGCTGTTTCCAATCGGCTTGATTCAGAAAATGAATACATTGTCATGCAACAAGCGATGGGCGAGGTATTACGGGAACAAGCCCAAACGGTTGCGTTGCCTAAGCGCTCAAGCATTCCAATGCGCGAAGTCTGGACCTTGCAGCCACGATTCCGTCAGCGGCGTGGGAATCGCCCTCATCGATTGCTGGAGCATCCACGCTTTCGGGCAGCCTATGACTTTCTTTTGTTACGTGCTGAAACAGGCGCCGAAAACTCTGAATTGGTGGAATGGTGGACGAAATTTCAAGCGGTTGGAAGTGCTCAGCGCAAAAAAATGACCCAACCCAAGCAGCAACGTCGATCCCATCGATCGAAAACAACCCCCAAAAAACCAGCACCGGTTGCTTCCAAGCCTGGCGATGCTTGAATCTGCACACAATAAAATCGAAGCTTATATCGGAGTTGGTAGTAATCTGGAGCAACCTGTTCAACAAGTCCTGGATGCTAAACAGGCATTACAACAATTGCCCGAAACTGACTTAATCAAATTCTCAACGTTGTACGTGAGTTCACCAATGGGACCACAAGACCAGCCTGATTATATCAATGCAGTTGCAATGCTGAATACAACATTGTCTGCACATCAATTACTTGAACACTTACAGGCTATAGAGATTCGACAAGGTCGTGTTCGAAAACAACATTGGGGTGCCCGAACGCTGGATCTGGATATTCTGCTTTATGGTGATCAACAAATTAATACTACAGATCTTGTGATTCCCCATGCAGGAATAACCCAACGTGCTTTTGTGTTATACCCTCTGCAGGAAATTGCCTCTAAACTTGATATCCCAGGACATGGAAAACTGGCTGGATTATTAAACGCATGTTCCGCAAATGGAATTCGAAAACTGCCAGAAACACATGCGCTGAGTATTAATTATCCATGAACGATTCATCACCAAAATTACTCAATCACCTTGATTTACTGGCAATGAAACAAGCCGGTAAAAAAATAGCCTGCTTAACCGCGTATGATGCCAGCTTTAGTGAAATGCTTGATCAGGCTGGTGTGGATTTGATTATGGTTGGCGACTCATTGGGAACAGTCGTGCAAGGCCATCCAATTACGGTTTATGTCAGTATTGATGAAATGGTTTACCACAGCCATTGCGTTGCAAGAGGTCGGCAACATGCGTTGCTGGTGACCGATTTACCATTTATGAGTTACACAACGCTTGAGCAAGCTGCACAATCAGCTGCACGACTAATTCAGCAAGGTTACACACAAATGGTTAAGCTGGAAGGTGGTGGTCACCGCATTGAGATCGTCCGTCATCTGGTTGAACTTGGAATTCCAGTCTGTGGGCATCTGGGCTTGTTACCCCAGTCCATCCATCAACTGGGCCGATATCGCAAGCAAGGCAAGGATGAAGCATCGGCTGCTGCTATTCTGGCGGATGCTCAAGCATTGCAACAAGCCGGAGCCAGCTTGCTGGTCTTGGAATGTGTTCCATCTGAACTGGCCAGAACGATTACTAAAACGCTAACGATTCCTGTGATTGGAATTGGAGCGGGTGCCGATTGTGATGGTCAAGTACTGGTTTTATACGATATGTTAGGGATTAGCAAGGGCTATATTCCAGCCTTCAGCCAAAATTTTATGCAGTCGGCAGACAGCATTCATGAAGCGGTTAAAGACTATGTATCTGCGGTTCGATCAGGTCAATTTCCGCAATAGTTAGTCTATTCCCTGCCAGTCTCTAAAATGGACTCACTCCTCTATTAGCAACAACTGTTAACTGATCGAACCAACCAATACTTCGGATACACTAGCTATGCAGATTATAGGGCAAACCATTGATTCAATACGGGAGCATCTCCAAATCTGGCGCCAATCAGGACAAAGCATTGCTTTTGTACCCACCATGGGTAATTTGCATGAGGGTCATCTGCGTTTGGTTAAAGAGGCCAAACAACACAGTGATCGTGTTGTAGTCAGTATTTTTGTCAACCCTACTCAATTTGCTGAAGGCGAAGATTTCACCAGTTATCCCCGTACACGGCAGCAGGATCTGGATCAATTGAGTGAACATGATGTTGATTTAGTGTTTATTCCTGATATGGCTGAAATATACGCTGCACCAAATTTAACCATCGTCAATGTCAATGATCTTTCCGGGAAACTTTGCGGAGAATTTCGTCCGGGTCATTTTAGTGGGGTGGCGACAGTGGTTTGTAAGTTGTTCAATATTGTGCAACCAGATGTCGCGGTGTTTGGAGAAAAAGATTATCAACAATTGGTGTTGATTAAAACCATGGTCAGTGATTTGAAGATGACGATTAACATTGTTGGTGTGCCAACGGTTCGGGCTGAGGATGGTTTAGCGCTGAGTTCACGCAACCAGTACTTATCTGAGGATCAGCGAAAACTGGCTGCTTTTCTGTATGAAACGTTGTGTCTAACACGCGATCAATTACTGACAAATACGGCTTCTGATTTTCGACAAATTGAAGAACAACAAATGCGACAGTTGAAACAAGCTGGCTTTAAACCCGAGTATTTTGCCATTCGCAATGCCGATAATTTATCACCGCTCAGCAACCACCAGCAGCCGTTAGTGATTTTGGTTGCAGCCTGGTTAGGACAAACACGATTGATCGATAATTTGTTGGTGTCATGAAAATTAATAGTTTTCTATTGATTCTATTGATTATGCTTGTGTTGTGCCCTGCTCTGTTATTCGCGGATACGACTTCAGAATTAATGGGACCACCTGCACAAGAAGCTCCAGCTAAAGTTGTCGACATCAGTGGTTATCGCTCACCCAGAGAGACGCTGAAAACCTTTTTGGCAGCAATGGATAAGGCAAAAAGCGGCGATGTAAAACACCTTGTGTCAGCAATTAATACTCTGGATCTATCACAAGTCAACATTTTGATCAGACCTGAAGTGGGTCGTGATTTAGTCTGGACTCTCTATGAAGTATTTAATCGCAGTGGTGGTATCAAGAGTAAGCGTGTGAGTTCTGTAAAAGATGCAGAATCCCCTTATCGTTTGAGAGAACTTGAATCTGGAACAATCCAGATGGCGCGTGATCATAATGGGCGCTGGACTTTTGATCGTAACACCATCGAAATCTTGCCTGTCATGCTTGATGAAATCAGCAAACAACAGGCGGTAACAACAGATCAACAATTAGATGAAAGCCATTTGCCCTGGCATTTTAAAATACGCAAGCAATTACCAGAATGGCTTAGAGATAACAGTTTCCTGCTCGAGTTATGGCAGTGGGTTGGCATTTTACTAACCATAGTTTTAGGAACTATTGCTGATAAACTAGTCTCATTCTTGTTGCGCATTGGCATGCACATTTGGTCACGCTTGCATGCTGAAAAAAACATTGATTCAAGACCCGATGATTGGTTGCGCCCTTTTGGTTTGATGGCGATGGCTGGAGTTTGGTGGCTGTGTTTAAACATGCTCGGTTTGCCAGAAGAATGGTTAGTGATTTTGCTGGTTGCAGTCAAGGTATTGGTTGGTATTGCCGGTATTTGGGCAAGTTGGCATGTGGTTGATTTGGTCAGTGATATTTTTTACGCCAAAGCACTGACAACATCAAATAAAGTCGATG
>VAPL010024395.1_pt1 | contig 20746 bp, 13 predicted proteins | sample 3395061 | NCBI WGS metagenome assembly VAPL01 (sample SAMN08290444, study PRJNA428436) | hydrothermal vent metagenome | isolation source: Deep-sea hydrothermal vent chimney 2 | place: Pacific Ocean: Juan De Fuca Ridge | depth 2182 m m | reverse complement strand
CAGTCCGGACGGAACCGGACGGATGAGCGTTGCGCTCCCCACGAACTTGTGGGGGAACCCGGCGTGGGTGGTGTTCGCACCGCCCGGAGCGTAGGGGGGGGGTCAAAAGATCTTTAGTACTTTAATGGGCGTCTGCGGAACATCGCAGGCGCCCATTTTTTATAAGTGCGGGTGTTGCCCCCCCTGCGAAGCCCTTGGCTTCGCAGGGGGGGGGCTGGGTACAAAATTTCGCGGTTTTCTCTTTTTGGTATATTATGTAGTTTAATGAAACAACAACCAAAACCGCTTTCAACAGCTCCTTATAAAGGTGTGCGAGATTTTTATCCCAAAGACCTTGCGCGCATGTCAGCGATTTTTACTCACATCGCAAAAACGCTAAAGACATTCGGGTATGAAGAATATTCCGCCTCTCCGCTTGAGCGCGCGGAGCTCTATGAGAACAAAACATCTCAAGAAATTGTTCGCGACCAAACATACACCTTCACAGACCGCGGCGACAGAAGCGTCACACTCCGCCCGGAAATGACGCCGACACTTGCGCGCATGGTGGCAAGCAGAAGAAGGGAGCTCGTCTTCCCTCTTCGATGGTTTTCCATTCCAAATGTATTCCGTTATGAGCGCCCGCAACGTGGGCGTTTGCGTGAGCATTATCAACTCAATGTTGATTTGGTCGGCTCGGTCTCAAAAGATGATGCAGATAGAGAAATACTTTCTTTGGCTGGAACTATCTTAAGCTCGTTTGGCGCAACACCGAGTGATTTCGTCATACGCATCAATGACCGCTCCCTATTGCGCACCGCGTGCACTCACGCTGGAATACCGGAAGAAAAGCAAAAAGAATACCTGCGTCTTTTGGACAAAAAAAACAAGATGTCTGAGGAAGAATTTACTTCTGCACGCGAAGCAATTACGGAAACAGACCCTCTTACGATTTTGGAAACTTCAACGCAAGCGGATATCACAGAAATAAGAGAGCGTTTGCAAAAACATAAAGAGTGGCTACTAAAATATGGTATACCAAACGTTGAGATTGATTACACCGTTACAAGGGGATTTGATTATTATACCGGTATAATTTTTGAAGTATTTGATACCAACCCGCAAAATACGCGCTCACTGTTTGGTGGCGGAAGGTACGATGAGCTGGTCGCCCTTTTCGGTGGCGAACCAATAGGGGCTGTCGGGTTCGGCATGGGTGATGTGGGACTCACAGACTTTTTGGAAACACACAATCTTATTCCGCAGTTTCAAAATGCACCAAATGTTTTTCTTGGAATGGCATCCGGCACGAGTGTGGATGAGGTGGAAGAATTTGCACGCATATTGCGAAAAAATAATGTAAACGTGTTTGTTAATCTCTCCGGCAAATCGCTTGGCGACCAAGTTCGTGAAGCAAATAAGCGTGACATCCCCTATTTTGCAGCTGTTGGGGCAGATGAGATACGAACAAAAACATTGCGCGCGAAACGTCTGTCTGATGGCGAACAGGAAACCGCACCAATTGATAAAATACATTTATTCTTTGAACAATCGTAATATATGCGCGAGATAACATTTGATATTGAAACCATATCGCAAAGCGCATCACGGCGTGTTGACCCGTCTGAGCAAGATCTGACCGTTGTTGCAATACACGATTCAAAGACCGGCACTTACACTTCATATATACGTGAAGAATTGCCGAAGTTATGGACAATTCTTGAAAAGGCGGATATGCTTATCGGTTTTAATTCAAACACATTTGATATCCCGATTCTTAATCGCTACTACCCCGGAGACCTATCACAAATTCTTTCTCTTGATTTATTGGTAGAAGTTCAAAAAGTACTCGGGCGACGCATACGCCTTGATTTAATAGCGCGAGCAACTCTTGGCACTGGGAAATCCGGCGAAGGATTAAAGGCAATGGAGTGGTGGAGAAACGGAGAAGTTGAAAAAGTTCGTGCATATTGTACCGATGATGTTCGTATCACCAGAAAACTATATGAATACGCGCTGGAACATAACGTGCTCAAATATAAAGATTTACATACTGTGCGCGACATAAAACTGGATACCGACTCGTGGCCACGCAATGGTGTTGCAAGAGAATTCACTCATACATTGCCACTGTAACAATCGCGTTGCAAAGCGGAAAATACAAAACATATAGACAGGGTGTATTATGTAAACATGAAAAAGGAAACTCTTCTTCCGGTGGTTATCATTATAACGGGGCTGATGATTGCAATGGCAGTGTACGTTGTTACATCTGACAATTATATTCCACCCGCACAAAACGTGTCGCAAACTCATAAAACAGGCACTGCCGATAAGATATTACCGGTAAATATAGCAGACCACATCTTTGGAAATCCGGATGCGCCGGTTAAGATTATAGAGTACGCTGATTTCTCTTGCTCGTACTGTGCGCAATATCAGCAGACTCTTCATCGCATCATAAATGACTACGGACCAACAGGAAATGTTGCGTGGGTGTTTAGGGAGTTCCCGTTGCCGTCGCACCCAAATGCACTTCAAGAAGCGCAAACGGCGCAATGCGTTGCAAAAACCGCAGGTAATGATATATTCTGGAAATTCGCCGATATTCTTTTCGCCAATCAACCAATAAAAGAAACACAGCTTGGAGAATATGTAAATCGCGCCGGAGCAAATCCGACAAAGGTGGCATTGTGCGTGAGTAATAAAATAACAAACAAGCGCATTCTTGCCGTACGTAAAAATGCGGAAGCGATTGGAGTGAATGGAATTCCATACACCATTATCCTAACCCCAAAAGGTATACAAATGTCTTTCATAAGCGCAGCGCCATATAGTTATATCCGACAACATCTCAATGCAATTATGGTGCAAGATGGCATTATACAAAAAGCGCAATAATCAAAGCCGGGCTCTAACATATTTCCGCTCACTTGAGGGCGTGCGCCCAAGTGGAAATCCACCGGGCGAGTTATGTTAATCAACGTGACATTACTTATACTTAACGCGGAAAGCCACTTGCCCCGCCCCATGTGGCGCCTGCCGGCGCCACATGGGGCGGGGGTCGCACCACCGCTTACCACACCACTCTCAAACTTGCGACATTATTTTCAAAATCGTAATGCGCACCATTTGCAATCCGTGCTATCACACGTCGTATTCCAAAATGAAAGTGCGCGTATTTCCTGTGCGACGCGAGAGAGGGTTTCAACCAGCTCCTCAACATCATTTTGCGTAATATCAAAAACCTCTTTATGCATCTTCCCTTTTTCGTCCGGCTCAACAAAATCAATAACACCATAGCGCATATCACGCGCTTCCTGTGTGTGCGCCAAAAGTAATTTATAGAAAATCAATTGTCTAAAATAATTTCCATCATCGGCTTTTGTCTTTCCCAAAATGGCATTGTGCGTCTTTGGCTTCCCTGTTTTATAATCCACCACCATAACACCGTCTTTCGTAAAATCAATTCTATCCAATTTCCCGCGCACCTTAAGGTCACCTGACGAAGTTTCAATCATAACCTCAATCGGCCTTTCAACCTCAGTATGCTCCGCCCACGAACCGTGACGCTCATTCCACCACGAAGTAATCGCTTTCTCACCCTTTTTATTGAGCTCAATCAACTCCGATGAAGTAAGCGCACAATGAGAAAGAGCCACCGAAAGCATGGCGGTGAGCTCAGGCGCAGAAACATCTTCACCGGAATTTCTTTTATCTGCATAATATCTCAACACGTCATGTATGGCGGTACCAAAAATCATAAACTTATTTTCTGATTCCGGTATACGCAATAAATTCACATAAAAATAATGCCAAGGGCAATCAAGATAATTATTTAACGCCGTTGGAGTGAGTCCTTGTGTCGCAAACGCTTCTGAGAGAACCGTGTGCTCATCATCGGTTGGGGAGTTTTCTTTTGTGACATCGGCGTGGGCTTGGCGCGGTGGCACTCCCGTTACAGCCTCTGATGTGACGTGCGTGATACATTTTGAATCCATATCTTCTACAAATGAAGACAGCACCTGTGCGGTTCCATCTTCTTTTGTGACGGAATAAGAAATAACACAGTGTTTTTTAGCTCTGGTGATAGCCACATAAAAAAGTCGTCTTTCATCTTCGTAGCCGGACTCTGTGGTAAAAATGTCCGGTAGATAGAAATTGTTTGCGCGCACCGCGCCGTTCCATATTTGGTCTGTAAAGCGCGGAATATACACAAAAGAAAATTCCTTCCCTTTGGCGCGATGCACGGTCATCACCTTGACATGGTTGGACGATTCAAGAAATGAGCTCTTTGGAGAAATGCCCCTTTCTTTTGCAAGCTCTATTTGCGCAAGCGCTCTTGGCAAAAGTGCATCATGTTCTCGTGCGGATAATTCATCAAACATGCGCATCAGCGAGCGCAACGCGGAAAGTGACTCTTCGCTGTCTGAAGCGTTCAATGCCGAATCCAATATACCCGAAGACCGGAGAGCGATGTCAGCTACAATAGCAGGACGCTCAACCGCGGACACATGAGCAAGATGGTCAATCAATTTATATAGCTCACTCACCGTGGCAGTATCTTTTACACCGGCTTTCAAGAGCTCACGCGACGAAGAAAGAATGGCGATGATTGGCATTTTTAATTTCCGAGCAGTGTGTGTAATGCGCCACACATCTGAAACGGAAATGTGAAAGTCCGGCAAATTGAGTATGCCGGAGAAGCGCACATCAGACGGCTCATGCAATACCCAAAGAAATCGTAAGAGTGTTTTTACAAAACGATTTTCAAATATATTTTGTTCGGTGCCGACCGCGCTCACGCCGTAACCGCGCAACATATTCGTGAAAGCAACTACGTCTTTCCTTCTGCGCAACAAAACCGCTATTTCTTCGCCCGGGACTCCCGCGCGCAAGTGCGTATTGATATCGTGCGCAATATATGCGCTTTCATCATCGGGAGTATCGGACTTTACAATGGCAATCGGTTTACCTTGGGTAGATGGGGTGCACGCGCGAAGTGGTACAACGGAAAGACGTTCATCGTCGGACGCAACAATAAGAGATAATGCCACATCAAGAATTGTTTGTGTTGAGCGATAATTATCGGTGAGTGGAATAATCTGTGTCTGCCCGAAACGGTCACGGAAATGGTGCATCGTATCCAGGTTGGCACCCTGAAAACGATAGATTGCTTGCTTCTCATCGCCGACTATAAACAGATTCGGATGTTCGTGGTATTCAACCAATAGCTCTAGAAGAGAGTTTTGCGCAGTGTTGGCATCTTGATGTTCATCTGCGAGCACATAAAAAACCGATTCTTGCACCTCGTGACGAAATGCGTCATCTTTCTTAAGTGAGCTCACCGCCTCAAGCATGAGGTCATCAAAATCATATCGCTTACGTTTTGAAAGTTCTTCTTCATAAGCGGTATACATAATAAGTAAGTCGCGCGTCTTTGCGATTTGCTTTTTTAGTTTTTCATACTTTCCCTTGAGCTTTCCGATATGCGAACCTTTTTCGTGCACTGCATCCGGAATTGCAACAAAGTCAGCCTCGGTCTGCACAATTCGTTTTTTAAGATTGTCCACAGTGACGCCCTCTCGCTTCATTGTTGATATTGCACCGCTAATCGCAGCGTGATAGTGCAACGGGTCTCCGAACGGCTGTAGATATTCAACAGACGCACTTAATATTATTTCATTTAACATTTCCGCCCGTTCAACGTCAGTGATAATTTGCGAGCCGATGATGCGCGGAAAATTATCCGGATGATGTTCAACCAGCATCTGTGCAAACCCATGGAAAGTATGGATACGCACCCGTGCGGATGTACTGCCTATCAACTTTGAAAGGCGGTCGCGCATTTGCGCGACCGCACTTTCTGTAAACGTCAACGCCAATATCGCTTCCGGAGGAGTGTCTGTGAGGCGCAACATATTCGCAATACGTAAAGTAAGAATTTGCGTCTTGCCTGTTCCCGGCCCCGCAATAACAAAGACCGGTCCTTCTATCGCATCAACCGCCAGCTTTTGTGCCAGGTTAAGTTTTTTGTATAATTCATCAAATAAAAGTATGTCTGCCATTATGTATCAGTGTACACGAACATGCTCATTTATTAAAAATATGACCCCTGTAAATCGGGGTCAAAACTTGTGACACTAATTGGATTGTGCGATCTGTGCGACGAAACCGTCAACGATGGCGCGCCCGTCATATCCGGCAATCATTTGCCGGAGGTCCGGATGCTCTTTCACAGTAGCAAGGTCATCATCATTTTTTGTGACCACAACCACCGCAAAAGGGTCTTCTTTTGTAAACAGAGTGCCAAACCCATGCCCCCCAAGCGCGATGTCAATCGACACCTTCACTTGGCCCAGCATCTCGGTAAATGACACACACGAAGAAATCTCAAACCCTCTTGGAAACGGTTCCCTTATTCCAGAGGCATCGCATAACATAACGTACGCACATTGCGCGTTGTGAAATCCGATGTCCACCGGAAGAGATTCAAACACATCATTTCCTCCGAGTATTTTTGTGAGCTTCTCCGCCCACCCAAGCGCATCTTCGTTGGCGTTCTCAAGAGAAATTCCTTTCCCCGACGCATACAGCCCCACGGCACCACAGTTTTCATGCATGTATACTCTCTTTATTTTTTTTGCCTTGAGAGATTCTATAAGAACTCCCAATGCTTCCGGGTCATCCTTGATGAGAATTCCGGACCCGGCGATTGATACCGCCCCTTCGTGCGGTATCCTTTCGTCTATACAGCACACGTGGTCCGGCTCGTTAAGAAGAGCTGAGACACAATCCGTATGCTGTTCCGCAAAATCCGAAAACCCTCCAACCGAGCGAACCAAACGCATGGTTTCCATCGCCCGAGCCCATTCTTCATCCATATTATTATGTTGCTCATGTTTTCCCATACTCTTTCCTTCTTTGTTGTTGTGCATATTTTTTATTCCAATAAAACTATACCACGAAATCAATAGTTCCTCAAATGACGCGCTTTGTCGTGCATACGAATCTTCTCAAGTGCCTTTGCCTCGACTTGTCGTATGCGTTCGCGAGTAACGCCAAACTCTTTTCCAACCTCTTCAAGCGTATGATAGGTTCGGTCCACCAATCCATGGCGCAATTCAAGAATTCTACGTTCCTTAGGTGACAAATCACTAAGTATTTCTTGTATTTGCAAAGCGAGAATGCGCTCCGAAGATTCTTGTATTGGTGATGGAAGATTTTCATCTGCAATAAAATCACCAAGTGTGGAGCGCTCATCGGTTCCGTCACCAACGGGATTTTCAAGCGAGAGAGTGTCTTTATTTATTTTCTCAATCTGATATATTTTTTCCGGTTCAACGCCCATTTCAACAGCAACTTCTTCCGGCTGAGGATCGCGCCCGAGTGCTTGCGACAAACGGCGCGATATCTGTTTGTATTTTGCGATGGTTTCCACCATGTGTACCGGAATACGAATGGTACGCGACTGGTCTGCTAGAGCGCGCGTTATCGCCTGACGAATCCACCACGTCGCATAAGTTGAAAATTTATATCCTTTCTGCCAATCAAACTTATCAACCGCTTTGAAAAGCCCGAGATTCCCTTCCTGGATAAGGTCAAGGAGTGTAAGGTCCGGGGAACGACCGACATATTTCTTGGCAATAGACACCACCAACCTCAAGTTACTGCGCGCAAGAATGTTTCGCGCCTCATCATCATTTGCATCAATTCGTTTTGCCAGGTCTCTTTCTTCAGAGGCGGTGAGTAACGGGTACTGACCAATATCACGTAAATAGATTTGTATGGAGTCATACGAATTTGATTCGCGATATTTTATATTTCGCGTTGCCAAATACGCATCGGCGCTATCTTCAAGCATCCCTCCCTCAAGCACGTCAACTCCGGCCCCTGAAAGCCGTTCATATAATTCTTCAAGAAATGCGATATTGTTTTCAATATGCGGAAATTCTTGGAGAATTTCATTATAGGTTACATATCCGCGTGACCTGCCTTTGTGAAGAAGTATATCTGTATGCTCCAACCGTTGCGTATGAGAGGACATTGATGATTTGGAACGCGAGGATGCACCGGCAACCACCCGACGCCGGGTGGTTGCCGTGGCTCCGGAATATGCGAAAACTTTTTTCTTCGCCTTTACAGACCTTACAACCGCATCACTTTTGCGTACAGATAGTTTTTTTGCGGGAACCGTCTTGCGAGTCTTTTTTTCCTTGTTCGCAACAGTTACCTTTTTCGCTTTACGCGCAAGCTTACCAACCGTCTTTTTTTTCTTGACGGAAACGGATGTCTTTTTTTTCTTGTTATTGGAAATCGCCATAATTAAAATAAATAATAGATACTATAAATTGATTTTTTTGTAATAATCGCATCGGGCACTTTTTAATGTACCATATAACATAATGCGCCATGCCTTAGGCTTTATGATAACATCATACTACCGCATATACACACCTCAGGTGCATGTAGCGATACGTTTTAATAATTGTGAACACGTCATTTCGGCTTCCTTTTGGGCGCCCTCATCACCCTGCGATTGAGCGGTACGTAATCGCGCAAGAGCATCTTCATATTGTTCTTCAAGGATTGAACGTTCAAATGCGCGAATGAGATCATCACAAGCATCTGCGGACGGTTGCTCACCAAGAGCAATGCCAGCCTCAAACAACGCGTGGTGTGACACCGTATCGCCAACGGACTCTTTTGTTATGCGCAAATATTCACTTTCTATGCGCTTGGCAAGTGGGGTATCCGGATAATTCAATACGGCTGCGGAAAGCGCCTCGGCACGAAACGCAATCGGTGAAAGTGGGACTCTTCCCGTGGACTCACCCTCCATTTGACTTGAACGTGTCCCGGTGACGTTTTTTACCGCCGAAATACGATTATTCAATGACTTGCGAACGGCATCCAATGAAATCCCAAGCGTCTCCGCAACAACGCCGATGAAATGATCTCTCTCCAGCGGACTTTCAATTGCGGAAAGTAACGGCATTACGATTGTTTCCGTAGCGAGTATTTGTTTATGCTTGTTCTTTTCATTGCGAAGAATGGTTGATAGAAAAAACTCAACAATACTTTGTGCACTCGCAAGGCGCTTCGGAAAATCTCCCGCGTCTTGCGAAAGGATATCCGCCGGGTCTTTCCCATCCGGAAGCACTACCGCCTTGACATGCATACCGGAAGAAAGTGCCAATTTCGCGGCACGCGCCGTTGCCGCCAAGCCCGCCCGGTCCGAGTCCAACATGAACACAACGTTGTCCGCATACCTCTTTATAAGTGTTATGTGCGACGAGGAAAGTGCCGTTCCCGATATGGCAATTGCATTGGTAAAGCCGGCCTGATGGCAATGTACCACATCCATTTGCCCCTCAACCAAAAGCGCGTAACCTCTGGTGCGTATCGCACCCTTTGCCTTGTCAATTCCAAATAATACTTCCGACTTTTTGAATAGTTCGGTTTCCGGAGAGTTAAGATATTTTGCCGGTTCCTCATTTGAGAGTGCGCGTCCAATAAATCCGACTGTCCTTCCGGCCGAATCTCTAATCGGAAATACAAGCCTATTACGAAACCTGTCATAGAATGTGCCCGGCTTCCCGTCCGCCTCTTTTATCAATCCGCTTTGCAACAATTCTTTTTGAGAAAATCCTGTGGTGGTAAGATTTTCAAGAAGCCCGCGCCATTGGTCCGGAGCATATCCGATACCCCATAAACCGATGGTTTCTTCAGAAAGCCCGCGCTCCATGGCATATTCCCATGCGGGCGTTTCTTTCGTAAGTGCTCTTGCAAAGAATTGCCCGGCATGAGCATGTGCATCACGCAAACGCTCAACAAACGAACGATTAACCCCGCCGTCATATGCGTGAATGTGCACCCCCGCCTTATCTGCGAGTATTTTAAGTGCACCCTTAAAATCAACTCCCTCCATTTTCTCAATGAACGTGAACATATCACCACCCTGCCCCGACGAGAAACAATAATATGTCCCTCGGTCCGGAGAAACAAAAAAGGATGGCGTTTTTTCTTTGTTAAAGGGTGAGTTACCCTTCCAATATTTTCCGGAACGCACCATCTTAACGTATGGTTGCACTACGTCAAGGACGGAGAGCTTTTCTTTAATTTCCTGAACCGTATCTCGGTTCGGCATAGGCGATTGATTTATGCCGCGGACACTTCATCAAGTGCGGCTTGTGCAGCGATGGCATCTCGCTCTCTTTGTGCCTCTTTTTCTTCTTGCAGTTTTTGCTGTTGTTCTTGCATTTTTGATATGGCAATTTGTTTTTTACTCCCGGCAAAACCGGTACCAGCAGGAATGATGCGGCCCAGAATGACATTTTCTTTGAGTCCGCGTAATGTATCTACGTTTCCCTTCAGTGCGGCGGTGATAAGTACTTTTGTTGTTTGCTCAAAAGATGCTGCGGACAAGAAGCTTTGTCGTGAAAGCGCTGATTCTTTAATCCCAAGTATAATCGCTTTCGCTTTTGGAGGAAGAGTATTTTTTTCATTTTCTTCAACGACCGAAATGGCAAATCTCCACTCGTCAATAACATCTCCCACCGCAAAGTCAGAATCTCCGCTTTCAACAATGCGTACACGAGAAAACATTTGTCGCATAACCACCTCAATGTGCTTTCGCGAAACTTTCGCCCCTTGCAATTCATATATTTTACTGACCTCCACAATCATGTATTCTTGCGTAGCCTCTCTACCGGCATACAGGAAAAGCTCGTCCAAACTCGCGGAACCATCGGTCAACAGTTGCCCTTTTTTAACAGACGCACCGACTTCTATAATCGGCTGGCGAGGATACGTAATTGTATATGCCATGGGTGACCCGTCTTTTTTTCCTTGCCCTGCCGGTGGAGTAACCATAATGACCCTGACACCATCTTTGTCTTCAATTGAAGTAACAACACCGTCCGTTTTTGACACAATCGCCGGGTTTTTTGGCGTACGTTTTTCAAATATCTCTTCAACGCGCGGAAGTCCTTGGGTGATATCTCCTCCGACACTCGCGGCACCGCCAGCATGGAACGTACGCATGGTAAGCTGGGTTCCTGGCTCTCCGATTGCCTGTGCCGCGATGGTTCCAACCGCGGTTCCCTGCTCAACCGGCTCAAGCGACGCAAGATCCATGCCATAACACACTTGACAAACACCAAAGTGATTGTCGCAGAAAAGTGCAGAACGAACCATGACCGTATCAATATCAGATGATGCAATTTCAATGGCGAGCTCTTTTGTCAAATAAGTTCCCTTTTTCAACAAAACCTCACCCTCTTTTGTTACTGCGTTAGACGACAAAGTTCTTCCGCGCAACACTCCCGCAAAATCAACCTGCACACCGGAAATCGATGTCCTACTAATTGAAACACCGCTGTTTGTACCACAATCTATCGTAGTAATGATTGAGTCTTGTGCAACGTCAAACAATCGTCTTGTGAGATATCCGGCACGGGCTGTGCCAAGAGCGGTGTCGGTAAGCCCTTTGCGTGATCCGTGCGTAGACATAAAGTACTCAATTGGATTAAGTCCCTCCATCATTGAAGAAATAATCGGCACATCAATAATTTTGCCAGACGTGCTTTGAATAAGTCCCTTCATGCCAACCATCTGCGTGAGATTCCCCATAGAACCACGAGAGCCGGAAGTTATGATGTCGTACACGGAACTTTCCGGCTCAAGTGTTTCGGCAACCAATTTTTCAACTTCTTGTTTGGCATCATGCCATATTTCAATATCCATACGATATTTCTCATCTTCTCCAAGCAATCCATTTTTATAATCTTCTTCAACACGAGATATTTTTTCACGAGCCGCCGCAATAGCTGAACCCTTTTCTTTCGGTACTGATATATCGCTAAATGACCATGTGATACCCGCGCGCGTTGCATACTCAAATCCAAAATGCTTAATATTGTTTGCAATAGATGGTATCCTCCCAAGACCATAGCGCTCAATACTGTCATTTATGATGCTTCCAAGAACCTTTTCTGTGACAGCAGTGTTAACATACGGATAGTCCGATGGCAAAACTGTGTTAAATAAAATCCTGCCAACCGTTGTCTCAAATATTTTATCCTCAAACTGAGCATATCGCCCCTTGTCGGAAGCCGGATGAACATGTATGGGTGCGTGAATATCAATTGCCCCGTAATCATACGCAAGCACAGCGGCATTTGGCGAGGTGAAATAATTTCCCTCTCCGCGGGCTCCTTTTGTTTCTTTGGTGAGCCAATAGGTACCAAGTGCGATATCGTGTGAAGTCGCGATAACCGGCGTACCGCTTCCCGGCTTAAGAATATTCTCATTTGCGCTCATAATATGCTTTGCTTCCCATTGTCCTTCTTGAGAAAGCGGAACATGCACGGCCATTTGGTCCCCATCAAAGTCCGCATTAAACGCAGGACACACCAAAGGGTGCAAACGTATGGCATCGCCCTCAATAAGCCGTGGACGAAATGCCTGAATACCTTGCCTGTGAAGAGTTGGTGCACGGTTAAGCAAAACATATTTCCCTTGAATGACTTCTTCAAGAATTTCCCACACCTCAACAGCGCCATCCTCAATGAGTCTGCCCGCACCACGAATGTTAAATGCCAATTCTCTCTTAAACAACCCCGCAATAACAAACGGCCGGAAAAGTTCAAGTGCCATATGCTTTGGAAGACCACACTCATCAAGCTCAAAATCAGGCTCAACCACAATAACCGAACGTCCTGAATAGTCTACGCGCTTGCCCAATAGGTTTTGTCGGAAATACCCCTGTTTACCCTTGAGATAATCTGCAAGTGATTTTAACGGACGACGTTGCGACGGGGTCATGGCCCCTGCGTTGGCACCACTCTTGCGAATTGAATTGTCTATCAACGAATCAACCGCTTCTTGCAAAATACGATGCTCATTACGCAGGATAACTTCCGGAGCGTGCACATCCTTGAGTTTCTTCAGACGATTGTTGCGGTTGATAACACGACGATACAAATCATTAACATCTGATGTTGCGTGCCTACCACCATCAAGTGCAACCATCGGACGCAATGCCGGCGGGATAACCGGAATACGAGTTAAGAACATCCATTCCGGACGTATCTTCGCGGTAATCATTCCACTGATGAGCAACAATCGTTTTGATATTTTCTCGCGCTCGGCTGCTGGAGCTTTTGTATAACGCTCCTCCAATAGAGATTGCAGTTTTTTCAAATCTATTTCCTTAAAAATATTATAAATCGCTTCGGCGCCGATGTGCGCTTCAAATAGCGTGGAGTACTTCACCGAAAAGCGATGGTATTCAATTTCATCAAGAACACGCCCTGCAACCAACCCGTCAATTTCTCCGCGCGCCTTTATCATTTTCTCTTTCAGAGAATCACGCGCCACATCTGTCTGCGCTTCTTGATATTTTGTCTTATATTCAGAATCAAGCTCTTTCAACAGGCGTTTTTTTGTGTCTTCCGACACCTTGGTGATAATATAACCGGCAAAGTAAATAACCTTTTCAAGATCCGCACGTGGGATACCGAGTATCAATGCCATTCTGCTTGGTACATTTCGCAAAAACCAAATGTGAGAAATCGGTGTAACCAATTCAATGTGACCCATACGCTCACGACGCACTACGGAGCGAGTTATCTCAACACCACATTTGTCACATACAATGCCCTTATATCGGATGCCCCTATATTTACCACAGTAACATTCGTAGTCCTTTTCAGGTCCGAATATCTTTTCATCAAACAGTCCGTGTTTTTCAGACCGCTGTGTTCTGTAGTTTATTGTTTCCGGTTTCGTCACTTCTCCGGATGACCACTCAAGGATGCGCTCCGGTGATGCAAGCGTAAGAAGCAACGCATTCCATTGTTGACGTCCTCGTGCGGGCTTTCGTTTTGAAAAAGATGATGTTGCCATAATATAATATGATTATTCTATTCCCGGATTTGACGGTTTTTCAATCGGCTTAATATCAAGACCGAGTCCGCGTATCTGATTAATAAGTACCGAGAAAGATGCCGGTGTGCCGGCGTGACTAATCGGTTCGCCCCTGACAATAGCGTCAAATGCGGCGGAACGCCCTTGGATATCATCTGACTTTATAGTGAGCATTTCTCGCAATGTATAGGCAGCGCCATATCCAAGCAACGCCCAGACTTCCATTTCGCCAAAACGTTGTCCGCCGTTTTGTGCCTTTCCACCAAGTGGCTGCTGTGTGATGAGCGAATACGGACCGATTGAACGCATGTGGATTTTATCTTCAACCATATGGTGCAGTTTGAGTATGTACATATACCCGACGGAAATAGGTTGTGCAAATTTCTCCCCGGTCTTCCCATCAAATAGTGGTATTTTCCCTGTACGAGGAAATCCGGCCAGTTCAAGCTCATTCCCTATTTCGTTTACAGTAGCCCCGGCAAACGGTGGTACCACCGCCTGATAATTAAGGGTGTGTGCGGAAAGCCCAAGGTGCATTTCAAGAATCTGCCCAAGGTTCATACGAGACGGAATACCGAGCGGAGTAAGGATAACGTCAAGAGGATTGCCCTCTTCATCGTAAGGCATATCTTCAACCGGAAGCACGCGAGAGATGACACCTTTGTTGCCGTGACGCCCGGCGAGCTTGTCACCCACCGCAACGTTACGCGCCTGTGCGACAGTAACAACAATCTTTTTAAGAATACCACTTTCAAGTTGGTCACCGTTTTCACGAGAAAATACACGTACATTGATGACACGACCACGCTTTCCACCGCTCATTCGCAATGATGAATCCTTTACATCTTTCGCTTTGTCACCGAAAATTGAGCGCAGTAGGCGCTCCTCCGGAGTAAGCTGTGTTTCTCCTTTTGGAGTTACTTTTCCAACTAGAATATCCCCCGGGCGTACCTCGGCGCCGATACGCACCACCCCTTCTTCATCAAGATTTTTCAATCGGAGCTCACCAACATTTGGAATATCGTGAGTGGTTACCTCAGCTCCAAGTTGCGTATCGCGTACGACACATTCAAAATATTCAATGTGAATTGTGGTAAATTTTGAATCCTCAACCAATCGCTCGGAAATAATGATGGCATCTTCATAATTTGCTCCGAACCAGCTCATAAAACCGACACGCACATTTTGACCAAGAGCAAGTTGTCCATGCTCTGAAGAAGTAACATCCGCAATGACATCACCCTTCTTAACGTGATCTCCCATGCAAACACTCGGTCGTTGCGCAAATGCAGAGTTTTGATTATTTTTTGTAAGCCCCTGCAAACGATATGTATGTGGCTCATCTTTCTTTGATGTGGAAATGGTAATTGTGCGCGAGTCCACATATACAACCTCACCTGACTCATCCGCAATGACGAGTCGCCCCGTGCTGCGCGCTGCATGTTCTTCAATGCCTGTTGCAACCAAAGGAGCCTCCGGAATAAGGCACGGGGTTGCCTGCTTCTGCATGTTTGAACCCATGAGCGCACGTGCCGCATCGTCATTGTTTACGAAAGGAATAAGTGACGGCGCAACGGAAAACATTTGATATGGCGAGGCGTCCATAAGGGTGACATCTTCTCTTTTTACAAATGCTGAATTACCTTCACTACGCGCCTCAACGACGTCATCTTTGATATAACCTTTATCATCTAAAAGCGTTGCACTGTGGGTAATTATTTCCTTCGCCTCTTCAAGAGCGTTAAGATACACCACATCATCAGTTACTTTACCTTTTAATACTCGTACATAAGGAGTTTCAATAACACCAAACTCATTTGTTCGCGCATGGAGCGCCAAGTGCAAAATGAGCCCGATATTTTGACCTTCCGGTGTATGAATCGGACACAGACGTCCATAATGAGAAGGGTGCACATCACGCACCTCAAAACCGGCGCGCTCGCGTGTCAGTCCTCCGGGACCAAGCGCTGAAAGAGTACGCATATTTTCAAGTTCCGAAAGGATGTTTTGTTGGTCCATGAATTGTGCCAACTGGTTGGCTGTAAAGAATTCACGCACTGCCGCCTGAAGTGGGCGAGGATTGACAAGGGTGATTGGGAGCGTGGTTTCGCTCTCAATGGTTGACATGCGGTCTTGGATATTTCGCTTCATGCGCGACATACCGACACGAATGCGAGATTGCAATAATTCTCCAACAAAACGCACGCGCCTAAAACCTAAGTGATCAATGTCGTCCGGCTTGGCTGATGGGTCCGCATTAAGGCGCGCTATTTCACGCACGATACGCACCAAATCTTCAAGTGAAAGCGAGTGATTCCCAAGATGCTTGTTATCAACAGGCAAATCAAATCGTTGATTGAGGCGATAACGCCCAACGCGAGAAAGGTCATAACGTTCTGTAGAAAATAACGTTTGTATGTGTGTCTTCGCATTTTCCGGAGTAGTAAGGTCGCCGTCACGCAATTTTTTATGAATATCAATATATATCTCATTCATTGAGGTGGTGGCGTCATATTCAAGTGTTTTTTGAAGAGCGGCGATTGCAGTTTCATCACCCTTAAATAGATTTAACATTTCACTGCGGAGCCCCGCACCAAATACGGACAGAAGTTGCGTAACGGGAAACTTTTTCTTTTGGTCAATTTTTACATACAATGCACCGTCTATGTCTGATTCCATTTCTATCCACACACCGCGCAATGGAATAATTTTCGCTCCGAAACACGTGTGCCCCTTGTTTATTTCAGAAAGGAAAAAAGCTCCGAAAGACCGAGCAAGCTGTGGCACGATAACGCGCTCAACGCCGGAAACAATGAAGCTTCCATGTGGAGTCATCATTGGAATTGAAGTGAGAAAAATATCTTGCGTCTTTTCCGTTCCAAGTGTTTTGTTTACCAAACGTACCGATACTTTCATTTGAGTTTCGTATGTACGCAGGTTTTCGTGAGCAAACAGCTCATCGTGTCGTGGCTCACTTATTTCAAAATCTTCAAAATAAAGCTCAAACCTTTTTCCGGAATAGTCACTGATTGGTGAAAACTCTTTCAACAAATCTTTAATGCCCTGCTTCAAAAACCACGCAAATGAATCTCGTTGATGTGCGACGAGATCCGGAAGAGCGATTTTTGCAGGATGATATGCACCGAACGTTTTCTGAGGAAGTTTTTGCGTACTCATTTGTTTAGAAAATTAGATCCCAATCTAATAAAGACACCATAACAACGTCTGCGTTTCAGACGCTTCTTTTTATGCTATATATCCTCCAGATGCCTATCGGTACTCAATCGCTCCTCTGGTGTTATTTAAGAGTGTAGCAGAACACTATATACAATGCAAGCGTTCATACGCAAAAACGTGGATTACGTACACGCCTCATGGCAAACATACGTTTGCCATGAGGCGTGGCTTGCTTTTTGCAATATCTATTGCTAAGTTTATACTGGAAAAGATGTTCTTACCATTCCGCCATTCTGCAACCGCCGAGGATATTATGGAAAACAAAAGAAGTAAATTAGTGGAAAATTGGTCGTATAACATAAATGTAAAATCCATAAAAGAGGAGATTGAGCATTGCGCGGAAGTTTTCGGTTTGAATCCGGACGCAACACATGAGTATGCTGATGAAATGATAATAGGAAGAGAATCAGAAGTGATGGAAGGTATCTTCGCAATTCCCTCCACCCCTCACCCACCGGAGGGTGAAAATGTCTCTTCTATCGATAGCGAATATAATCTGGCGTGTACGTTCATAAAATTAATGCTCTCTAGAAAGTATTCGCTGGATAATTACATCCAATCAAGAGATGACAATGGACGACCCAGGGTATGGCAACTTCACCCGGAAACGATGCGCGCAAAACTGTTAACGGGGCACAGACAACAAGGACAGAAAATCGTTTTGATTGCCGCTCAACTTGGGCGAGAGTATGTGAACTGCTCAAATGAAGACACCTTTAAAAAATGTTCAGAAGCGGATGTAGAGAATTTCCATTGGATTTCTATTCCTTTTGCGCAATCCTTCTGCTCCACCCAGAGCGAATGGAAAATTATGACGACCTTGGAGTAGATCTTTTGGGAACGGAAGTGGTAACAAAAAATAAATTTGGAACCAGTAGTGATAGGGTCCCACTAATGAGAATGTCCAGCAATGGCAGTCTTGTGCTTCCCACGTATAGGACTGATAATAATAATTACATGTACGACATCCCGAGCGGGATTGTCGTGTGAACGAGCACGGGGGCGACATTCAATGCACCGGTTTTGCATAGGAATGGAAAACCGACGTCTTACTTTATATCCAGGTACCACTTGGTGACGAAACCGGCAGGTGAAAACCGCCAAACGATAAGTGTACCCATGCTGTCAACAGAGAAAATCTCACCCCACTTTGTTGCTCGAACGCATTTCATTTGATAAAATAATAATAAGTAATCCTAAAATATATTTCATGTCAACCGATACTCTGTCAAATTTTTATGATAATTATGATTATACGGCTTTTTGGAATGGGAGAAATTATGAGAATGGAGCAGATGAGATTGCAGTATCACGGCTTCTCTCAATCATTACCAAAGACAAATCCGTCGCACACCTAAACTTTATTGACATGGGGTGTGGGCCCGGGCGAATGGTTCATGTATATGAAAAGTTATGGAAAGAAATTACGCTTCTTGATTCTTCAATTGATCAGCTCAAAGAGGCCCAAGGACAAATGAAAGAGAAAAGAAATTCAAAAATAGTACTTGCCAATGTCCAAGAAACAACACTGCCGAATGCGCATTATGATTCCGCGCTGTGTTTGAGAGTTTTCCATTACATATCCAATCCCGAAGAAGTTTTCAAAGAGATGAATAGAATTCTAAAACCGGGTGGATATCTTATCTTGGAAATACCAAACAAGCTCAACTTCAAAAATAGAATACGGTCAATCTTTGTAAAAAAACATAAGAATGCTGATTCCGGTAATCAAATAATTAAGTCTGGGCGAGAAGATGATTTAATATTCGTAAACCATAATCCAAAAGACATCTCAGCACTGTTGAAATCAAGTAACTTTGAAGTGATTGAGATTTTAAGTGTTTCAAATTTCCGCTCTACTTTCATAAAAAAGATTTTCCCAGTTCCATTTCTTCTTTTCATTGAAAAATTCACACAAAAAGTATTGGCATTTTTTTGGTTCGGACCAAGCATATATTTCTTAGCAAGAAAAGTATCCTAGATTATACATACACGCGCGCACGCAACACAAAAAAATATGCCGGCTATAGTTCCCTTTGTGGCAACCGATACCGGTACAACACCGCACTAAGTACCGCAATGGCAACAGTCAAAAAGAGAGCTTGATATTCCATTGGCAAGGTGCCGGCATACGCAAAGAAAAAACCAAACGGCACCACCCCAATTGCCGTTGCCAATAGATACTGCGGATACTATCGAAGTGATCTTATGTTCCCCGGAGAACACATATTGGATAAGTTTTGCAGAGAATGAGACATTGTTCACTATCTGATAGACCCCGGGAACCCGTCGCAAAACGGGAAAGTGGAGAGAAGTCACAGGAGTGACCAAGAAGCATTTTATGACCGTACTGAATTTAAAAGTCTTGAAGAGTTAAAATACAGAGTGAGATTGTGGAATATGTATTACAATGATTTGAAACACTGCGGTCTTAATGGAAAAACACCAAATGAGGTGTTATTATCAATTAACTAAAACCGCCATATGTGTGTATCTAAAACATTGTACGCGTCCACCATATATAGCAGTCCTCGACCAAGATTTTACAAGGTTAAACCTTGTATAAAACCACGGCTCTACAGAAGATCTCTCACAGACACTTTTTCCAGAGAAAAGGCTCCGGGAGCCTTTTTACTTAATCTCCATTTTTCAGAAAAATGACTCCCGGCCATACAAAGAGCACAAGCTTTCCCCGTGGTTATTTTAAAAGCCTATAATGTAGTTGTACAGTATCACTCCCAACCTTTCGCATATCTAGCAATTTGAGTTTTGTATCACACTGTAAGTTTGCAAATAGCTTAATACCACCCACAAAAGCAAGTGGCTCAATATCTAAGTATACTTCATCAACCATGCTGTCATTCAAAAAAGAAATATTGAGTGTATTTCCGCCGGCAACAAGCGCGTTGTCAAAAAGCTTGTCTTGTAAAATTTTGAGCGCATGTTTTGGCGACCCTGCTCGCACAACATTTTCCGGCTGATTATCTAAATCGCTGTGCGATACCACAACAACAAATGGGTTGCCAATGTTTTCAAACTCACCGCACTGACACATAACACCATAAGTATTTTTACCGATAACTATGTTTCCACAAGTATGCACCATTTCTGAAAAGGCTTTCCATTCGTCATCAGACCACGGCGTGGTACCATCTGCTTTCGCGATGTATCCATTTACTGATGTGGCCATATATAAAATCGTCTTCATAGTTATTTTTTTATTGCGTGAAAAAATGTCGCTTTGTGGTATTTTTTGTACCATAAATCTTTTCATGTATATATTTTTCTAATTGCTTTATTACTCATGACAATTTGTAATCATCAACAACTACATTGTACATCACTTTGTGAAAGCACGGACGCCCGGTACGCCCGGGCTTTTGGCGCAAGAAAGTTAATTTGGCGGAGACGGAGGGATTCGAACCCTCGAGGGGTTTCCCCCTACTCGCTTTCCAAGCGAGCGCACTAGACCTCTATGCGACGTCTCCTTTCTTTTCTCTCTTTTTGTCTTTCTGATTCTTTATTTCCCTGATTCAAGCCCTCTTATTTTGTTCTTATTTTTCCATCTTACAACATATGTGCTTATAGGTGAAGTTAT
>VAPL010057203.1_pt1 | contig 20770 bp, 14 predicted proteins | sample 3395061 | NCBI WGS metagenome assembly VAPL01 (sample SAMN08290444, study PRJNA428436) | hydrothermal vent metagenome | isolation source: Deep-sea hydrothermal vent chimney 2 | place: Pacific Ocean: Juan De Fuca Ridge | depth 2182 m m | reverse complement strand
GGTATCGCCAGCAGCACCAGAATGACAACGGGGATTGCGGTCCAGATAACCTCGGCCGTGGTGCTGTGAGAAAAAGTAGCAGGTTCTGCGCCGCGAGATTTTCGGTGTTTAATCAACGAGAAGATCATTACAGCGAACACGATGACTCCGATCGCGACGCACCACCAAAACACCAACATGTGCAGTTCGTAGGTTTCCAGGCTCAGGTCTGTAACACCCTTGGGCATGTTTAGCGCCCAGTCGGCTTTTGCGGTGCTTGCCAGTACCAGGCCGAGCGAGCACAAGAACGATTTTCGTATCATTAATTGTTCACCTTGCGGGCCGCGAGGGCGGCCACACTACAAATTGTTTTCCGCTTATGACGAAATGAGGAACGCGAGGGTTCTGCCTGGCCCGGCATCACCGGGATTTCGCCCGTCGGCCGGGTTGGTGGGATTACCCCACTCAAAAGCTCGCGAAGTGTACTCAAATCGGGTGAGCCATGCAATCCTGATTGACCGAAGTACAAACCATGAACTTGTTATTTTACAACCACTTACAATGTTGCCTGCAACAAGTTTCGGATTAGCTGCGACGTACCGGAATTTGAGTTGCGTCGATTCGGTAGTTTGCCCGGTCCATTTTAGGCCCCGCGCCCCAGCAGTGGCCAAAGACGAGCTCCAGTTCCAGAGCTATTTCGCCGTCAACGGCGGCGTCTTCCAGCGCGCGCACCATGTTGGCAAAACGCTGCTTGCCTGTCAGCGACCGGACGCGCTCGCAAAGCGCATTGCGAGCGCCGACCGCTGTTAGATCCGCAAATAAGCCATGGCTGTTCCTGTAGTTGATGCAAAGGCGATCCACATCCAGTACCGGATCGCGAAGTCCTGCGTTCACCAAAGCATCGCCGAGGTTGTGCATGTCCGGGAATCGACTGACGTGAGCGTTGTCGTCCACCTGGCTCCATGCGCGACTGATCTCGCGCAGACTGTCCGGTCCCAAAGTAGCGAACGCGAACATGCCGCCCTTGCGCAGCACTCGGGCAACTTCGGTGAAGATCGTGCCGGTGTCGGCGATCCACGGCAGGAGTTGGTTTGAGAAAATGACATCGACGCTCTCGTCTGCAAAAGGCAATGCAGCGGCATTAGTTTGTGCGAATGAGGTTTTCGCTAACCAGGACTTTCGGTTACGGGCCTTCTGCAGCATGTTGTGAGCGACATCGACAGAGATCACGTGCGCTTTGGGAAAGCGTTTGTTAAGTGGTTTGTTCGCCGCGCCTGTGGCGGAGCCAAGGTCAACCACGATGCGCGCGTCGACAAGCAGCGGCTCCAGACGCTTGAACAGGCCGTCGCGGGTGGCCGCGTGTACGAAGTCGGCGCTGTCGAAAGTGCTGGCGGTTTGTTCGAAACGACGGCGGATGTGTTTGCTGTTCAACATCGGCGAAACGTTAGCACGCTTATCGCGAGATAACGCCCTATTTCAAAGTAAGCGAATGGTGCAGGACCGTGCAACGATAGCATCATGTGGTTTATGGACTTTCTGGCACCAAGAAGCTGCGCGTTTTGCAGTATGCCCAGTGAGAAAGGCGAAGAAAGTATCTGCGCCGCTTGTTACGCAGACTTGCCGTGGACGCAGCCGGCAGTCTCGCCGACGCCAGGCATCTTCGAGTGCAGTATCGCCATGCTGCGGTATGAGTTTCCGGTCGACGTCGCTGTCAAGGCGATGAAGTTCAATCGCAAACTGTTCTACGCGCCGGCGTTTGTGGAAGTTCTTAGTGCAGCACGTCCGTTCTTGCCCAATGACATCGACGCAATTCTGGCCGTGCCGCTGCACTGGCGTAGAAAAACACACCGTGGTTTCAATCAGGCAGCGGAGCTTGCGAGACCGCTTGCCAGGGTGCTTGAATTGCCCGTTGTTCGGGGTGTACGCCGAGTCAAGGCGACGCAGTTTCAATCGGGGCTGAACACAACAGCCCGGGCGAGGAATCTAAGTAAAGCGTTTGCCATACACAAACCGCCGAATTATCAGCATGTGTTGATCGTTGACGATATCGTCACGACCGGCGCGACACTGACGCAGCTCGGCAAGGCTTTGCTTAATCGTGGTGTCGAAAGAGTAAGCGCGTTGACTGTTGCGCGAGCGAAGTAGGCGCGCCAATAGAAGGCAACGCCGCCTGCTCGGTGTGCGCTTGCGTGCGACGGAATCGCTGTGCAATCAGACCTAGCTCCAGGGGAAGGGGCTATTCGAGACAGGATGCAATTTACCTTCTGCGAATCGTGAGTACCGATGAGGATCAAGCAGGCTCGACGGATTACCGCAGATTTCCTCGGCAACCAGCTTGCCGACACCCAACATCTTGTAACCATGGTTCGAATCGGCGATTACGTAGCAGTTCTGCCGAAATACATCGAACACCGGAAAACTATCGGGAGTGAATGCACCAATTCCTCCAGAAGGTTCTCGATTGAATTTTGACAAAGTACCGGAGAATCGCTTCTGGCAGTGCGCCAACGCCGATACCCACATATGTGCAAATTCCGGTCCGACTATGAAGTCGGGCGATGCGGTACCGTATGGGTCAACAGCTACCTCATCCGCGCTCTTTTCGACCTTGTATGGTGCGGCGCCTCCCTGAATCCCACCAAAATGAGGGTCGGGCTTGTAGTAGATCCCCCACGGTTCATCCGTAATCAGAGAGCCGTCTTCGTCGGATAACAGTGGCGCATCGGTATCGACGTGGATCACGGGAGGTGTTTTGCCGTCGTTGGTCTTCTGGATGTCCGGGTCGATGCCCAGCGTTCCTTCCTCCAGACACCAGTAAACCCACATCGGAACATCTGTGATCATGCTGCCGTCAGTCGGATCCTTGATGTCGATGGTGCTGGGTAAATCCAGCATCTCCCAAAAGTGTTTGATCCAGGGTCCGACGCCGACAACGACGTAGTCGCAATCGATCGAGCCCTTGTTGGTCTGCACGGACTTGATTGCGCCTTGGTTGTCTTGAACAAGGCCGGTAACTTCAACGCCGGTCATGATACGAACACCTTCGTGCTCTGCCTTGCCGGCGAGGCCGTACATGGACTTCGTGTTATTTGCGTAACCCCCTGGCATCTCATGCAAAACCGATGTGATATTTTGAGCTCGCCAGTCGTCGAACAGGTTTCGCATGTATTTCAGGCAGTCTTTCTCTCCCTCGATAAACGTCGAGCGATAACCGATAGCGCGCTGTTGCTCGTATATCGATCGAATATCGTCGTGCATGTTTTCGCTGCTGATCTGCATGTAGCCGACCGGGTGATAGCTGTAGGTCTCTGCGTCGCTTTCCCAAACTTCGACGCTGTGAGCCATGAGTTCTCGCATAGCAGGCTGAAAATAGTTATTGCGAACAACGCCGCAGGCAATTCCCGATGCACCGGCACCGATACCGGACTTGTCGAGTACGATGATGTCCCGACCACTGCCGGTGCCGCGGGCTTTCAGCTCCACGGCAAGGTGATAGGCCGTACTCAGCCCGTGTATTCCGGCGCCGATGATGACGTAGGGTGATTTTCCTGGGAATGCCATTTTTTTACCTCTGTAATCCAGCTACTCGGTTGCAGAACGAACTGCCATCTCGAAAAGATCCGTTCATGATTATCCTGACTCTGCCTGCAGTGCCCTGAGTGCCGCCAGACCCACAGTGCTGCCTTGGAACTCCATCATTGCATCCAGCAGAACGTCCCAAAGGTACTCCGCAGAACTCACATCGCTAAGGACGAAAAAGCAGAGTGCTGTCGCCAAGTCGTGACGCAGGATAATCGCGTTGACTCGTGCGAGCGAAGTTTGCGCAACCTCATGCAGGGCGAATGTACCGGGGCGCAAATCTACGCCACAGACTTTGGCAAGCATTGCAGGGGAGTGCTCACCGGTCAGGGCAAACCAGCAATGACTGTCGCCGCGAGGTAAAGAGTAGACGCTCTTTGTCGAATCAAGGCTCCAACTGTCCTGCAGTATTGAAGGGAGAGCAGAATTCGAAATCGGATCGCTGAGGATCAACAACTCGTTAGTCGAGAGACGGGCGATCAGGCTACCGTCCTCCTGACGCTCAGCCTGGTTTGGGGAGCCTGGTAACTGTGCACCTTGCTCCTCGAGCCAGCCGGGCGCGCCTGCGCCTTTGAACCCCGCCTTCGCTAGGGTCGACAAATCGACGAGCGCCAGATGCCTTGCTTGCTCAGCCTCGTCGCCAGCTTTACCGTAGTTGGCCACGACCGCGGCGCCCGCTATCGCTTCGAAATTGGCTCCGGCATCGACGTGTCGGCGGTAAATCTGGCTGCGGCAGAGGTAGTGAGTGGGCGCCGTGGCCTGCGTTGTTGTTGTCGTACTCACCTCAGAGCTCCTGGCGCCGGTTATCCGGATCGTAAAACGGCAGATCGACAACGTCGGCCGTGACCTTTACGCCACCCGTTGAATTGATGACGATCTGGCTACCTGCCTCAGCTTTCTCGGGGGGCGCGTAGGCCAATCCAACCGGCTTGTCGAGCGTGGGTGAGTATTCGCAGGATGTGACGCGCCCGACCATTTGTTCTCCATCCATCACGAGGTGGCTCTCAAGAGGAATCGGTGCTTGCCGGTCGTTTACAACAAACCCCAGCAGACATCGCTTGAGAGGAGCTTTGTCCAGTTCGGCGATGGTCCGCCCGCCTACGAAAAATGGTTTTTTGCGCGATACGGCCCACGTCATTTGCACTTCCAGCGGATTGGACATGGCGTCGGTGTCCTGCCCGATGATGATATGACCTTTCTCCAATCGGAGAACCCGCTGTGCCTCAATGCCAAATGGCGCTATTTCGTGGCGGCGACCCGCTAACACGAGTGCGTCCCAGAGAGCCTCGCCAAAATGCTGCGGGACGTGGATTTCGTATCCGAGTTCGCCGACGAAACCCACCCGAATCAGGCGGGCCGGTATCCCGGCAACGGTGCCCTCGGCCACGCCCATGTAGGGAAACGCGCCGGCGCTGAGGTCAACGTCGGGGCACACCGTCTCCAGCACGAGCCGTGCCTTCGGTCCGGCTATGTTTACCGCGCACAGGGCAGATGATACGTTGGCAACATCCACATCGAGACGCCACTGGGCGTTCCACTTGAGCATGTTCTGATACACGCGATCAGCGCCACCGGTCGTCGTCGTCACGTAGTAGTGAGCTTCGTGTAAACGGCACGCTACGCCATCATCGACTATCGCACCGGCTTCATTTGTCAGCAGTGCATATCGTGCGCGACCCACCGCTTGTTTCGTAAAGTTAAAGGTGTAGATTCTGTTCAGGAATTCACCGCAATCCCTGCCGCGCACCTCTATGCCACCGAGCGTTGAGACATCGACCAGACCGACGTTGTTGCGGACGTTGCGGACTTCACCTGCAATCGCCTCGGCTCTGGATGCCCTGGAACCATAGTATGCGGGTCGGTACCAAGCTCCCGCCTGCAGCATTTGTGCGCCTGCTTCGAGGTGGCGATAGTGCATATTGCTGCGGCGCGACGGGTAGAAGCTGCGCCCGGCGCTATGAGCTAGGCGCTCTGCCGCGAAAGGCGGTCGGGCTGTAGACACCCCGGTTTCTGCAACGGTTTTGCTGGTGGCTTTGGCCACCAGGCGTGCGGTCGCCAGTGCCGAGTGCCGTCCTTGTGACGGCCCCATCCCGCAGGTGGAATAGCGTTTCACAAGTTCCACATGTTCGTAACCATCGCGAACGGCATTGACGATATCAGCTATCTGCAAGTCTTCGTCGAAGTCCACAAACTCCTTGCCGTCAGGGTGGGGAAATATTGGCCATGGAAAATTCATGCTGTCAGGGCCGGTTTCCGACTGAGCGTCAGATACGGCTTGCTTTGTCCCGCTCACGGCATTGCCGGCGATTGTGCCCGCATCCCGGGCTTCTCTGATGACGCGGTCGATATCCCAGGTACCAGACACCGAGCCCGCGAGCTGGCAGGAATTCGCTAGCTTCGTCAGGGCGAAACTCGACGTATCGTCGTCATAGCGGAGTTGGCCACCGGCCTGACAGGCCAACTGATAGGTCGGCGTGTAGCCCACGGCCATGCACAGCAAGTCGCAGTCGATGATTTCGCCCTGGGTGGCACAGACGCCGTCGGACACAATTTTGCGAACATCAACGCTGCCAAGGTGGTTTTTGTCAGCACCTGACAGCGCTGCGAACACCGCGTGGCCGGTCTTAACAGCAATATTCTGCGCGATAGCCGATCGCGCAATATCATCGTATTGCGGTTTTTTTCGAAGCTCGACAATCAGCTTCACGTCAACGCCGGCATGGAGGAGGTCGAGTGCAAGAGCGTAGGCGTCGTTGTTACCGGCGAGTATCACGGCAGTATTGCCGGGACGAACGCCGTACAAGTGCAGCAGGCGTTGTGCGGCGCTGCTCATCATGACCCCAGGCAGATCGTTATTGCGAAATACCGCGTGTTGTTCCAACGCCCCAACACACAGGATGGTTTCGCGGGCCCGAACCTTAAAAAGCCGCTGGCCGCGGATAATCGGCAGCCAGTTGTCCGCGAACCAGCCGTTGCAAAGCGCGTCCAACATGACGTCGATCCTGTCATCGGCTTCGATATCGGCAATCATCTTTGTCCGAAGTACTGCCGCCCGGCTGCCCTGCGCATCGAGCCTGGCAAAATTCAGGGACCCACCCAGTATTGGATTCTCGTCAAGCAGTAACACCTGTGCGCCGGACTTTGCAGCCTGTAGCGCAGCCGCCATTCCGGCAGGACCACCGCCAACGACCACAACATCGTAGAATAGATATTGCTTGTCGAAATAGCCCGGCTTGTAGTCCTGATCGATGACGCCCAGCCCGGCCTTCCGACGAATGATCCGCGCCCACTTTTCCCAGGCGCCCCGCGGCCTGAAAAAAGCTTTGTAGTAGAACGCGACCGGCAGAAATTTCGAGAAGCGCTCTATCCATGCATCACGGTCTCTGTCGAGACTGCCGCTATAGTTTTGGGCGCTGACGTTCAGCCCCGGCGCAATGGGTTCGCGGTCGGCCAGCACATTCGGATTCGCCGGGAGCTGTACCAGAGAGTTCGCGTCCTGCCCGGCCATGGTCAGTATGCCGCGTGGCCGGTGGAATTTGAATGAACGGCTTAGCAACCACTGACCGTTGGCGGCCAGGGCGCTGGCGATACTGTCACCCGAAAAACCCTGATAACGTTTGTTGTCAAAACTGAATGTAATGCTCTTGTCGCGATCCAGGAGTAGCCCGTAGGGCGCCGGAAGACGGTTTCGGGAGGGCTTCATTCGTGTGCTACGTCCGTCGCATTATCGAAGTCAACACGTTCGCTGAATACGTCGCTGGCGGGAAATGTTCGAATGACTTCGTCGGAAACGGTATTGCGTTCCGCCAGAAACCAATACGAGGTCGCGTTGTGATACCACCATTCGGTCACGACCCCTGCTTTGTTCTGATTGAAGAAGACATATTCCACCCATTCCCGAGAGTTGCACAGGGATGGGTCGGGCATAGGGTGGAGCTCGCCGCCATAGGAAAACTCGGCGATGTTGCGAGGGCCGTTCAGTGGGCAATTCAATATCTTCATCGGTGACCTGACTTTAATGGCTTGCGGCGGTCGCGCCGGCTTCGTTAACCTGTTCAAAGCGGTAGAAGCGCTCCAGCTCGAACGGCCGGATGATCTTCGGAACCTCTCCGGTCGCCACCAGTTCGGCCATGGTCTGGCCGCAAATGGGCGTGGCCTTGAATCCCCAGGTTCCCCAGCCGGCATCGAGGTAATAATTCTCAACCGGACTTAAGCCCATGATCGGGCTGTAATCGGGTGTCATATCGGTGACTCCAGCCCACTGGCGCAGTAGCCGCGCCTGAGAGAGAAAAGGAAAAAGCTCAAGAACCGCAGCGGTCAGGGACTCCTTTTGCTCCAGCGTGGCACGGGTGTTATACAGAGGATAGGGGTCGGAGCCGCCGCCGAACACGATTTCACCGCGTGACGATTGATGGACATAGACATGCAGCTGCGGTGAACTGACATGCGGCGTCAATAGTGGTTTATAGGGCTGAGTTACCATGGCCTGCAGTGGAAAGGAGTGAATTGGCAGGCGAATGCCCGCTTTCATTCCAACAACGGAGCTGGCGCCGGCCACGGCCTGTACGGCGCTGCCGCACTCTACCCGGCCGCGATTGGTGTTGACGGCCGTTATTTTGCCCCGGGTGACCTCGATACTCTGGACTTCGGTTAACTGGTGCAGCTCGACACCACGGTCACAAGCGCCCCTGGCATAGCCCCAGGCAACCGCATCGTGGCGAGCGGTTGCGCCGTCGGCATGCCATAGCCCGGCGATGATCGGAAAGCGCACGTCTTCGGACATATTGAGATTGGGAACCAGTTCAGAGACTGTCTGGCGGTCCACGAGTTCGGATCGCACGCCGAGATGTTTGTTGACCTCAGCGCGCCAGCGGAAGCTGCGAACGGCGGCGTCATTGTGAGCCAGGGTGAGCTGGCCCCGATTTTCCATCATGACGTTAAAGCCAAGTTCGTTGCTCAGACCCTGGAAAAGCTTTACCGACTCACGATAAAAAGTGACACCTTCTTCTGTCAGGTAGTTCGAACGAATCACGGCAGTATTGCGGGCCGTGTTGCCGCCGCCCAGGTAGCCTTTGTCGAATACAGCAATATTGGTCACACCGTGATTTTTCGCAAGGTAATAGGCGATGCTCAAGCCGTGGCCGCCGGCGCCGATAATGACTACGTCATAGTGCCTTTTTAGCTTCGTGCCCGCAGGCGTGAATTGATGTTGCGCGGGGTAGGTTTTTCTAAGCCCGTACTTGAGTAATCCAAAAGGCATGCGGTACCCTGAGTAATCAATTTACTTGTTTTGAAAAAAAGCGTTTAAACAGATCCACTGTACGGGCAGCAGCGCTTTCCGATATGTCCATATGCACTACCATGCGGACAAACGGGGACTGGCCGCTGATCAACACATCATGACGGCCCAGGAACTCGCGTAATTGTTGCAGATTGCCTGCTCTGGAACGGAAAAACAGCATGTTGGTCTGCACCCTGTCGAGGTCGACTTCCAGCGAGTCAATTGCCGCAAGCTCATTGGCCAATTGCTTCGCGACTGCGTGATCCTCAGCGAGGCGGTCAATATTATTTTCCAGCGCATACAAACCGCAAGCTGCAAGAAGCCCTGCCTGGCGCATACCGCCACCGAGCATCTTGCGATGGCGTCTTGCCGTCTTGATAAGACCTACCGATCCTGCCAGCAGCGCGCCTGCCGGGGCGCCAAGACCCTTTGACAAACAGACTGAGACCGAATCGACGACGCTCGTCAATTGGGATGCGGGACAACCCAGGGCGACCGCGGCATTGAAAAGCCGGGCGCCGTCGAGGTGTACTGCCAGATTCGCCCGATGCGCACGGTCGGTAATTGCGTCGAGCTCCCGTTGATCCTGCACGCAGCCGGAAACGGTGTTTTCCAGGCAGACCAGCCGGGTAATTGCACAGTGGGGATCATCGGGCTTTATCGCTGCGCTGATGTTGTCGATATCCATACGTCCGTTAAGGTCGGTTGCGATCGCCTCTATCGCCACGCCACCAAGCACTGAAACGCCCCGTGCTTCATCCCGGCAAATGTGGTACTGATCGCCAATCAGAATTTCGTCGCCGCGCTGGCAATGACTAAGCACACCAGCCAGGTTGCTCTGGGTTGCTGTCGGAAAAAACAATGCCGCTGCTTTGCCGAGTAACGCGGCCGCTTTTTCTTCCAGCGCTTTGACAGTCGGATCTTCTTCGTAGACATCATCTCCTAAAGGAGACACCATGGCAGCCTGCTTCATGGCATCGCTGGGCAGAGTGACGGTATCGCTGCGAAAATCAACCAGTCCGGAAGGACTGTGGACAAATTCCCTGGCCGACGGCATGCCGACATATTGATTCATAAGAATACTGTCTCGCTATTTTTCTATAGGAGGATAGGCGAGCGCGGCAACAATATGAACTCGGTTACTCTCCCCCCCGTTCAGCCCTGTGTGATAGCTTCGCGTATCGGTAAAATATACTGAACCGTCGGCAGGCAGGTGGGTGCAATGGTGATTGATCACGAAAAGTGCCCCCGGGTTGGTGTAAATGGGTATGTGTAGACGTGGTTCCGGGTCACGGTGCCATGAATTGCAATTATAGCGCTCTTTCATCATCACCCTCATGCGCCCGATGGGGTAGCGCTTGCAGAGTTCCTGATGGACGTATTGAAAATAGCTGCCCTGATAGTCACTGTTAAATTCGCTGAATTCAATTTCCTGTAACAGCTCTCCACGGGGCTCTTCCTTCATGCTTTCATCGACGCGCACGTAGAATCGGCCTATCGAATCACTCAGCGTTTCTTTTACTGTACCGGGCCTGCGTGTGAGCGATACGGCATGAAAGCCATCGCCCAAGGACGTGTATCCGTCGTTGTTTCCGTTTGTTATCTGGTCGACCGCCGAGCGAAGTTTTTTGATGTCAAACCTCAAAGACAAGCGCCTGATCTGAGGCGAGCTCTTAAAGTGCGCTACTGACTCGGTGTCTGGCGTTTGCTCGACACAGGTGGCCACCTGCATTCGGTCGCGTTCTATCAAATCAGTATTTTCCATTCAGTAACCCTCTGCGCTCGAAGGGCGTTCTGTTCCTTACGGAAGTTAGCGAACTGCCCGGTTCAGCAACACGATACATGCCACTCTTACCGACATGAGTCTACGTAATCGGAAAGTGTGCGATCAAGCGAATTGATTTCACGAATCAGATAATTAATTTTGCGTCGCCTTCGCGACTGGCCAGACGCTTATTTTATCTTGTCTTGTGCGCAATCATGCCTGGCGGGTCTTCAAGCTGGTCTCGTTGTGCCAGAAGCCACGCCTGAAAAAGCTGGATGTTTTTGTCGCGCGCGAGGCTTTTCGGGTAGATTAAATAGTATTTGTTACCGGAATAAATGAGTTTGTGATACGGAATCGTAAGCTTATCCTCGTTCAGGCAACGACTTAGGTACGGCGGTCGGCCAATCGCGACGCCCATGCCGGTCGCGGCGGCATCGAGCACCAATGAGCGATCGTTGGTGGCCAGTTGGTAACGCGGTTCAAGAAAAACCTTGTCGAACGCCTCATACCACATATGCCATTCGTTCTCTTCACAGGTGCAGTGTAGAAAAGTCTGGTTTGCCAGGTCATCGATATTATCCGCCGGCGGCAGTTCGGCAGCGACTTTGGGACTGCATACCAACGTCAGGTAGTCATCAAAAAGATGTACGCAATGGTAACCGCTCAGGGGTTTGGTGCCGTAGTATATCGCCACGTCGAATTCGTACAGATCGTTATCCGGCGGGTTTTCCGAAACGATAAAGTCGAGTTCGATATCAGGGTGCCGCTTGTTGAAGTCCGGAACCAGATCAAATAGCCATGAAGACAATAGTGAGCGGAAAAGATTGACGGCAATCTTCTTGCGTGGCCCCGATTCAGTGATTTCCTTTGTGCTGCGTTCCAGGTCATTAAACAGCCGCTGCAGGGAGAGGTAATATACCTCGCCTTTGATCGTCAACTGTACGCGCCCCTTGTCACGAATAAATAACTGAAAGCCTAAGTATTCTTCCAGGGAACGAACCTGATGGCTGATTGCCGACGCCGACAAGCGAATGTTTTCAGCCGCTAGTGCGAAGCTGTTGTATCTTGCTGCTGCTTCAAATGCCCTAAGGGCAGCGAACGGGGGCAAATCTCTTCGCATCGCAAATGTGGTCTCTTACGCGGCGCTTCTACAGGCAGTCCAACAAAACTTGGATAGAAGACAGGCTTTCCAGTGTCATGACCGTATCATGAATTTGCTGGCTTTGGTTGCGGCTAAGGCTGCTGCCACTAAGGCTGAAGAATTTTTCGACGAGCTCTGCGTCACTCAAGGGGTTTTCCGGATTACCGCGCGCCATCATGGGCTTCGAACTCAAGCGCTCTCCGGATTTCAATTCGACCATGGCATCGGCCCAGCGCTCGGCGGGAAATTTCTCGTTGTAGGTCTCCGACTCGAGAAGTTCCACGCGGTGACTCAGATTGAGCAATAGTGGGTCATGGATGTCTTGTGTGATCGCCTCAGCTGTCACCACACCGTCGCGCAGAGTACAGGCAATCGCAAACGGCGTGCTGTATTGCGCCTGATCTGAGTTGCACGGCGTTTTGGTGGCCAGGCGTCTGGCTTCGTGAAACGAGCGTATTTCTACCCGCGCCACATCATCCGGGCAAATCGTATGCAGGCTTTGTATCTGCCGAATACATTCTACGGCGGGATGAGCCCAACGACACACCGGGTAAGCCTTGAAGTACTGTTCATGCAGGTACCAGCGGCGGCCCAGGTCAGCCCAGATACCCTCTACATTGCGGTCGAACAAAGTGACCGCAGGTGCTCCGGTAAAGCCATCGGCCGCTAGTGCAGCCGCAGATGCACCGGCAAGGCTGCCCCAGGTTGAGCCGTCCTTAACCATCGTGGGGAAGTCGATACAGCGCATCATCTGACTGCGCGGTCCGTGGTATTCGGCAATTCCCAGAGCCTCAAAGGTGTGTTCGTGAGACAGTCCCTGAACGCGGGCGGCGAGCGCCGCGCCGGCAATGGCATTCCAGGCGCCCGATGTATGGTAATCGCTGACCGTTTCATGCAGGGAAATTCCGGCTCGCGTGCCAATTTCGTAGCCAACAATCAGTGCGTTTAAGAATGCTTTGCCACTTAACTGACCGACTTTCTCCTGTGCCAGCAGCACCGGTAATACTGTGACGCCAACATGCCCTTTCGTGAGGACCTGGCCATCATGGGCGTCCAGTGCATCAATCAGGCCGGCACCGTACATGGCTGCGCCACATTCGCTTACATAAATATCTTTGAACAACAATTTGCGGCGACTGGATTCAGTCGGGCCGTATTGTGCCGCTACATGGCGGCTCAGAATCTGGCTCGATTCACTGAGACTGGCACCCGCTGCCACACCCAGTAAATCGAGCAGGCAGCGTTTGGCCTGCCGGTGAAGGTCGCTGCTGAACCGACCGTCATCCTGGTGAATAAAGTCGAGTATGGACTTCTTCACGCAGTGGCTCGAGGGTAAATAGTGTCGGCGGAAAAAACCGCACGGCAGGCAAGCACTGATTTATTCATGTATTCGTAATCTTGCGTTTGAGCGGAGCAGCGGGCCGGAGTATAACTCCGCGGCTCTTCGCTTTCGACCCGCTCTGATGCCTGAATTAGGGCCACAAACATCAACGACTAAATTCACCACATCAAGAAATATATTTGCTGTCCTTTCTTCAGTACCCGTATTAGTCTGATTTTGCGTGGTGCTGGATCTCTGCAGTGATGACCTGCAGGTTGCGAATTCATATTCTCAAAGCGGTACCTTCGGGGGAGCAAGACACTCAACCAACCCTATACGGCCGTATGGGGAGGATCCCGGGAGCTTGCTGTCTAAATATTGTATGAGAAACACCTAAACAATCAGGGGACCCCATGAATACTACAAAACTGTTGGCGGCGGTAATCGTCGTCGGCTTGCAAGCTGGGCTTGCCGAGAACAGCCTTGCTCAGGATTCTGCACAGCAAGATGAAGTTGTCGAGGAAATCATTACTCTTGGGACGCGCACCAAAGGCCGTACCGCCCTTGAGACAACTGCGCCTGTCGATGTCTTTAATGCTGAGGCGCTGGCGAAAGCGCCCTCCGCCGATTTGAACGACGCACTTAGAACCCTGGTGCCCTCGTTCAGCGTCAACCGGCAACCGGTTAACGATGGCGGCACCTTTGTCAGACCGGCAAAACTGCGCGGTTTGCCCGCCGATAAAACCCTGGTCCTGGTCAACGGTAAGCGTCGTCACCGCTCGGCATTGGTAACCCTCGCCAATGAAGGCGTCAGAGGCTCCCAGGCACCCGATCTCGCAACGATTCCCGTTGCTGCAGTACAAACAATTGAAGTGCTTCGCGATGGCGCTGGTGCCCAGTATGGTTCCGACGCTATTGCCGGGGTACTGAACTTCCGCCTGAAGGACGCAAGCGAAGGCGGCTCTTTAAGGGTAAGAAGCGGCAGCACTTTTGAAGGCGATGGCGATAGCATCATCGTATCGGGAAACATCGGCCTGCCCTTGGGTGACAACGGGTTTATCAGCTTGACCGGCGAATTTACCGAGTCAGACTCCACCAGTCGGGGTGAGCAAACCTCAGCGGCCGTTGCCTTTGCAGCAGACCCGGCGAACGCGGCTTTTGCTGCCGCGGCCGATTTCAGCCGCCCCTTACAGGAATATGGCGCGCCGAATAGCGACGCGATACGCTTTTTTGTCAATGCCGGTGTTGATGTCAGCGACAGCATGTCGTGGTACGGATTCGCCAGTCTTTCAGACAGTGGCGGTGATGGTGACTTCTATTATCGCAGCCCGGGCGGCGCCGGCGGTGTGGGTAACAGCCTTTTTACGGATATCAGTGATGGTGCGGGTGGCATTGCTAATTTTTCCAATGTCTTTCCGGCCGGTTTTACGCCACGCTTTTTCGGCGAGCTTCAGGACCTGGGCTTAACCACGGGCCTCAGAGGGGAGACGGGCAAGCTTGGCTGGGATGTTTCCGGACAATACGGCAGCAGCGAGATCGAATACAGCATTAACAATACGGTCAACCCGTCTCTGGGGGAAAGTTCACCGACCTCCTTTAATGTTGGCTCTCTTGAACAGACCGAGTTCGCTCTTAATGCTGATTTTTCGTATGCCGTACCGGTTGCATCGTTCGATTCCGGTGAGCTCAACGTAGCCTTTGGCGCTGAATACCGTGACGAAGAGTATTCGATTGGTGCCGGTGAGCTGGCCTCGTATCAGGTCGGCCCTTTTCAAGCCCCGGTTGGCTCGAACGGCTTCCCGGGTTATTCACCGGATCAGGCCGTTACGACCTCCAGAAGTTCGTACGCTGTGTATCTTGACCTGGAAGCCGACGTAACCGATCGCCTGTTGTTGAACGGCGCCATTCGTTTCGAAGATTTTGACGATTTTGGTAGCAGTTTCAACGGCAAAATCGCCGCCCGTTTCAGCGCGACCGATAACTTGAATCTCAGGGCATCATTTGGCACCGGCTTTCATGCGCCCAGCCCGGGTCAGCAGGGCACTCTTAACGTAAGAACCACAGTTGAAAGTGGTGTGGCCGCCTCTGCGGGTTTGTACCCGGCCTCCACTGCGGTAGCGCAATTCTATGGTGCGGTTGCTCTGGAACCGGAAGATGCGACGAACTACGCCGCGGGTTTCGCCTGGACCCCATTGGATAACCTCACGCTGACCATCGATTACTACCGTATTGAACTGGACGACCGTATCGGCTTGTCTTCCTCGTTTGCGGTAAGCGATGCCGACCGCTTGACGTTGGCCTCACTGGGCGTTGTCAATGCGGCGACTCTTGGTGCCGTATCGTATTTCACCAATGACTTTGATACAGAAACGACCGGGATAGACGCGGTTGCCACGTATGACACCGATAACGCTCTGGGTAGCCTGCAGTTACAGGCCAGCTTTAACTGGGGCGAAACCAAGGTAACCAGCAGAAACAACCGACAGAATGCCAATGGAGACCCCATTGATACTGTCAACGACGAACAAGTGTTCGACATTAGAAATATCATCCCTGAAACACGCCTGATTATCGGCGCACAGCAGTTTATCGGTGATAAATGGAGTGTGTTTGTACGCGCCAGCCGCTGGGGTGACTGGGCCAACGCCTGTTGTGGCAATGGACCAAGCATTCAGGAATACGATGCTCAATGGCTGCTTGACCTGGATGTTAGCTATCAAATCACCGACAACCTGGCCATTAACGTCGGTGCGAACAATCTCTTCGATGAATTTCCGGACAGGGATACTGTTGAATTTGGTGGCTTTACCGGCCAGGTTTACGACCTCGAAGCACCGTTCGGGTTTGATGGCGGTTCCTACTATCTGCAACTGGGTTACGATTTCTAGCCCGCACTCTGGCCGGCACTTTCGAAACTGCAAAAAGCCCACGTTAGTTTGAGAAAATGCCCGCACATCGTTGCGGGCATTTTTTTGTGCCATTCAATACAGCGTAACGCCAGTGTGGCAGGCTAAGAGACACGCCGGGCAACCCAAAGAGAATAAAAGCAATGAACGGCCCAAACACAGAACAGACACAAGCTCTACCAGGCGTTGCCGTATCGTCAATTCCGGTTATCTGCCTGATTGGTCTGATGATGGTCAATTTTCGGCTCGGCGAGGATGCCATTCCTGGCGCCGTCATCATGTTCCTTTGCGCCGTGCTTGCCGCCCTGCTTGGGCATTTCTACTGCAAGATTCCCTACAAGACCCTGGAATCCGGCATTCTCAAAGCGATCAATATGTCGATGCCGGCGATCCTGATCATCTTCCTCGTGGGTGCGCTCATCAGCATGTGGATTACCGCTGGTGTGGTGCCTATGTTGATTTATTACGGACTGGAGATTCTTTCGCCCAAGGGATTTCTGGTCGTCTGTTGCCTGATTAGCTGTGTTGCCGCTCTCTGTACGGGCTCCAGCTGGTCGACGGTTGGCACGGTAGGTCTGGCGCTAATGGGAGTGGGTACAGCGCTTGGAATGCCCGAGGAGTTCACAGCCGGCGCGATTATTTCCGGCGCCTATTTCGGGGACAAGATGTCACCCATGTCCGACTCGACCAACCTGGCGCCGGCGATGGTTGGCATCGATGTGTTTACCCACATCCGCCATATGATGTACACGTCGGTCCCCGCCATCATTATTGCGCTGCTGTTCTATTTCTTCCTTGGCCTGTTCTACCAGGGCGAGGTCCTCGACAATCAAAACATTCTTCTGATTCAGGTTTTGATTGTCGAAAACTTCAATACTTCTCTCTGGTTGTTAGTCATTCCTGCGGCCGTGATTTTTGGTGTGGTGAAAGGCTTGCCGCCCATACCGGCGCTCACAATGGGAATTTTTCTGGCGATCGCCGCAATTCCGGTTTTTCAAGGGGATCTGCTTGCACGACAGCTAGATGGCAACCTGGGGTTTGCCGGTGCGTACTCCTACATCTTCAACAGCATCGCAGCCGGCTTCAGCATTGATACCGGCAATGCGTTAATCGACAAATTGTTCAACCGGGGCGGCATGCTCAGCATGCTGGAACTGAATTTTCTGGTTATCACCGCCATGGCGTTCGGTGGTCTTTTGGAAACCAGCGGTATGCTTGCCGCGATGACTAATGGCCTCTTAAAAGGCGTACGCAGTGTCGCTGGTTTGATCAGCACTACTTTAGGCACCTGTATCTTTGTGAACTTTACCGCCGCGAACCAAACGATGGCCATTATCATACCGGCCCGGATGTTTGCCGTCGCTTACAAAGAACGCAACCTTCACCCCAAAAACCTGTCTCGTGCCTGTGAGGACGCGGGCACGGTGTTCGCGCCACTGGTTCCCTGGAATACCAATGGTGTCTATTGTGCGGGCGTTCTAGGTGTCTCGACTTTGTCCTATGCACCATTCGCTGTTTTTTGCCTGGTGTCACCGCTTGTTTCCCTTGTTCTGGGGCTAACGGGGAAAACCATTGCGCCTCTCGATGAAAGTCCCCTGAGTCAAGCGGATGATGCGGACACAGTCGCTGCTGTCGATACGGCGAGTTAAGATTTTTTTTCATGAAGAACTTTCTGAAATTCTACATCGACGGTGCCTGGTGCGACCCGGTTGAACCTTGTCCCCGTGACGTTATCAACCCGGCCACCGAACAGGCCTTTGCAGCCGTAAGCATGGGGTCAGCTGCCGATGTAGATCGCGCTGTAGCGGCCGCGAAAACAGCGTTTCCTGCCTTTTCCCAATGGACAGTCGCGGAACGAGAGAGTTTGTTGAGCCGGATCATCGCTGTGTATGAGACCCGCCTTGAAGACATCGCCCTGGTAATTACCGAGGAAATGGGTTGCCCGATTGACTCTTCCCGCGCTCACCAGGCGACCTTGGGTCTGGCACATTTCCAGAGTGCCCTTAAGGCGCTGAAGGATTTCGAGTTCGAGCGTATTCAGGACAATATGATTCTGCGCTACGAACCCATCGGTGTGTGCGGTTTAATCACCCCTTGGAACTGGCCTGCCAATCAGGTATCAGCCAAGGTTGCACCGGCGCTGGCGACGGGTTGTACCGTCGTTCTCAAACCCAGCGAACTAGCGCCCCTGGATGCCATGATACTCGCTGAAATTATGGACGAAGCCGGGGCGCCAGCGGGTGTATTCAACCTGATTAACGGCGATGGAATAGGTGTCGGAGAGGCCATGTCTGCCCATGCGGACATTGAGATGATGTCCTTTACCGGTTCTACCCGAGGCGGCATTGCGGTTGCCAAAACATCGGCCGATTCGGTCAAGCGGGTCAGCCAGGAGCTCGGCGGGAAGTCTGCCAACATTATTCTCGATGACGCGGATGTCGCCCGGGCGGTATCTGAGGGCATTGATTATGTGATGGACAACAGCGGCCAGTCTTGTAATGCACCAACCCGAATGCTGGTGCCCCGGGATTCTATGGACACTGCCAAAACCGCGGCGCGTGAGGCCGCAGAAGGATTGCTAATGGGCGACCCGGCAGATGAAAGTACACGCCTGGGTCCCGTTGCCAGCGAGTTGCAGTTCGATCGCATTCAGCAGCTGATTCAACAGGGCCTTGATGAGGGTGCGACGCTGGTGGCAGGGGGTACCGGCCGGCCGGATCATTTGCCGACAGGTTACTACGTCAAACCCACTGTTTTTGCCGATGTCACCGAAAGCATGAGCGTGGCAAGAGAAGAAATATTTGGCCCGGTGGTTTGCATCATGGGATATGACAACGAAGACCATGCCATTGAAATCGCCAATAATTCCGACTACGGCCTCGCCGGCTACGTCAGTTCTGGCAGCATTGCCCGTGCCCGCCGCGTAGCAGAGAAGATCAGGGCAGGCCAGGTTGCGATCAACTATGTTGGCGGCACTACGGACACGCCGTTCGGTGGTTACAAGCGTTCCGGCAATGGCCGGGAAAAGGGGATGTGGGGTCTGTTGGAACACCTTGAACTCAAGGCAATTACCGGGGCTTTACCCCAGTAATAAAGACGCTGTAATACATGGCCGGGATAGCCGGAGCGGGTCCGATAAGGCGCTCAGCTGGCTTTTCGCCGACGCCCTTTCTTCCGTAGTTTGCTGTCATCGCGACGTGGCAGGTTAACGACTTTCGCCAGCTCAATGAAGCTATCGACTCTGTGCGGAATTGCCATAGCATCGACGAAATACTCCTGGAATTTCGATTCGACGGCTGTCTCGACTTTTTCGATACGGCGCACGACCGACTCGATCTCAACCCGGGCAGCACCATTGAGCAGCGCGATCCGTGCGCCGGTACCCGCGGCGTTTCCTGCGGACTCAGTCTTGTCGAGCCTGCAGTCGGGAATCAGGCCGAGAATCATTGCGTGCCGGGTGTCGATATTGTTGCCAAAAGCGCCTGCCAGGCGAATGCGATCGACACGCTCAATGCCGGCCCGGTCGAACAACAGCTTGACGCCTGCATACAATGCCGCCTTGGCGAGTTGGATTTGCCGCACATCGTTTTGTGTTACGACGATGCGCTGATGGCCCTCGTGCAAGAGGAATGACCAGGTGCGCTCATTCGGAATCACGCGTTCGCTGCGTTCGGTCAACATGCCATTGACGACGCCGTCCGCGCTGATGACGCCGCTGAGGTACATTTCAGCGACCGCCTCGATGATCCCCGAACCGCATATTCCCGTGACACCAAACGCCTGGATCGACTCGTCGAAGTCGGGCTGGTCAGACCATAGCTCGGAACCGATGACACGGAAGCGTACATTGAGCGTCTCAGGGTCGATGCGGACGCGCTCAATAGCCCCGAGCGCCGCGCGCTGTCCACAACTGATCTGTGCCCCTTCGAACGCCGGGCCCGTAGGGCTTGAACACGCCAGCAGACGGTCGCGATTTCCGAGCACGATCTCAGCATTGGTGCCGATATCGACGAGCAGCGAGATATCCTGGAGCAGATGCGGTTCTTCGGCAAGGATCATCGCCGCGGTATCAGCGCCCACATGGCCTGCGATGCACGGCAGCACGTATACGGCCGCACCCCTGTTGGCCTGCAACTGAAGTTCCGCCGCAGTCAGGTTCAGCGCCCGGTCAGTTGCAAGTGCGAAGGGTGCACTGCCGAGTTCGACCGGGCTGATGCCAAGAAACAAATGGTGCATGATGGGGTTACCGGCCACTGTGACTTCAACGATCTCGTCCGGCTGGATTTCGCCGTCACGTGCGATGTCCTGGATCAGATCGTTGATCCCCGCCCTCACGGCGTCTGTCAATATCGCCGCGCCCTCCGGATGCATCATGACGTAGGAGACGCGGCTCATCAGGTCCTCGCCAAATCGAATCTGTGGATTCATGATGCCACCGGTAGCGATTATCCGGCCGCTTGTGAGACTGCAAAGTTGCGCCGCTATTGTTGTTGAACCGATATCAAGCGCAAGCCCGTAGCTGTCGTGCCTGAAGCCTGGCCAGATCGCAATAATGTGCGATTTTCGATACACGGCAACCGTTACGCGCCACTTGCCTTCGCGCAGAGCGGACTGCACATTCGGCAACAGCGTCGCGTCGAACTGCAGCTCCTGTAGTTCCCAGTCTGCTGCCAGAGCCTGCAGCAGCCGCTGCACGTCACCACTGGGTTCGTGCATATCAGCCTCCGCTACTTCGACGTAGTAAAGACGCACGCCAGTATCGAGGGTGATGTCGCGATGGTCCACACTCTTGCGAATT
>VAPL010806596.1_pt1 | contig 20794 bp, 14 predicted proteins | sample 3395061 | NCBI WGS metagenome assembly VAPL01 (sample SAMN08290444, study PRJNA428436) | hydrothermal vent metagenome | isolation source: Deep-sea hydrothermal vent chimney 2 | place: Pacific Ocean: Juan De Fuca Ridge | depth 2182 m m | reverse complement strand
ATGCCTTTATGCGGTGCCAGGACATACGTAACCCAAACCGCAACCGCTCTTTTCACTGAGTCCAGGTGCGTCGGCACCGCTTCAACCATCTCCTCTAACGCCGCAAAGAAATGGGTTTTGACGCTTGTTTATACAAACCCATTTCTGAAAAAAATTACGCCAGATATGTATAACTTACCTCAATATAAAACTGAGCACTACTGAAAATTGAAAAGGGTTCACGTCCAAATAAAAATTCTTTAGCCCACATTCCAACTACATTTCCGACTTATTGAAGTTTTATTGAAACAAATTGAAGTAACAAAATCCGCTCTTCACAACGAAACACTGTTCTATACCTATGGCGTTATAGATTTAGATGTTAACGCGTGTAGATGTGCATGCCTACAGGGATGTAGGTCCTAGAGCAACGCAGGAACATTTTGCCGAGGAAAAGTCGAAGATGAGATACAGATATAAAAACACCTAAATCTATAACGTCATGGGTATATAAAAACGATTGTGCTCAGTTATGCTGAACACTAACACGAACTAAATAACGCGATTCAAATACGTTATCATCTCTAAATTCACGATAATCATCTCCAATATTTTGTGCAATAAGTTCTAATCTATAATCTAACTTGGGGGATCCAAAATTGTAAGCCATTCGCGCATCCATTCGGTTATAAGTATCAATATTACTACCATCGCCATACCAGGCCATATCTGAAACCGAATAGTACGTTGCACTCAACTCAATACCATTACTAAAATGATAGCTTGCTAAAGCGCTAATCGTATGCCGGGGTGTGGCGCTAAATTTATTTTTCAGACGAGTAGAATTTATACTTGATCTAACTTGAGCTTCTGCATAAGCATATTGTATGCTCACCAGAGTTTGCGTTCCAGGACGAAATTGAATTTGCGTTTCAATACCATTTATATCCGTTTCTCCGGTATTTTCTCGCTCAAAGCTTCCAGGCCAGGCAATAGATACAGGCTCTGGGAAATCATTATTTTTCACCTCTTCAATCTCTTTGCGTATTTCTTCACGAAACAACCTGATTTCCATTGTTAATCGGGAAGAAAACCAATCGCCATAGTAACCTATCTCATAGGCTGTCATCTTTTCTGAGTCTAGTCCTCCTTGTGACAAATGGTTTTGATCGATTAATGTACCATCATCAAAACGAAGAGCGTAATTAAAAAATTCCTCGAGCAAAGAAGGGGTTCGATACGCCCGTGTCACACTCATTCGTATTGTATGTTGCGAATTGATATGATAATTAACAGCCAACCGCGGAGCAACATCGGTAGAGTACAAATCGCTATATTCAATTAACACGCCCCCATGAAGCAACCATTTTTCAGTGAAGCCATACTCCGCATTCAAAGATGTTCTTACACTATTATTATCAACGTAGCGCTCACGATTAATGAGCAATGGGCTTTTAAATCTGTCCAAACGCCAGTCTGCACCCCAAACATAACGTAATTTCGAGCCTCTTTCTGACGTATAGCGCCACTGTAAATCGTATTTTTCTGCGGTGTACGTATACGCACCCCAATGGATCACTTCGCGCTCATTGCCAGGAAATAACGTTGCGACCGCTTCAACTGGCACCTTAATAAGATCAGAAAGTAAACCAATAGACGCGGTATCATTTTCTTTTCGATAATCGTGAGAAATGAGTAACGAAGACTCTGCCGAATTGGAAAAAGTATGGTCCCAACGAAACCCCTGGTAGTTTCGATAAACCTCTTTTTCAGCAACACCACGAAGTACTAAATAATCCCCACCTCGACCCAGCGGACCTTCTGAGTATCCTAATTGCACATCAATTAAATCAACGGTAGTTAAAGATTGAGTACCACGAAAATCAACGGCACGTACCCGTTTTTCATCGTTTCGCCTATCGAATCCATTCGTCTCTTCATAACGTAATGTTGTACGAAATTCCATAGAACCCACATTATCCGCGAAGCGCAGCATCGCATTTTGTGTATTTTGAGAGCCGACGGCCCCTTGAACAAATATCCCGCGATCCTGAAAAGTCTGCTTAGTTATAATATTAATAACAGCAACAAAGGCATTGGCTCCATACACGGGGGAATTAGGCCCCCGTACTACTTCAATTCTCTCAATATCGTCGATATGAACACCCAATCCATCCCAATCGATATTCGAAAATACAGCGCCCACAGCAGAACGCCCGTCAATCAAAACCTGCATACGCCGAGGAAAACCATCTGATTGCCCGTGATATGTTACTGCGGGAGCATGATCCAAGGTACTTTTGGCAACTTGAAAACCAGGCACCAAGCGTAACAAGTCTGCAATTTCAACCGCACCGGATGCCGTGATCATCGCACGATCAATTATAGTAACCGCTGCCGGAGTATCCGCAAGAGATTGCTCCAGTTTAGTCGCAGAAATAACCACCGGAATATGGCTATCAAAGTGAGATTCATCAAGCAGCAAGTCATCCCCATACACTACGGGCAACCCTTGCCACGTTAACAATGCGAACATTGAAATAATAAAAAGTATTTTAGGTTTCATTAGTTGATACCGGTCGCACTAGAGAGTCAGGTGTTAGTTATTGTACGTCTTATTTGTTTTATAACCAGATGAATGACGCGTCATGCATGGTCAGAGATTACAACGCGTTTAATGCTGCCATAGAATTAAAGAGGATGTACTATTGTGCCTAAATCTTAATTCATAACGCCATAGGTATAACAAGAAAATCAAACACGATAAGGTTCAAGTTCAACACTGATTACCCGACGTCCATGTAAGGTCACTTGACCTTGATAACGCTTTGCTCCATCGCTGGCAAATTCAAAGAAATAAAGTCTACGTATTTGTAACCAACCTTGTGGCGTTCGCCCTAACCAGGTTTTTTGTTTTTGTACGGTATCATCCAGAAACTGAACTTCACCTTCTTTGCAAGCTTTTTCCCCCGCAGCACGCGCATTTTCTTTTGCCCCCATACCTTGAATCCAGATAGTGACCACGAAAATGACGAAAAAAATCAAAAATCCATCGTAACTATTCAGCGCATTCATTATGTTTTATTTGATCGACCAAGCCACTATTGCGCACGCCCCTCCGTTTTAGTATTTGTATAAATAAGTGCTCACTTCCAGACAAAACAATTTTTTTCTGGGCACGTGTAATGGCAGTATAAACTAATTCACGATTAAGAATCGGCATATCTTCCTCAGGCAACACAAACATCAATTTTTCAAACTCGGAACCCTGACTTTTGTGCACGGTAATCGCAAAAGCAGTTTCATGTCGTGGCAATCTCTGAGGATGCAGTACTGTCATCCCTCCCCGACTATTTTCAAAAAAAACACGCAATTCATTATTATGTTCAACACTACGCAAGACCAGTCCGACATCACCATTGGCCAGATCTACAAACTCATTATTTTCCAATATCATAACCGGCCTGCCCACATACCATTCATCATCAATACTTGTCGAACATTGCTTCTGAAAAATTTTCTCGGTCAGATCATTCAAGCCCTCAACACCCGTTAATCCATGTCGATGCGCCGCAAGAATACGAAAGCGATTAAAGGAAAAAAATAATTTTTGGGGTACTGCGTTATTTTTCACGCCTTGAAAATAAGACTGATACCCTGCTGTAAGTTCGATAGCCAGGCGAGCCCGCTCATCGACTTCGTTGTTCCCCCCCTTCTCACCCAACCAACAAATATCGATCGACAACGGCTTTTTCAGCTCACAACAAAAAGATGTCACGTCACCCAACAAAGTATATCGTGCCAGTTTTTCAATACCACTATTTTTTTTAAAACGATAGCTTTTTTTCAACACCATAACACTATCTTGAATTGCAGAGTCAAGGTTATTGTTAACCGGAATCAAATCTCCACTAATTTGTTTTATTTTCTGTGCCAAAGTTGCAGAGTACGACCCTATATTCTGACATAAATCACTTAATACCGAGCCTGCGTTGATAGAGCTAAGTTGATTTTGATCACCGAGCAATATCAAACGACAATTAATAGGTAAATTTTCGATAAGCTTAACCATCATAGATAAATCTATCATCGATACTTCATCAATAATAACAACATCGGCTACCAGATTTTTTTTTCTGCGTTGTGGCACTAACCCTGGAGTAATGCCAAGTAAGCGATGCAAGGTCTCCGCATTGTCTGGTATTTGATTTAATATATTTTTATCGATGGCCAAACTTTTTTTAGCACGTCGTATCGAGTCCTGTAAACGAGCAGCGGCTTTACCTGTAGGTGCCCCCAAAAAAATACGCAGCGGACTGATTGTCTGCTGAACCATCAGGATCAATAATTTAATTACCGTTGTTGTTTTACCTGTACCCGGGCCACCAGAAATAACACAAAACCGCCTTAACACAGAATTAATTGCGGCAACACGTTGCCAGTCCGGTTCATTGTTCACTGCGGCTGGAAAAAGTTTTTGAACACCTTCTTTCAACTTTTCTACATTCACTTTCAAACCCAGCTTATCTGGCCTGATTCTAGCTGCAATAGCTTGTGCCAAACTGTGCTCATATCGCCAATAACGTTGCAAATATAAACGCCCTTTTTTATCCAGTATTAATGGACAAAATTCACTCGGCTGACCCACCACCGAACTGGCATACAAGGCTTTCAGCCAATGAGCATAGCCTGGTGCCATCACCGGCTGTGCCTGCCCTGGAAAATAGAAACGACATCCGGAGGCAGCACGAAGATCAAGACAAACATGCCCTTGCTCAAGGCGTTGACTAACCAGCCATGAAGCTAACTCAAGTTCAGCAGAATAACCATTTCCTGTATTTAACCTAAGCATAAAAGCACTGAACTGCACTGCTATATCCGAGAGCGGAGTTCGCTCTTTATCTTGAGTCTTGAGTTCTATCACCATAAATACACTTTTTTCGAAAAAATCAGCTTATCGTAAAATTGAAAACCTAAAGATAAAACATTGTATATCATCCGATAGCTCTTCGTACGATAGTGTCGTTACCTCGGTATATACCCATAACGTTAACGCCATGGGCATAGTATAGTAGCTCAGACCTGAGCTGACAGTTACCCGTTGTTTAAAGGATGTCCGTTAGGAACGTACGCGTAATAAGTTCCGGATTTGGCGCTCAAATTTAGTTTGTATTTTCTCGTTCTGATTGCCTACAGGGATGTAGGTATTAGAGCAACGCAGGAGCAAGCTTGCCGAAGAACGAGCAAAAACAAGCTAAAGATGAGATATTAAAGTCACATTGGAGGCGATAAAAGGGCGGGGGGAAACAGCGTACATCACGTCAAAATACAGCGTTCACGCTTATTCACACAATCGCTACTTGGAAAAAGCGTGTGCAACGCACTAACTAAACAACGGACTCATTTTCAGACATTTCAAGCGCAGTCGTGCTATTAATCACACTATGCCAGATCTTATGCCAAGCGATCATCTGCAACTTTATATTTAGGGTCTTCAATAACATTGGCTTCAACCAGATCGCCTGCTTGTTTTAAAAGCGCTCGACACTCGGGGCTCAAATGTCGGAGATGCAGTACTTTGCCGGCATTAACATAGCGTTCGGCGATAGCATCAATGGCCTCTAGACTTGAGTGATCATAAACACGAGTATTAACAAAGTCGATAATGACATCATTTGGGTCGTTATTAACGTCAAAAAGATCTTTAAAACTGTGGATAGATCCAAAAAAAAGTGGACCACTGAGTATATAAATTTTGGTACCTTTCTCATCCACATAAGTTTCACTCGCCATGCGTTTCGCTACATCCCACGCAAATACCAGCGCTGAAAAAATAACCCCGGCCACCACAGCAACAGCGAGATCTGTCGCGACAGTAACAGCAGAAACCAAAAAAATAACAAAGGCATCCGTTTTTGGAATTTTACCTAAAATACGAAAACTGGACCATTCAAAAGTACTGATTACAACAATAAACATCACACCGATTAATGCCGCAAGCGGAATCAGTTCAATGAGAGAAGAGGCAAACAAAATAAATGCTAATAAAAACAGCGCTGCCGAAATGCCGGATAAACGACCGCGACCTCCAGAATTTATATTAATCATACTTTGCCCAATCATGGCACAGCCCCCCATGCCACCAAAAAATCCAGTTGCAACATTAGCCGTTCCTTGACCTATACATTCTTTGTTTCCACGACCTCTTGTTTCAGTCAATTCATCAATCAAGGTCATGGTCAATAATGACTCAATTAAACCAATTGCCGCCAGAATAATAGAATAAGGCAAGATGATCCATAATGTCTCAAGGGTTAAAGGAACAAGTGGGATATGAAAATCAGGTAACCCTCCAGAGATAGAGGCCAAATCGCCAACCGTACGTACATCGAGACCGAATAATATGACGGCTAAAGTAACGCAAACAATAGCAACTAAAGAGGACGGGATCGCTTTTGTGAACCGAGGAAGAAAATGGATAATCGCCATCGTAATAAACACGAGAGCAAGTAAAACCCATAACGTGGCACCACTCATCCACTGCCAACTCCCCTCTTCTGCTCCAGGTATTTTGAAATGAGAAAGTTGTGCCAGAAAAATCACAATGGCCAAACCATTAACAAAACCCAGCATCACGGGGTAAGGCACCATACGGATAAACTTACCCAAATGAAACACCCCCGCAAGAATTTGAAGCCCCCCCATTAACACAACCGCAGCAAATAAATACTCCACGCCATGCTGAGCGACCAAAGCAACCATAACCACAGCCAGTGCACCGGTTGCTCCTGAGATCATCCCCGGCCGACCGCCAATACAGGCCGTGATGAGACCCACCATAAACGCCGCATATAGCCCAACCAGGGGTTCAACGCCCGCGACAAAAGCAAATGCAATCGCCTCCGGTACCAGCGCTAAAGCAACCGTCAATCCAGATAAGACATCGGCTCTGACATTGGCATGGGGATTCGGCGTGAATTGAAACATGGAAACCTCTAGCAACTTAAGGGATTAAGAAAGAAAGCGAATATTCTTGATTTAGAGCAGGCTTGAGTTTAAGTACCCCGCCATAATTATTTTATTTATTGCTCTTTTTCGCATAACTCCGCGTTGCAACTCCAGTCACATAGCGTACTATGCTCGTTTCGCTGCGCTTTGATTCACGCGAAAGATCCTGCAGAAATTGAGTTAAAATAATTATGGCGGGGTACTTAACTCTGATTAGGCGTTTGCGAAAACGCAATACCCAATTGAAAGGCTGGAACCCAGCTATAACGGCCAAGAAGGCGCGAAGCCTAACACATTACGACTATATTTTCTACACTAAATACGCTACCCCAAAGATTCTTGCACTCGCCAACCTATTCCGACACTTTTAATAACTAGAGAATTCTCATAGTTAGTGATTGATGTCACCAAAAAGAAAATTTTTGAGGCGGTTCACAAACTTCTCATCGACCCCAAAAGGGAGCCGGGATTTTCGACAACAACTTCCCTTGATATTGATAAATTTTGGTTAATGTTAAGAAAAAAACATATTTTGAGTGAAATGCTTAGTTATTATTTGCGCCGAATCAAAACGGCTTGCTCAACAATTATCTTAACTGTTTGAATATTAATAAAAATATAAATAACTTCCAGCCGTCAGGAAAATGTAAGGACTATTTAGTTTCTTTGTCAGGTTCGTTCATTACCCTTTATTTGGTTGTATTAAGGAGTGAATGTTTCATATCACCTGATCCACTTATCGTTATGGAGACAATAGAATGAAAAAAGGAAAGAAAAAAACAGGTTTATTTTTTATTTTTATAATTATGCAATTTAGTTTGTTGTTGTCTGTGGCTCAAGCTTCCGGAAAGGTTAGCTGTCAAATGGAAGACTTCAATCTGAATGCGGAGCGTACAGATGCTACAGGTGTTGCATTACTTTGCGAAACATCTCGGGGGTTATTTGGGCGAGCCAGTGTCATGGATCTGATTCCCGGCAATGCGTATACAGTCTGGTGGGCATATTTTGATGATACATCCGGCTGCGTTAATGAAGATGGAACTAAACGTCCTTGTGGTGGCCCTGAGACAGCAGGTGAAAACCCAATTGCTGTGTTTGGGCGAATGGATTCATTCGTTGCACCGGAAAATGGTCATGTCCACTTTAAGGGAGTTATGCGAGATTTTAAACCAAGCGAAGATTCTCAAATGACCATATTGATGATCGATCATGGCATGGCGGATATGAGTGACAAACGCCGTCTTGCTCGGCAATTACTGACACCTGAAGTTCCAAGGTTTGGTGCGCCACACCTGGGTAATAATGTTGACGGAGTTCTAGGGACGATAATAGGCGGAGCTCAGTTTATGATACCTTAAGTAGACTTTAAAAAAGAGGAATAAAGGTGGCCTGCAGATCACCTTTATTCCTAACACAGACGAGCAGATATTTTTAATGTAAAGAGCAAAACCTTAAGTTTTGCTTTTGTAATTAAATGACAAAAGGAGCTGCTGCAGTCATCTTAGTCTTCACTTTGCAAATTCCTTTTGAGACGCATACACAGTACGATTTTCCAAAGAAACCGAAACTCGCAAGCCACCTAGTGTAAAAGACCGACCCAGCGTTAGCTCACCACCATAAATCTCCGCTACATCCCGTACAATCGCCAGACCCAGCCCGTGCCCGGGTGCCGCTTCATCAAGACGGACACCCCGTGCTGTTAACTGTTTCATCTCCTCATCGCTGCAACCCGGGCCATCGTCTTCTACCACTACCTGTAAACGATGTTCATCACCTTTTAATTCACAACACACCTGATTTTTGGCCCATTTGCAGGCGTTATCCAGTAGATTTCCGATCAGCTCCAGCATATCATCACGATCAAAAATAAAAATAACGTCCGGTGCTTGCCAGTGAATTTTCAGGGGCTTTTTTTGTTTGTCCGTAGTCGCAAACATACGCTGTAACAAATCAACCAGCACCGGCATTTCTTCCTGTGGTGCAAAACGCACACCGGGAGCACCCTGCCCCATAAGCCGAGCACGTTTCAGTTCACGATCCATGAGTTGTTGAATGCTATCCGTCTGTTGTTTCAGGTTGGCCGACAGGTCGGGTAATGCATGTACATTTTTCTGTTGTCCTATTTGGGTCAATAAACTCAACGGACCTTTGAGGGCGTGGGCAAGATTACCCAACGCATTGCGCGAACGTTGCAGTCTTTCGCTCAATAGGTGTAACAAGTGATTCACTTCGCGTACCAGTGGCCGTACTTCGGTGGGAACCTCTTCACTCAACTCACCTACCGCGCCCTGCTGCAGGTTTTTAACTTCGTGCAAAATTTGTTCTAGCGGTCGAAATGATCGACGTACAACATAGTGCTGCACACCGAGCAAGACGAATAATGTCAATAGTGAGAGACCGGCAAAATACCAATTAAAGCGCACGAGGCTTTCCGATAACGGCGTCAAATCTTCCGCAACGGCAAGGGTAAAACGGCGCCCCTGCTTCTGAAATCCACCCGCCCATACTAATAATGTCTGCCCCATTGGACCCTGCACATTCCACTGGCGCTTCACGCCCTTGGGCAAGCGCGATACCATCAGGGACTCATCCCACAGTGAACGGGAATAAAGTGTTTTGTTCTCACTCAGTACCATGAAATAATGGCCTGAAAAAGGCTGCTTGTAGATCGCGGTTATACGCTTGGGTGTTAGCTGTAAAATACTGTTTTCACCCACCTGCAAGGCAGATAATAAACTATCGGCATCATGCTCCAGTCGCGATTGCACAAATTCTTCGCCAAATGTTTTAATAGCGCCAGAGACCAACCACCACAACAGCAACATTAACAACACGACACTGGTCGCCAACCCCAGTTGCAAGCGTTGTTGTACTGAGTTCAAACATGGCCTCCAAACACATAACCCTGCCCGCGCCGGGTACGAATTTGCTCATTGCCCAATTTGTCGCGCAAGCGTCGCACATAAACTTCGATCACATTACTGTCACGATCGGCATCATATTCGTAAACATGTTCCGTAAGTTTGCTTTTTGATAATACTTTACCGGGATGATTCATAAAATAGCGCAGTAAACGGAACTCTGTGTTTGTCAATGAATGCTGGGCTCCCATAGTATCCATTACTTGCTGACGCGCTTCGTCCAGCACCAGGCCCGCTATTTTCAGAGACGCATCAGCACGCCCACTACGACGGCGAATCATCGCGTCAATACGTGCCAGCAATTCCTCTACATGAAAAGGTTTACCCAGATAATCATCGGCACCGGCACGCAACCCGTCAACGCGTTCCTTCCAGGCATCTCGCGCGGTAAGTACAATGACCGGTACGGTGTTTTTTTCTTTACGCCACTGAATTAATACATCCAGCCCTGGCTTTTTTGGCAGACCCAGATCGAGAACCACGGCATCGTAATCTGTCTCATTCCCCATAAATTCTCCGTCTATGCCGTTATGTGCGACATCCACAGCAAATCCTGCACGACACAAATCCTGTTTGAGGCCTGCAGCCAAAGTCTCGTCGTCTTCAACCAGCAATAGCCTCATTAATCCTCCCGCTCATGTTTAATCAACTGACCCGTGGTTGCATCAAAATAGAGCTCCCAAACTTCACCGCGTGCATTTAATAACTCCACCTCATAAAGATAACGTCCGTCTTTATTTTCCAGCTCGATTTCGATTACCCGACCGGATTGCTTGGCTTTGGCTGCCTTGATAATTTGCTCCAGTGGCAAAATCTCCCCCAGATCTTTTAAACGCCGGGCTTGCTGATGATCTTCATCGCTCAACCCGGGAGTTAGCACAAATAGGCCTGATAATCCCAACATCAGCAGCGATACGATGGATAAGCGCTTCATTTAAATGCTTTCTAACCTCAGTTTTCATTTTTCATTAACAGCTTAGGAATGGGTACTCATTATAAAACCCTTGTGCTGTCGATGCATAACAAATCGCAATTAATGAACGATAGCAACTCAAGGTTGTTTTCAGCATACCATTTCAGTCTATTTCTTTTGAATCAATTGGCTTGCGACCATTCAACATGGATTTTACAAGATTTTCCTTGTGTTGAAAGCTCGCTGTCAACACACCCGTCACATGAAAAAATACCAATGCGAGCGTGGCATTGGAAAAAAATTCATGTACTTCTTCCACCACATCTTCCCAAGCCTCACCGACCCCGGACAGGCTGGCACCCAGCGGTCCGGCAGATTCTTCAATGCTGTAAATAACAATACCGCTTATCGTAACCAATACTAGAGAGGACAAAAGAGCGATAATCATAGCACCACCGGCGGGGTTATGACCCAAATAGCGTCTAGGGTGCTGGCCAATAATAGATTTTAGATAACTCCACACTTCACGGGGACGTTTCACAAAATCAGTAAAACGCGCATAGCGACTGCCCATAAACCCCCAAATTAACCGAAAAACCAGCAAACCCGCAATGAGATATCCAGCATAAACATGTAGATCAAGCAGATCATCTTCGGTGAAATAGGCAATAAAAAAAGCGCTCACCAGAGACCAGTGGAATAAGCGTACTAATGGATCCCACACGACGATTTGTTTTTGTTGAACCTGTTCTCGTGAGGGATGGGTAGCGTCCTGGTCTAATTTGCTAATGGGCGTATTCATGCTCGGTCTCCTTGCGTTTATCTGTTGTTATCGTTTCTGATAAATATAGGTTACGACACCAAGCTGAAGTCAAACTGAAAAAACAGTTTTGCTGCTGCTATGCCCATGGTGTTATGTTGTAGGTGTTAGTGTGTGCAGATGTAAAAAGGTAGGCCTAGGTGTGCTAGATTAAAGAAAAGCCGAAGATGAGATACAGCAGAAGAGTTTGAGTTTATAATACTCAACGATACCATCAACCTAGAAAAATCAGTGGAATGTAGATGTAAAGTGTAAGACCTTGGTTTCGCAATACTTTCAAAAAATACCCGCTTCACTCAAAGGTTAAGCGGGTATTTTTTGAAAGTGCTGCGGGCAACTGATTTTTCTAGAATCAAGCGTTAGATTACAAGACACCACCACAGGTTTACGCTGTGATTAAACAACTGTGACGATAAGGTATGCGATCGAACTGCATGTGGAGAAAGCGTGAATTTTCGCAAAAAGACACGGAACATGTGGACAATAATACCCTCTACATTCCATGGCAACGTTGAAACCCCTTGCAATAGCGGACTATTGCTCGTCCGGCGCACGAACAAAGACACTGATTAAATTGTCAATGTATAAAATATATCTCTAAGGAATAGGCACGTAATAACTACGTACCTAATCTTAATTGTTTGTCTTCTATGGTAGGGTTGTAGTTGCAACCCTACCATAGAAATAAACAATAATCCTGATCGATACAGGTATACCATTTATTGCGCTACCTTAACCGGTTTGCTCCCCAGCTCATAAACCTGATGCTTAAGCTGCTGCTAAAATTGCAGATGGAGGTCGAGGAACAAGGTGAAGTACATCTTTATAATACGGCCCTGCTGTTTCTCTCCGCCAGAAGTAATTAAGGATTTTATAATAAGCTTTACCATTGTAGTTGGCGATAAAATCATTTGCATATTTGTCATCATAATCCATCATTGGTCATACCCCTTTAATTTATCCTTCCTGCAAATGTAGGCAGGTTTTTCAAAAATTAGATCTTGTACAGATACGATGATCGACACGATATAGCCCTCACCCAGCGCCGTTGTCATATCCTCCCTTGATCTCCTCGGATAGTATAGATAGTGCATCAAGCTATGTCGCTGCAATAACTCACTAAATTAACGTGAATATTACCCTGCTCACGCTCCTTACACCCCTGCAGGTGAGGCCGAAATGACGAGGTATATATAGATCAGCTATGTGAGGTCAATACACTGCCATGGCATGAAGAGGGCTGCAACACTACCTAAATCTTAATCACCACGGGTATACAGAGTTATGTCACGTTACAGGTGCAATGTCAGTTGAGCAAAGAGGGTACGGTCAGGGACAAAACGCGCTCGCACAAATTCAGCAACCCATGGGTTGATGTCATAGTAGTTAAACTTCTTATCAAATAAATTACGCACCGAAAGACTAATACTCCCCCTTCTTTTTGGCAGGCGGTAGCCGAATGTCGTATCGACAAGTAAAAAAGCATCATTATTATTAACAATCGATGTAGAAGATTCTGCCTTATCAACATTTTGTTTTACATAGTTAGTACCCAATTTTCCGAAGAACCCCTGAGCTGAAAAATAACGTACCGATAGCGGTATTATGTGAGTTTCGCTCTTCCTTAATATGTTCTTATTGCGATCGAATTTTTCATACTGATATTCACCGTTGATCGCGATATTTTCCGTTGGTGTCCAATAAAGGTAAGCACGGTGGAAGTTTTCGTTGCGATCTTCATCGGTAAATCGATCAAAAAACTGGCCTACATTTCGAACTTCCAGGTCGCGTCGCGTGTATTCCAGCCCGGCATTGAAGCTACGGGCTAAAAAGAAATCAAGACCCAGACCATATCGCATAGATGTGGTTGCATTATCATCATCGAAAAATTGATTGAACCCGGCAATCTGCGTCGGTTCTATGGTTTGATTCGCTACCAAAGCACGTTTTAAGGTTTTAAATGCAGCAGCACGTAAACGTACTTTATTGCTGATCTGCCATTGCACGCCCAATTTAGGGTTGAACTTGTCCTTACGATCTCGATCAACAATTTCGTAATCGTCATAACTCAAACCTACGGTCCAGACAACCTTTCTAGGACGTATGACGTTAACATAAGTATATAAATTATCATGCTGAAGCGTAACATCGACATCGGTTACGCATGTGAAACCACTACTGATAAGGATAGGGTTGTCGCAAATATCGCCTAAATCCTTTGTTACATCCTCTTTAATATTCACACTGTAACGACTCCCCCCCATCACGACATTGTAGCGCTGAGACTGAAAGAGATACTGTAACTCGGCCTGATACCCTCCTTCAACGGTAGATGTAATGGTATCGGTATCATCTATGTTGTTTTCTTTTTGTGTATCCCGATCAACATCCGTCACATTCGCAACAATCCGTGACTGCGGTGAAATTACAAAATGACCGCCAATACGAACATCTTTTTGCTTGATGTTCGTGCGATCAGAGAGATCAAAAACTTCAGGATCAAATTTGAGCGCCAGATCACCCCGCTGGGTATCCCGATGTCGGTACTCTACCTGAAGGTTTAACCTGGACGTCGCAGCAAATTGCGCAAAGACATTGTATAAGGTATTTTTGTCATCATTATTGTCGCGAAAGCCATCAGTTTTTGAGTAGAATCGACCCAGACTAAAGGACAACTTTTTGTAGATACCCGCCGCCGTGAGTTCTCCACCCAAGGTATCATTACTACCCGCCACCCCAGAGGCCAAGAGTTTGACTTGGTCACGTTCAAACAAGGGCGTATATTCGTTTAGCGTCGCATTGGCAAGACCCGTCCCCGGATCGAGATAAGTCGCACTCAGGCGAGGCTGAACCGGATTAATATTAACGGGCTGGAGTAATTGCGCCTGGAGCAATTCGCTGACTCGAGCGATTTCATGACGCGGCAAGCCGCTATAGGCATCGGCCAAAAAGCGGTGAGCGGAATAATTAGACGGGTCAAGAGCAAGAGACTGCCACCCTTCGGCGAGCGCTAAGCGATCCATCCCCAGGTCACTATAGACACGAGACAGGCTTGCTCCGCGTGCGGCTCTGTCCTGGTCTAATAATAACCGTGAACGATAAACTGCGCGCTGATCATTCAAAGCGATGGATTGTTGTAACTCTCTCAAAGCAGCTATAGGCTGATTTGTTGTCTGTTGCATAATCGCGCTGTAAAAATAAGGTGTCGGATCATTGGGATCCAGTTCCTTGGCCAGGGCGAATTGCGTGGCGTCCAGGGGATCGCGCTTTTCCTCATAATAAGCCTTACCCAAATAACTGCGAATCAACGGATTTGTCGGGGCAAGACTGGCTGCAATTTCGATCTGCTGACGACCCGCTTCCAATTGACCACGACGAATCAGAGCCAGCCCCAGACCCAGCCGAGGCTGGGGATCAACCTGATCTAGAGAGATCGCTTTTTCGAATGCTAACTTCGCCTCTTTTGTTTTAACCCTTGTCAAATACGCAAAACCCAATACGCTTTGGGTACGCGCCAGTTCGGGCGCAAGGTCGGTTGCGCGCTGCGCTGCCTGTAGCGCCTGATCGAGTTCGCCGAACATCAAATGCAACTCCGCTAACCTAGCCCAGGCCAGGGCGCTTTCCGGGGCTAATTTCACCGCTTTTTTGACGCTGACTCTAGCCTGTTCCAGATCAAACACCGCTTGTTGTGCGTAAGACAGCGCCAACCAGGGCGCAACAATATTGGGGCTGACTTCGGTCGCCTGGCCAGCCAGCTTCAAAGCCAAATCAGTTTGATTTTGTACCACGGCGATGACTGCCTTAAGCGCGAGGGCTTTGCCATTTTGTGTATCTTGTTTTAGAGCCTGCTCCAAATCAGCATGAGCAAGCGCAGTTTGGCCTCCAGCCAGATACAAAGTAGCGCGATAGACAAAGCCATCGCTGTTGGAGAACCCATCGGGCAATGATTCGAGTGCCGCCAAAGCGGCAGCGGTCTTCCCTTCATGATAGTATTCAATAGATTGTGTCAATCGGGCATCGGTCAAATGAGTGAAATCAGTAACCGTCGGGTAATATAGCGCCCAACTGACAGCATTCCAGGGTTGTACCCGAGCTTGTAAAAACGGGGCCTCACCAGCACGAGCCAAGGCCGTTTCGCCCGGATTCAAGCTGACTTCACCTTGCGCATTACTGGCTCGCACCTGGCCTTCAAACACCGTAATCTGAGTTTGTTCCGCATCAACCGCAACAACAAATTCCGTGCCATCCACCCCCGCATTGACGTAGGGCGTGATCACTTCAAAACGTTGCTTGATACGACTGATGAAATGCGCCATACCTGTTTTCAGATCCAATCGACTCGAACCCTGCGGTGACAAACCACTGAAAGTGACGGTAGAATGTTCGTTAAGACGCAGTATCGAATGGTTATTGAGCTTTAACGCGGCGCGGCTGCTTGCTAGAGTACGCACTCTGTCGCCGGCACAAAAAGCATCCTCTGCGCTGATTTTTTTCCATTTTGAGCTGGATCTCGAACGAATCTCCACTACACCCTGAATAGAAACCGCAGTTGCCACGGTCTTGGTACAGGGTTCAGCTAGTATCGATGCAGGCCCGCATAAAAATAGTAAAAGTAATAAAAAAAATATAGCGTGGCGAACAAATCGGCCTACGGCGTAAGAACTATTCATTGCAACTCCATTTGCAAATAAACCTACAATTGTACTCCGCTGTCTTCATTATTCCTTAACGTGACAATGAATAAAGCAGGCCTAACCCCTCAAATGACACGGGGAATACCCAGCGTTATGGTATTGTATTTCACTATAATTTATGCTGGCAATTAACTATTGTCGCATAATTTATCACCGAACCCAAAAATGGGACAACAGCCATTCGATTCAGTACGCCAAACCACCTATATATATTAAACCCTAAAAAATTCTGTTGATCCACGATGTAGAATACAACTGCGTTTTCTAGGATAAAATCTTCGCAATAAAACTGTTGCGATAACCTCGATATTTGTAGCCTTGCACGCTCAAGAAAAATCACTATTGACCGATTTATACCCATGGCGTTATGAATTTTAGATAGGTGTGCATTCGGCTGTACCCAGGATTCAGTTTAACCAACTGACGACGCTATAGATGGAGGAAGTAGGTTGCCGAAGAAAAATCGGCGATGAAATATAGATCTGTGTAAAAACACCTACAACATAACGCTATGGGTATAGATAAGCACAAAGGATATTTTTTATGGAACACCAAAAACATATTAAAACCGCACAGGTCTCTAATCTATTGGCATCTGCTGCTGTTGCTACTTTAAAAGATGAAATTGACCAACCCGATATGGCAGGTATCTTGTTTTTTTGTTCATCAAATTACAATTTAGAGCTGCTCGGAGAAGCATTTGAAAAAAATTTCAACTGCCCCATTATTGGCTGTACAACAGCCGGCGAAATTGGTACACACTACACAGATGATACTCTTATTGGAATCAGCTTTTCCGCCGAAGCATTCAAATTAACTCCGACACTGATTAAAAATATCAACCATCTAGATCAAGCCGATCTTGAAAAAATAAAAAGCAAAAACAGCCCTCACCCTATATTTAAAAACAGAGTGGGGTTTTTATTAATTGATGGCCTGTCAAACAAAGAAGAGTCTGTCATCAATAAACTTTATCATATATTTTCTCCTCTCAAAATCATCGGTGGATCAGCTGGTGATGGTTTGAAGTTTGAAAAAACATTTATATATGCAGAAGGCAGTTTTCATAACAATGCCGCTATTTTCACAGTAATTGAAACCACCTTAGACATTGAAATCTTCCAACTACACCACTTTGAACCATCAAATGTTGAATTCATTGTCACCGATGCAGACCCTGAGCAACGCATTATTTATGAAATTGACGGTGAACCTGCTGCAGAATATTACGCCTCATTACTTGACGTACCAATTGATAAACTCTCTACACTATCATTTTCGCTACACCCAGCGATGTTAGAAATAGGCAATGAATGGTATCTTCGATCTATTATTAAACCTAATGATAATGGTAGTTTGAGTACGGCTTGCGCTATCGAGACTGGGCTACCACTGACCATAGGGCAAGCAAAAAACATAACCGAGTCATTGAAAGATGGAACATCACAGCTTAGACAAAAATTTTCCCTTATAGACCTAACACTTGGCTGTGACTGTGCTTCACGAAAGCTAGAAATTATAGAAAGTGACACAAAAAAAGAAATAATAAACACCTTAAATACAATTAATTTCGTCGGTTTTAATAGCTATGGTGAACAGTATCATTCCATTCATGTTAATCAAACACTTACCGGCATTGTTTTCGGAACTAAAAATTTTTAAACTTCAAATCACATCAACCTGGCAATTGATGCGATTTGAATTATTTTTCATCCAGCTCCGTAGGTGCATTTTGTCCTATTTTTTTGCATTACTATCTCGCTGGTGGCCATTCGTTAGCAGCAATATGCACGTCGATTAATGTAGGGCCAGAATAACGACATATTGCCGAAATATCCAAATTAGCCATATCATCGGCAGAATGAACTTCAAAAGCCTGGGCGCCGATTGCTTTAGCCATTTGGCAATAATTTACTCTTGGTAATTCACAGCTCGTCTCTTCAATACCCGAGAGCTTTTGTCCATGTTTGATCATCCCAAGCGTGCTGTCATTCAATAGAATAAAAATAACTTTTAGCTTTTCATCAACTGCCACTGAAATTTCCTGACCACTCATTAAAAAGCTACCGTCTCCAACAATGCAAACCACAGGATTATCTGAATTGCCCATCGCGGTACCCACTGCAGCACCTATAGCCCAGCCCATTGAAGCAAAAGCAAAACCGGTTCTAAGGACTTCATTGCCACAGATTCTACTTTTAGTATAAGGGTGAGAATAGGGGTGTAAATAATGTGTCGCCCACATAAAACTATTTCCTGTATCAGCAAGAAAGCGCGTATTTTCTGGAAATAGGCGAGACAGCTGATACATTAAGTGTTGGGGTTTTATTAGGGTGGCATTATTATTGTTCAAATAACCATTTTCATCTTCAACACTGAAATAACGTTTTACAGCCCATTGATTTTTATTTTGCAAGCAACGTCGATCTTTTCCACTACGCCGATCATCTTCCTTATGAAAGGAAACCGAGCGAAGATATTTCCCAGCTTTTTCATTTGTACGCCTTTGCTTACTACTGCGTCGATCAAAACTGATTACATTTAGCGACGGATTAGTCTTATTTTTAGTATTAATACACTGACTACTTAACTTCACGCACTTAATCAATTTTCCAAAAAATGCCGAAAGGTCACAACAAACGTGTAAACGCGCCATAAATGAACGAGAAAAATATTCAGTTGTAGAATCAATATGTATCACTTTGGCAGATAAAATATTAGCTGACCAACCACAGGTATCAAGTTCATTAAAATCTGCACCTATGGCGATGATATGTTCAAGTGAGTCATACCCTATCAATTGTTTAGCATCAGAGTGTCCGCCCATACCAATAACCCCTCTAAATTGAGGATGGTAACTTTTAGCAACGCCTCTGCCTTGAGGTGTTGCTAACACCGGAATATTAATCAGCGTAGCAAATTCAAAAATAGCATCAATAGCAATGGCACTGCGCTTACCAATCAATATAACGCTATTTTTTTCTTTAATATTTTCATTAATAATCGCGTCAACATCTTCGTCAAGAGTGCGGTATAGAGGCTTCTTAGTAATTAATGACTTTAAGTCGTATACCAAATTATTATTTTGACCAGTAGCCCAACCAATTTCTCTTGGAATACTGAGATGAACAGGGCCAGGAGTCGCCCCATATGCAGTCGTAATAGCTTGAATAAGCTTTCCTTCAAGCTGTGCAGGATGTGACACTAAAGTACTATATCTTGTACATTGTTTCAACATACTAACAATATCGATAGAGCTACATGATGATTCTTGGATAGCCCCCAACCCTAGCGCAGGCAACGGTGTTTGTCCTGTGATAATCAACATCGGGGTACGTTCTTCATAGGCCGAAGCCACCCCAGTAATAATATTAGTCGCGCCCGGACCAGCAGTAGTACAGCAAACCCCCAACTTTCCTGTCTCTCTTGTATAGCCCTCCGCCATAAATGCAGCCCCCGTTTCATGACGCGCTACAATGGCGCGCGGCCCTCCCATTCGCTCACTGCGAGCCAACGCATCGTATAGGGGCTCCATTGCATTACCGGGTACGCCAAAAACATATTCCACGCCAATTTGGTGTAAGTACTCGACAATCAGGTCTGCCGAATTTTTTTCATGTACAGGGAGAGCAGCTAAATTAGGTATCATATTTTTCAAATCCTTTTAAGCTAATTGATTATTAAATCACTTCTGATGAAAAATCTATGGTTTTTACACGGTATTCCTCAGCCAAAAAATCATTCTCCCCAAAATGGTTTTTTTTTAACTCAGAAATTTTGAAAATACAGTTGTTCGAATGTGAAAACCTACGTGCCATTGCTGACCATCGGAGGTGTCTAAGTGTAGGTGTTTTTGATGTGTCCCGCGAAAAGCAGATACTGTTGAGTTTCAATAGTATCCGTGAAAAACCAAAGATGTTTGCGCTGCATAGTGTATGCGGATATCTGTCACAGCACGTCAACCGCCACCGAACGCAAACTTAGTATAGTAGATATTGATGAATTGTATACCATGTAATTATTATGTTTAAACCTAGAAAATGCTGTTGGACACGAATGTACCTCTTCTAAATATTGAGGTATTGTTTTTTCTTAACTACCCGATATAACTGTAGCACCACTTTTACCTGAAGTATTTTCGCTACAGTTGGAACAAAAGACCAGTGAACAGTACCGTATCCTACGAACAGCTTGAACAACGAATAAGTGAACTCGAGCGTAAACTTGGCAAAGAAAAAAAAATAGCGGCGGCGTTAAAAGAGCGTGTCAAAAAAAGTATTCAGTCTTCCGGCTCAGCTTATTCTTTATTTGAAAGCAATATATTACTGCAAAAACAAATCGATTATCGGACTAAAGATTTAAAAAAATCCAAAGAATCCGCTGAAATTGCCAACCAGGCTAAAAGTGAATTTCTGGCTAATATTTCTCATGAGCTACGAACACCCATGCATGCAATTTT
>VAPL010264337.1_pt1 | contig 20799 bp, 18 predicted proteins | sample 3395061 | NCBI WGS metagenome assembly VAPL01 (sample SAMN08290444, study PRJNA428436) | hydrothermal vent metagenome | isolation source: Deep-sea hydrothermal vent chimney 2 | place: Pacific Ocean: Juan De Fuca Ridge | depth 2182 m m | reverse complement strand
TTAACAACAGAAGTATTTTTACAGGAACACTTTCGCATAAAGACCTTATTTCTGTTATGAGACATTCAAGTATGTTTGTTCTTAACTCTTCCTACGAAGGTTTGTCGCATATTTTGATTGAAACACAAATGGTTGGTGTACCAACAATTGCAACTGCTGTTGGTGGAAACTCAGAAGTTATAACGAATATGGAAGATGGACTTCTTGTTCCAGATGGAGATACAGAAACATTAGCAAAAACAATTTCGTTAGTACTCGATGACAATAGATTAAGTACAAGATTGTCAAAAAATGCAGTTGCTTCTTCAGAACGTTTTTCGCTAGACGTGTTAATGACAGATACATTAAAAGTATTAACTGAAGCGGTTAATTTTAGTTAGTTGTAGTATATTTTATACGATATACCATACTTATATATGAAAGTACTTTTTATCTCAAACGACCCAGATATCTTTGATAAAAACAGCTCAGTTAGAGAGCGTATGCGTAAATACGCTGAATCTATAGGTGAGTTGCATATTGTATCGCGAGGAGAAGATACTATAGACGAAAATGATGGAAAACTTTTTCTACATAGTGTTGAATCATTTCCTACACCAGTTGGTCGTATGCTGACACTTGGAATGATTACTCGAAAGGCAAAAGAAATTATCTCAAAATACAATATCGAATTAGTGTCATCGCAAGATCCATTTGAACATGGTCGTGTGGCGGTTCGTGCTGTCCGTGATACAGAAGTAAAATTGCATATTCAGGTACATACAGACTTTTGCTCACCTTTTTTTGCAAAAGAGTCGTATAAAAACTCAATCAGAGTACATATGGCAGATGTTGTATTGCTACGTGCGGACGGTATTCGAACTGTATCTAATCGCGTTAGTCAGTCACTTATAAAGAGGTATGGTAGTAGTATTGTTGAGCCAGTTGTAATTCCAATAGTCCCAGATATTGATTCATATTTTGAAAATAACACTGTAACAAAAAATGTTTTACCAAAAACACCGTTTAGTTTTGTTATTACTACTGTTGGTCGTTTAGAAAAAGAAAAGAGGTTTGAGGATTCTATTCGTGTTGTAGCGTCTCTTAAAAATAAGCACTATCCAGTAGGGCTTGTGATCGTTGGTAATGGGTCAATGAAAAAGAAACTTATAACACTCGTAGAAGAGTTAGATATAAAAGATAGGGTAGTTTTTTTAGGAGCTCGTACAGACGTGTCTGATATATTGCATAGTTCAAATGCGTTTATACAAACAAGTTCATACGAGGGGTATGGACGTACATACATAGAGGCCGCGCTTGCAAAAGTGCCGATGGTTGTAACAAGTGCTGGTGTGATTGGAGATATCTTTACACATGACGTATCTGTTCTTGTTTGTGATGTTGGTGATATAAAATGTTTGTCAATACAAATGTCTAGATTGATAGAAAGTACAGCATTGCGTTATTCGCTTAGTAAAAAAGCCTTTGAAATTGCAAGTGCTCATATATCAGAGTTTGGAGATATACCATCGCTTGTAGCTGCTGATTTTGCACAAGTAATTTCATTAACAAATGTCAGACATACGTAAAATAAAACAAATAGTAACAATAGGTGGGGGTACTGGAACTTTTACGGTGCTCAATGGATTGCGCACAAACAAAAATATCCGTCTTACAGCAATAGTGTCTTCTTCTGATGATGGAGGTTCGACTGGCAGGCTCCGTGATGCGTATGGAATCCTACCGCCAGGAGATGCTAGGCAGGCACTAATAGCACTTTCTGAGGAAGGCACAACACTTCGTAAATTATTTGCTCACCGTTTTTTAAAAGGAGACATTTCTGGTCACAATTTTGGAAATATTTTTCTTACGGCGCTTACGGACATTCTTGGTTCAAGCGTAGCCGCTATAGAAGAGGCGTCCAAAATACTTAGGATTAATGGGTGTGTTCTTTCTGTTTCAGATAGTCCGTCAAAACTTATGGCAAAACTCGCTGACAAGTCTGTTCTTGCTGGGGAGCACTCTATAGATAGACGTACTCGTAATAGGTCAAAAATCACAAAGCTTTATTTATCAGAAAAAATATCAGCTTCTAAATCTGTACGTTCTGTTATAAAACGTGCCGATGTGATTATTTTTGGTCCTGGTGATTTGTATACATCAACGATAGCTGCGGTACTTCCTGCTGGTGTGTCATCGGCTATTAAACAGTCGGATGCAAAACTTATTTATGTAATGAACCTGTTTACAAAGGTAGGACAAACAAATGAATATACTGCATCAGAGCATGTTAGCGAATTGGAAAAATACATTGGCAAAAAAATAGACAGCATAATACTTAGTACAAGTAAGTTACCAAGCAGTGCATTAAGGAAGTATGAATTAGAAGGCGAGTCGCCAGTTAAAGATGATATGGAGGATTGCAATAATGTAGTTCGTTGCGATTTAGTATCTGTTGATGTTGTTAAACCTGTTCCTGAAGATCCTGTACCACGTTCTTTGGTAAGGCATGATTCACGCAAGCTCGCAGATGTGTTAATTCAACTCTTTATATAATAATTGCGTTGTGCACAACTTAAATAATGTGCGTTTGTAATGAGTATTGCTAGTGTATAATTAGGTACGTTACGAATATTAATTTAATTTAATTTAAAAACATGAAGAAATATATATATGCAGCAGCGTCTCTTTCGCTTGTTTTTGCAATGGGAGGACCGTTGCTCACTTCTGCTCACTTTACAGGCTCAGCACAAGAGGGGTCAGATGGTGGTGATAGCTCTGTAAGTGCTGTTGTCGGAGGTGATGGAGCTTCGGCTTATGCGTCTACGAGCGCATCGTCACGGTCTTTTGGTGATGGTGAATCTAGGAGTTACGGGGAGAATAGTGGACCAGAAAGAGCTCAAAAAGCACTTGAACGTGCTAGAGAGCTTCGTTCTGAAGCACAATCAAAAGCAAGTGATTTGCGTGAGCGTGCTCTTGAGAGACGTAGTGAAAACGTTAAAAATGGCGAGGGTGATTCAGCAAGCTCAAGTGAGCGCTCTCTTGAAAGAGCACAAAATGCTGCTGAAAAAATAAGAGAAAGAGTTCATGAGCGTATAGATTTTGAACTTGAAAGTACTACAACACGTGCTTTTTCGTTTGCACAACTTAGAAAAGTTATGGATAAGCGTAGAAAAGAACTAAACAAAGAAGAAGCTAGTACGTCTCCTATAGACCAAGGAATTGTTAAAAACGCAAATACCGTCCGTTTTGCAGTTGGTACACTTCTTGCTGCACGTCCTTTACTTGGTGGAATAGGAAGTCAGGTATCTAAAATCGCAGAACAAGTAAACAAATCTGTATCTACTACTACAAACGCAGTTGCTCAAATTAAATCTCGCGGTTTTTGGACAAACCTATTGTTTGGTGGTGATTCAACGGCTGCTCGTGTAATTAAAAATGCTGTAGTACAAAATCAAAAACATATAGAAGATTTGACAGGTCTTCTTACAAAGACAAAAGTTTCGAAAGATGTCGAAAGTACACTTAAGGAACAGATAGACGCAATGGAAAAACAACAGAAAGACCTGGCTGATTTGGCACAAAAAGAACAAAGTCAGTGGGGACTATTTAGTTGGAGATTTTAATAAGTACAATGTGTCGCATATTATAACGACATAAATATAAACGTATAAAGTTTACTTTATACAACAAAACAAAGAGCTCATATACGAGCTCTTTGTTTTGTATACGTGCGTGGTATAGTTATTTTCATAATGATGAAAAAAGAAGAAAGTATTGCAAAGCAGTTGGCGCGGTTAGTCACTCTTGGTGCTATCTTTTTGATTCCGCTTACTCCTATTATTGTATCAAATAGTTATTTTTTCCCGTTTATTACAGGTAAGGCGTTCTTTTTTCGAATTGTAGTTGAAATTGCATTCGCTGGATGGTTAGTGCTCGCTGCAGTAGATAAGAAGTATAGGCCTAGATGGTCATGGATATCTGTTGTGTTGGTTTTGTTTGTTGCGTGGATGTTTGTTGCGGACGTGTTTGCTGTCAATCCTCAAAAAGCTTTTTGGAGTAATTTTGAACGCATGGAAGGGTGGGTTACTCTTATACATTTACTCGCATTGTTCTTTGTGATGAGTACTGTATTAACCGTAGAAAAAAAGTGGCGCGTCTGGTGGTACACATCAATAGCATTTGCAACTTACGTTGCCGCGTATGGGGTTATGCAGCTTGCTGGCTTTGCAACAATACATCAAGGAAGTACGCGTATAGACGCATCACTTGGTAATGCAGCGTACTTGGCAATATATATGCTATTTAATTTCTTTATTGCTGCGTGGCTTGCTTTTACAGAAAAAGTAAACTGGATTAAGTATGTTTTGTTTGTGTTTACAGGTCTTTCTGCGTGGATATTGTTTGCAACTGCGACGCGTGGAGCAATATTAGGGTTGGCTGGTGGATTGCTTTTAGCATCGTTACTGGTTTTGTTTACTATGGGAAGACGTGTAAGAGTTTATGCAGGAAGTGCCGTTGTGTTAGTACTGCTTGTGTTTGGGGCTTTTCTGTTAGCTAAAGACACGGGTGTAATACGCAATGACCCAGTGCTTGGAAGAATAGCTTCAATCTCTTTGGCGGATGGTCAAACAAGATTTACGATATGGGGAATGGCATTTGATGGGTTTAAAGAAAAACCTGTTTTAGGCTGGGGTCAAGAAGGCTTTAATTATGTTTTTAATAAATACTATAAACCTTCTCTGTATACACAGGAGCAATGGTTTGATAGAGCACATAACGCGTTTATTGACTGGCTTGTTGCGGGTGGTTTGCCAGCATTTATTTTGTACATAGCTCTATTTATATCTGCTTTGTTTGTTTTATGGAGATCTCCGTTTTCACGTGCTGAACAAATAGCACTAACAGCACTACTTGCTGGTTATGCTTTTCATAATATGTTTGTGTTTGACAATACAGTGTCATATATAATGTTCTTTGCGGTACTCGCTCTTATTGATAGTAAGTCAAATAAACCAATAAAAGCTATCGAAAATGTACCAGAGTTATCGGATAGCGCGATAGTAACTACAGTTTTACCTGTTGCAGCAGCGTTTATACTTATTGTTATTTTGTTTGTAGATATGCCTGGTATGAGTGCTTCGACTGGGTTGATTAAAGCTATTTCTCCATCTAGACAAGGTATTGCCGGTAATATAGCTGCGTGGAAAAAAGAAATAGCGAAACCCTCATTCGCATCACAAGAAGTAAGAGAACAGTTACTTACATTTTCAATGCAGGTTTTAAGACAAAAGAATATTGATATAAAATCAAAACAAGAATTAGCGTCGCTTGCTATAAGTCAAATGAAAAAAGAAGTTGCTTCTGTTCCTAAAGATGCAAGGTTACGTTTTGAGCTTGCTGTTGGTTACGCAACGTTTGGTGATTACAAGGATTCATTGATTCAAATGAATAAGGCAATAGCACTTTCGCCGAAAAAAATATCTATGATTATAGAAAGAGGAATTATTAAAATGCAGCAAGGAGATAAAAAAGGCGCATCAAAAGATTTCGAAGAAGCGTATAATCTCGCTCCACAATTTAAACGTCTTGCTAGTATAGGTGCAGCAGGTTATGTGTTGTCTGGAGACATTACAACATCAGATGCAATACTCAAGAAGTCATTTAATACAATTGTTGTGGATAGTCCTGTTCTGATTAATGCATATGCACAAACAAAACAGTATAAAAAACTTATTGCTATTTTTAAACAAAGAGTTATCAAAACTAAAGGTTCTGTAGATAGTGTATTTCGTTTAGCTATTGCAGAAGCTTCTGTTGGTAGGGTGCGGGTTGCTATAAATTATATTCGTTCAGCAATTAAATCCAACCCAAAAGCGAAAAAAGCTGGTGAAGAACTTATAAAACAAATACAAAAAGGCGCTCTTAGATGATTGAGGTACAAAAAAATATTAAACTAGCATCTTTAACAACTCTCGGTGTTGGAGGTAATGCAAAGTTCTTTGTTGATGCAAAATCGGTAGATGATGTTGTGGATACTTTAGTAGAGTCCGAACTCCTCGGTCTCGGTGTTGCTGTATTTGGCGGAGGTTCTAATATTCTTGTTCCAGATGTTGGAATTGACGGTATTGTTTTGCATTTATCTATATCAGGTATTGAACTAGTTAAGCACAAGAACGAATTGTTGATTGTCGCTGGGGCTGGTGTCGTGTGGAATGACCTTGTTGTATTTGCCACAAAAAATAATTTTTGGGGAATAGAAAATCTTGCAGCAATTCCTGGAACTGTTGGTGCTGCTCCAGTACAAAACATTAGTGCGTACGGTAGTGAACTTTCAAATGTTTTTGTTTGGGCTGATGTTGTAGAACGCAGCAGTAAAAAAATAAAACGTATTTATTCTAAAGAAGCTATGTTTGGTTACCGTGATAGTATTTTCAAAAAAGAACATAATTGGATTATTACACATGTTGCAATCAAAGTTTTTCGTAATGGAAATCCAAATATTAAATACAAAGATTTAAAAGATTTATTTTTAAATAAAAAAACACCAACAACTTCAAGTGAGGTTGCAACCGCTGTTCGTGAAATACGGTCTAAAAAATTACCACCGATTAATATTGGTTCAGCTGGTTCGTTTTTCAAAAATCCAATTATCAGCAATGATGAATATACGGCGCTATGTAAGCGTATTCCTGGAGTCCCGGGTTTCGTTACTGGTGATGGTGTAAAAGTTCAGTTAGCGTGGATACTCGACAATGTTCTTTCTTTGCGTGGTGTATATTTTGGTAGTGTTGGTCTTTATAAAAAACACCCACTCATACTTGTTACGTCAAATACATCTACAGAAGCTGACATATTAAAATGTTCAGAAGAAGTTATTAAGCGTGTGTATGATGCAACAGGAATTGTTATAGAGCGAGAAGTGCAAACTTTTTCTACACAATAATTTTTTAAATTAATTTTTGTGTGTGTAACGTTATCCACACATTGCATGTATAACGTTAACAATTTTTTTCTATGCGAGTAATAATACATATAGGACATTCGTGCATGTTTTTTTTGCGCGCGAGTGGGTCGAAAATTATTCATCTTCTTTTACAAACTACTATGGCAACAAAAAAACGCACTGCGAAGAAAACAACTCGCAAGGTTGTGCGAAAAGTAGCACGCAAGTCTACAGCGAAGAAAACAACTCGCAAGGTTGTGCGCAAGACAACGCGTAAAACAACTCGCAAAGTTGTACGCAAACCTGCACGTAAAACTACTGCAAAAAAGACAACAAAAAAAGCAGTAAAGAAGGCAGTACGCAAAACAACTCGCAAAGTTGTACGCAAGACAGCAAAGAAGACGACTCGTCGCCGCACTACAAAACGTAGATAATTTGCACAACACAAAAACCTCCCATTCGGGAGGTTTTTGCGTTATAGTAGTGCTTAATGAGTATTTTAGACCGCTTTTTTTCGCGAAATCAATCAACTTCGTTTTTGCGTAAGGCAAAACCAGTTGTTTCTTTGGCGGAAGGTTTTGAACCAGAAATTAAACCACTTTCACAAGAGGAGCTTATTAAACGGCTTGATAGTGTTCGAGAACGAGCTAACGGAGAACCAAAAGAAGAAAAAGATGTAGCAGAAGTGTTTGCAATTGTTAGAGAGACCGCTTTTAGGGTACTTAAGGAGAGACATTATGACGTACAGCTTGTTGGTGGACTAACTCTTACAAAGGGATACGTTGCAGAAATGAGAACAGGTGAAGGTAAGACACTTGTCGCAACTCTTCCTGCGATACTTCACTCTCTTGCTGGTAAGGGTGTTCATGTTGTCACTGTAAATGATTATTTGGCACGTCGCGATGGTGCGTGGATGGGGCAAGTATATAACTATCTTGGGTTATCGTTAGGTGTTGTTACTGCTAGTGGTTCGTATTTATATGACCCAACGCATGTGTCAAAAGAAGAAGATGCTGCACGTGACGAAACTGGTTCTTTTAGAGTTTTTTATGATTTTCTTCGTCCTGTAACAAAACAAGATGCATACTCTGCTGACATAACGTATGCAACTAATAGTGAGTTAGGTTTTGATTATCTTAGAGACAACACTGCTTATGATGCTAATCAAGTGGTACAACGCGGACATCATTTTGCGCTTATTGATGAAATAGACTCAATACTTATTGATGAAGCGCGTACACCTCTTATTATTTCAGGACCTGCAGCAGACGCAGAAGGTTTGTACGAGCGTTTTTCTGGTATCGTCAAGTCGTTTGTGCCTGATAAAGATTATGTCGTTGATGAAAAACTAAAAGCTATTCAAGTTACTGATGACGGTATTACAAAAGCAGAGAAGGAGCTCGGTATTGATTCTTTGTATACAGAAGGAGGTGTTAAGTATGCGCACCATCTAGAAACAGCAATTCGAGCTAAATCACTTTTTGATAAAGATAAGGAGTATGTTGTAAAAGATGATGAAATTGTAATAGTTGACGAATTTACTGGACGTTTACAGCCTGGCAGAAGATGGTCAGAAGGTCTTCATCAAGCTATAGAAGCAAAAGAGGGTGTATCAATACAAAAAGAGACGCGCACATACGCAAGTGTTACTTTTCAAAACTATTTCCGAATGTATGAAAATTTGGCAGGAATGACTGGTACAGCGCTTTCTTCAGAAGAAGAGTTTTATACAGTATATGAACTTGAGGTTGTTGTGATACCAACAAATAGACCAATAGCAAGAAAAGATTTGGAGGATCAGATTTTCCAAACTTCTGATGGTAAATATCGTGCAGTTGCAAAACAAGTATCTGAATATAACAAAAAAGGACAACCTGTACTTGTTGGTACTGTTTCAATAGAAGATAATGAGATTGTAGATAGATATCTTACAGAAGCTGGAGTGCCTCATGAAGTCCTAAATGCCAAAAACCATGAACGAGAAGGAGAGATAATAGCTCAAGCTGGAAGGTTTGGTCGTGTTACTGTTGCAACAAACATGGCAGGTAGAGGTGTTGATATTAAACTTGGTGGCGCTCCTTCAAATAAAGAAGATAGAGAGTCTGTGCTTTCTGTTGGTGGTCTTGCTGTTATAGGAACTGAGCGCCATGAAGCACGTCGAATAGATAACCAGTTGCGTGGTCGTTCTGGTCGTCAAGGTGATGTTGGAGAAACTAGGTTCTATGTGTCTTTGGAAGATAAACTAATGAGGGTATTTGCTGCTGATGCAATAAAGAAGGTAATGACAACACTTAAAATACCTAAAGATGAACCTATTGAAAGTCGTATGATTACGCGCGCACTTGAAACAGCACAGGAACGTATAGAAGGATTTAACTTTGACTCTAGAAAACAAATACTGGCGTATGACGACATTTTAAATACACAACGTCTTTTAATATATAAACGCAGACGTTCTGCCTTGTTTGGAGCAGATGATGAGGTGTATGATTCTGTTCGTGAACTGATATCGGATTATCCAGACGCTAATAAGATTTTTGACGAAAAGAGTAATGAGTTTGGTAAAGAAACGTTTACACTTTTGTTACGTAGGTTATTGTTGCAGGTAATAGACATGTTCTGGTTAGAGCACATTGAAACTATGGAGTACATACGTAGAAGTGTGTCTCTACGTGCCTATGGACAACGTGACCCACTTATAGAGTACAGAAGAGAAGGGTTAACACGATTCCATATAATGGAAAAAAGCATAGGTAATGCTATATATGAAGCAATACCAAGACTAGAGCTTTCAGATGATTCTCGTATTCGTGAAGAAGAGGAAAAGACGCACGCAAAGCTCGTTGCAGCATCAGAAGATAGTACAGAGGAAGAACCAAAAACTAACAAGCCTATCGTGAAAAAAACAGAGCCAAATAGAAATGATATAGTAACAATTCGTAAGGGGGCTGAAACCAAGAACATCAAATACAAAAAAGCAAAACAGCTTATTTCTGATGGTTGGACTATACAGTAGTATCTAAATAAGTTTATTTTTATGAAAGTTGTGGTAATGTGCGTGAATGGCATTCGTTGACTCAGTAACAATAAAAGCATCTGCAGGACGTGGTGGACACGGAATTGTTAGGTGGACACGTGAGAAAGGTCGTCCGCGAGGAGGTCCTTGTGGTGGTGATGGTGGGCGTGGTGGAGATATTATAATAGAAGGTGTTCGTGATTTAGGCGCTTTAGCTACATATAGGTACACAAAGAGTTTTATAGCAGAAAACGGTGGTTCTGGTGGTTATAACAATAAACACGGCGCAAACGGCAAGTCTGTTGTATTGAGGGTTCCTATAGGTTCTTTGGCGAGTATCGCAAATACAGACAAAACCTTTGAAATCTTAAAGGAAGGGCAGAGGATAACACTACTTTCTGGAGGTAATGGAGGGCTCGGAAATGCATTTTTTAAGAGCTCCACTAATCAAAACCCAGATTCATGCACATTGGGTAAAAAAGGAGAATCTTCTGTAGTAACAGTAGAGCTAAAAATCATTGCAGATGCAGGTCTTATAGGGCTTCCTAGTGCAGGTAAATCTTCATTATTGAACGCACTAACAAGAGCGCGGGCAAAAGTTGGAGCATATCCATTTACAACACTAGAACCAAACCTTGGAGACTTTTATGGATACATTTTAGCAGACATACCTGGACTTATAGAAGGCGCTTCTTCTGGAAAAGGGCTTGGTTCAAAGTTTCTAAAGCACGTAGAAAGGACTGGAATGCTTATACATCTCGTCTCGGCAGACCAAGACAACGTTGTTTCGAATTATAAACAAATTCGTACTGAAATAAATTTGTTTAATAGTGAGCTTTCAGATAAAAAAGAGGTAATTGTACTTTCAAAAACAGACCTTGTAGATGAGTCGATTGTTAAGAGTTTGGTTAAGGAATTAAAAACAGTTTCTGATTCAGATGTTATGACTGTATCTATAAATAATCCAGATTTTTTGAAAGAGTTTTCAGATAAATTGTCTATAATACTGTCTAAACAATAAATCGAACGTATTGTGAGTGTGTTACAGCATATACACGATAGGCGTTAGTATGTTATCGTTTCGTAAATGAGTTATCTTCCTACTATTGGTCTAGAAATACACGTAGAACTTGCTACGCGTACTAAAATGTTTTGTGATTGTTCAAATGACCCAGAAGCAAAAGAACCAAATGTTAATGTGTGTCCTGTTTGTTTAGCGCATCCTGGTACACTACCAACCATAAACAAAGATGCTGTACGTCATATGCTTCGTGTGGGCGCTTCTATTGGGGGTTCTTCTGCTGTTGAGTACAGTGAGTTTGACCGCAAAAGTTATTTTTACCCAGATATACCAAAAGGGTATCAAATTAGCCAATATGAGTATCCACTGATATCTGGTGGGTCTTTGGTTGGTATTTCTGTAACACGAATACATTTAGAAGAAGATACAGCAAAATCTTCGCATTTAGATACTGAAAGTCTTGTTGATTTTAATCGTGCAGGAGTTCCTCTTATGGAGCTTGTCACTGAACCTGATATACATGATGCCGAGACTGCAGGACGTTTTGCACGTGAATTGCAATTGTTACTTCGTACGTTAGGTGCTTCAAATGCAAACTTAGAAAAAGGTGAGATGCGTATAGAGGCGAATATATCTGTTTCTAAGGACAAAATATTGGGTACAAAGGTAGAAGTTAAGAACCTTAATTCGTTTCGTTCGGTTGAACGCGCAATAAGATATGAAATAGACAGGCAAATAAAAGCAATAGAAAACGGCGAAGAGCTTACACAGTCGACGAGAGGTTGGGATGAAGTAAAACAACAGACTTTTCATCAGAGGTCTAAGGAGGGTGCGGCTGATTATCGTTATTTTCCAGAACCTGATTTACCAAAAATGGTTTTGTCTGAAATAGACGACCTTAGTCCAGATTCCATTAAAAAGACATTGCCAGAATTACCTTGGCAACGTAGAGATAGGTATTTGTCTACATATAAACTTAAGGTAGATGACGTCGAATATATAATAGATACACAAAAAAGAATCGAGTTTTTTGATTCAGTTACAAAAGAATTAAACGGTGACATAACTAATGTTCAATTGGCTATTAACTACATTGTGTCTGATCTTGCAGGTTTATACTCAAAACGTTCTGAAAGCGAATATGAAAATATTGACCCTGATATGTTTGCAAAATTGATTCGTATGACTGTTGCTGGAGTACTGTCATCGCGAGGTGCTAAAGAGGTTTTGTCGTTAATGGTTGAGGGTGGGGGTGACCCAGAGAAAATAGCAACCTCTAACGGATTAGTACAAACTCAGGATAAAGATAAATTAATGGAGATTGTGAGTGCTGTTATGTCAGATAATACTACTGTTGTTGAGGAGTTTCGAAACGGTAAAGAGCCAGTATTGCAGTTTTTGATTGGTCAGTGTATGAAATTGTCACGCGGTTCTGGTAATCCAGCCGTGTTTAAAGAGCTTTTGGTGAAAAGTATATTATAGCAACGTCTTAAAAAGGTTTTGCACATATATCATAATTGAGCTCTTTTAAACGAGCTGTGTTACGTATATAATTCAATGTATGGATGAACTAACTTTTGGAGGAAAAAAATATATATCTTCAAAAAAAGCTGCAAAAATAACTGGATATGCAAAGGACTATGTTGGTCAGCTTTGTAGAGAAGGGCGTGTAAAAGCACGCCTTGTTGGGCGTAGTTGGTATGTATTAGAAGAATCTATACGAGAACATAGGTTTGGAGGCGATGAGGTACCAAAACATAACGTCCCTAAAAAGCAGGGTGCTAATAAAAAAAGTATAGTTGGTAATATACGATACACATCTGAGGAAGTTGTGTCTTTACACGAAATCTCTGACGACTCAGAAGCACTCTATCTTGAACCTAAAGAAGATGGTCGAGTATTACATGGCGTATCAATGATGCAAGAAGTATGGCATGACTGGTTTGCTACTTCGAAGCCCGTTGAAGAACCTAACCCTGTTAGTAAAGGGGTCGTAGACTTACGAGATGAAATAAACAAACAAACACCTGACAACACTATTGAAATCAACATAAAATCATCTGATTCTTTTCTAAACTCTAAAGACCTTAAAAAAGATATTGACAGTACGTACGATTCTAATTTGGATATTACAAGTACTTCAGAGCAGAACGTAATTCATAATTCATTACCAACAGAGGTTGAGTTATCCCATGTAAGACCAACTTTTAATAGAGGTTTTGGTATGCAAGCAGTAGAAACAGATAGAAGAATACCAAAAAACTTTTTTATGAGATGTGTAGGTATTTTTTCTTCTAGAAACTACAATTCCATCACTATCTCTAACTTTATACTGACTGCCATTTCTATTGTTGTACTTATCATTGTTGTAACTTCTGTTCTAGCTACTCAAACAAGACATAAGTCAGACGGATTGCTTTGGAGTAGTGTAAACTACTTAGGTGGCATAACTGAATTTATCAATATCTAAAAGTGTTTATTGTCTCGTTAGTACGAGATACCATAAAACATTAAAAGATTTAAACTTGTACATCTTTTAATGTTCAATAATTAATCATAAATAAGTTGTACGATTTGTATTGTTGACTAATTTTGTGTCTAAGTTGGCATGCAAAAAAGTTAACCTCACTAAAATTGTGCTATATGGCTGCTATTAAAAAATCTTTCAGTAGCTTTGTACACACTTAAGTAGTGCAAGATTTACGTAGTATATTTTTTTGTATATAGAATATGTAGGTAGGATAAACAAATATAATTTAATTACTTATACACACCGGAATAATCTTAATGTTATTAAAATAGTGTAATATATAGTTATGTCACCAGTTCCTTATGTCATCTAAACATCATATCCAGGAATCCAACAATGGATACGTTTCAATAAAAAGTGTTGCTAAGTCGTCAAAATATAGCACTAGTTATGTTGCCAGACTTTGTAAATCTGGGAAAGTTAAATGTATACAAACAAACAGTATATGGTCTGTAAATGAAAAATCTTTCACTGAGTTTGTTAACGGTAGGGATAAACGTAGCTTAAATCGTTCTGTAACCCTGTCGCGTAAACGTGGTAATGAATACTATAAAGCACAAAATGAAACTGAGGTATTTGTTTCAGCTGATACATACTCAAAAGCTGGTATTCATTACACAAAACCAATACGCAAACAGTCATTTTTTAAAAAGATTTTGTTAGGTACCGTGTCATTGTTGTTTGTTTTTATTTTTAGTTCAGCGTCTCTTGTTGGTTTTGTACAAAATACAGCGGTTTCTGTAAATGGTGTTGTACAAAATAGTTCTATTGGTCTAAATGTACTTTTGTCTAATGTATCAAGCTCTTTTACAAAAAAGGTTGTGAAAGCGTCAGGCATTTTAGCTGATACTAAGTATAAAAATACTAACAAAAAATATAAGCATATTTTACCTACTTCGATTTCATTGAAAAATGATAATGTCTTGGCTAAAAAAATAGCATTATTACCTTTTAAGAAAGTGAGTATGTTACCTAATTTTTATACGACAAATAGAGTTTCTGATTTTATTACTCCTAGCATACGCCAAAAGGTTGTGGGTATTGTAAGTATAAAAAATGTTTCAAATAATAGTAATGTTTACAAAAAAGTATTTGGTAATCTGTTTATTTTTAAACAAAGCAAAAGTATTATAGCCAAACCTATTGGTTTGTACCTTAGTAACAAGTTAACAGCCTCTCCGCTAGCTGTTGGTGAGTATATACAGCATGCAACTGGTTACATAATAAACAAATACACAAAAATTATATATCTATTTGTTAACTTAGTACTGTAGTTATATTTATATATTAAGTTATTCACACATTGTATTTTTGTTAAGTGATATACTTGGTATTAGTCTGATAGTTGGAATTATTTACACTAATCATTAAATGTTATGAAAACTACACGAGTTGCTATAAATGGGTTTGGTCGTATAGGTCGCGCTTTCGTTCGTAGGTCATGGAATAATCCTCTAATAGAGATTGTTGCGATTAACGACCTTGGTTCTTTGGAAAATCTAGCGTACTTACTTGAACATGACACTGTGTATGGACATTCGCAATTTTCTGTTGAGATAAAAGATAAAAATCTATTTGTTGATGGAAAAGAAATAAAATTTGTTTCCGAAAGAGACCCTTCAAAATTGCCGTGGAAAGAAATGAATATAGATGTCGCTGTAGAAGCAACTGGATTGTTTACAGATTATGATAAAGCAAATGCTCATATCGTTTCTGGTGCTCGTCGTGTAGTTATTTCTGCGCCAGCAAAAGATATAGAAACAAAAGTTGTTGGAGCTACCGTTTTGATGGGTGTGGATACAGAAAAACTAAAAACATGTCAGGTAACTTCTAATGGATCATGTACAACAAATGCGTCTAGTCCTGTTATTGCTATTTTAGATGAGACAGTAGGGATAGACTTGGCACTTCTAAACACAACACATGCGTATACTGCAACACAACCAACTGTAGATGGTCCTGTTAAAGGAAATGACTTTCGCAAAGGTCGCGCTGCTGCTCAGAATATAATTCCAACATCTACTGGGGCAGCAATAGCTGTTACAAAAGCATATCCTAATCTTGTCGGTCGTTTTGATGGTATCGCGTTGCGCGTTCCTGTACCATCAGGTTCTATAGCCGATATAACATTTATTTCTAAGCGTGATACTTCAAAAGAAGAAATAAATGAAATACTTACAGCTGCTGCAAAAACAGATCGTTGGCAAGGACTTTTTGCAGTAACAAATGAACCGATTGTTTCAAGTGACATTGTTGGACAACCATTTGCATCAATAGCGGACCTTCCTATGACACGTGTTGTTGGAGGAAAACTAGTTAAAGTGCTTGCTTGGTACGACAATGAAATGGGATACACGGAAGCATTAGTACGACATGTTATTGAATCAGGAAACGTATAACATATATATAGCGTCTGACCACGCTGGTTTTGCTCTTAAACAGTTTCTGATTTCTGAGTTAATAAAACTAGGATATTCTGTGGAAGATATTGGAGCTCACGTGCTTGATGAGAATGATGACTACCCAGACTTTGTTATTCCATGTGCAAAAAAAGTTGCAGAGAACTCTGTAGATAGTGTTAATTTTTCCTCTTTTGGAATTATTATAGGTGGAAATGGGCAAGGAGAAGCGGTTGCCGCAAATCGTATCGACGGTGTTCGTGCCGTTGTTTACTATGGTGGTGTTGCTGCATTGGAGGCCTTAGATAAAGAGGGAACAAAACCAGCAGATTTGGTTGATATTATACGTTTGTCTAGGCTTCATGATAATGCCAATGTCCTATCTTTAGGTGCTCGTTTTATATCTAAAAAAGATGCTATGAATGCTGTAAATGTATTTTTGAATACTGCTTTTTCTAATTCAGAACGTCACATAAGAAGACTTAAGAAAATCTAAATAGTATAATTGTAACCATGAACAGTATTGTCCCAGCAATATTAGTAAATAAACAAAGTGAACTAGAAGATAGCCTCACACGCCTTGATGGTCTTGTTAGTTCTGTACAAATAGATGTGATAGATGGTGTGTTTGCTTCAGCAACTACATGGCCATATACAAGCGGCAGTAACAATAATGTTGATGCGTCTTTTATTAAGAAGCATGGTTTTGATGTAGAAGTTGATTTAATGGTTGTTTCTCCAGAAGATACTGTTAACTGGCTTGTTGCTGCTGGCGTATCTCGCGTTGTTATACATGCAAGTAAGGTTCAAGATTTACCTGATGTTGTTCTCCGTGTTTTAAATTCATTTACACCAAATGATACAGACGTGTCATTTGGTGTCGCTATTCATATAGATGATGACCTGTCGTTAATTGAAAACGTAGTGAACAAGACGGACTATGTTCAATTTATGGGAATAAGTAAAATCGGTAAGCAGGGGGAAAAGTTTGATGAACGTGTGCTAAATAAAATAAACATTTTTAGAAAACAATATCAAAATAAAATTATTCAAATTGATGGTGGTGTTTCTGTCAGTAATGCGTCTAGTCTTTTAGATAGTGGAGTTAACCGTCTTGTTGTTGGTTCTGCAATATGGAAAAGTGAAAGTATTGGTATGCAAATTAAAAAGTTTGAATCAATTGTATAGAAACTAAAGTGTCTATGCGGTGTAAAAGTACACGTTGTTGTGTTTGTGCGTGTTATTCTATATATAGCAATAAATAATTATATGCATATCACTGATAAAGATATTACAACCATAGAAAATAAGGCCGAAGGAATTCGCGAGACTATAATTGAAATGCTTGTATCTGCTGGCAGTGGGCATACAGCAGGCTCGCTAGGTATGGCTGATATATTTGCAGCTTTTTATTTCCATATACTAAAACACGATCCAAAAAATCCAGAAATGGAAAACAGAGACAGACTTATTTTGTCTAACGGGCATATTGTACCTGTTCGTTATGCTGCGATGGCGCATTCTGGATATTTCCCAATCGAGGAGTGTCTAACTCTTAGAAAATTTGGGTCACGACTGCAAGGTCATCCAGAACGTTTAAGACTTCCTGGTCTTGAAACAACATCAGGACCTCTTGGAGAAGGTCTTTCTCAGGCTGCTGGGATTGCATATGCCTATAAAATGGATAAGAAAGAAAACAGAATATTTGTGGTTATGGGTGATGGTGAACAGAATGAAGGAAACATATGGGAAGCTGTCATGTTCATTAGTAAATATAAACTTTTTAATATCACTGCAGTGATAGATCGTAACAATATACAGATTGATGGTGTTACTGAAGACGTGATGCCTCTTGAGTCATTACGTTCAAAGTATGAGGCGTTTAATTGGCATGTAATAGAAGTTAATGGACATGATATTTCAGAGTTCATATCTGCAACAGAACAGGCAAGGGCGATAGTCGAAAAACCGGTTCTAATTATCGCTCATACAATACCTGGCAAGGGTATAAAAGAAATAGAATTTGATTTTAAATGGCACGGTAAACCACCTTCAAAAGAAGAAGCAAAACAATTTTTAAAAGAATTACGTACCGCATCAGGGCGTGTACCAAACGAATATGCGTAACAAAAATGCAAAATTAATTGCAGACTTGTTTGATGCAAAAATAGAAAAAAAACCAACACGAGATGGTTTTGGAAATGGTGTTATAGAGGCTGGGAAAACAGACGGTAGTGTTGTTGTTTTGTGTGCCGACTTATCAGAAAGTACTCGTGCAGAATGGTTTGAAAAAGAATTTCCAGAACGTTTTGTCGAGGTTGGTATTGCAGAACAAAACATGGCCGCTCTTGCAGCTGGTTTTTCTATGGCTGGTAAAGTTCCGTTTACAGCATCGTATGCCGCATTTAATCCTGGACGTAACTATGAGCAAATACGAACAACAATCGCACTGAACGAATCAAATGTAAAAATATGCGGAATGCATGCTGGTGTTTCTGTTGGTCCAGATGGGGCGACACATCAAATGTTAGAAGACCTTGGATTGATGCGAATGTTGCCAAATATGACAGTAATAAATCCAGCAGATTCTAAAGAGGCAGAGAAGGCTGTTATCGCAGCTGCAAAAATTAAAGGTCCTGTATATTTACGTTTTGCACGTTCTGCAACTCCTGTGTTTACAACAAATGACACCCCGTTTGAAATAGGTAAGTCGCTTACTCTGTGGGAAAGTAAAAATCCTAAAGTAGCAATTCTTGCAACTGGACCTATGAGTTATAGAGCAATAGCCGCTGCGTCAGCTCTGGACGCAGCGGGGGTTGGAACTATCGTTCTAAATGTACATACCATTAAACCTTTAGATTCAGAATCTATATTAAATGTAGCAAAACGTACAGGAAGAATCGTAACTATAGAAGAGCATCAGATTGCTGGCGGTTTTGGAAGTGCTGTCTCTGAGCTTTTAGCAAAAGAGTACCCGACACCAATGAGCATGCTAGGTATCAAAAATGTTTTTGGACAGTCTGGTGATCCAGATGAGTTATTAGAGTATTATGGTCTTGGTGTGCCAAACATAGTAGACACTGTACATTCTTTAATAAAAAGACATTAATATAATTTTATTTGAATATGCAACAACAAAAATTTAACATTTATGTAGCTATATTTATATTTGCTGTGCTTGGTATAGCGGCAACTTTTATAATTGTAAGAATTGCAAAAATAAAATCATATAGTTATTATACTGATAATGGAATCGCAACATCAACGTTGCTTAATTCAAATTAACAAAAATACATATAAATTGATTTATATGTATTTTTGTTAATTTGGTTTTATCTATATAACTGTAACTTTATAATCTGACGGCGCGTCTTTTAAGTATGTCTCAAGAGCTTGTTTTGTAAGTAGTCCTTGTTGTGCACCAACTTGTTGTACAACAGACATAGAGTTAATAGGTGCCCATAACATTGCCTCTTCTATTGTTTTTCCAAGTGCTAACGCTATGCTAAAGGTAGAGGTAAAAGCATCTCCAGCGCCAGTTCTGTCTACTGGTGGGCGTGGGTCCGGATACATTGGTATTTTAAGCATCTGGTTTCCATCAAAAGAAAATGCACCATTTGGACCGTCCGTTATAAGTACTATTTTCGGACCAAGTGCATACATGTCTTTTAGTAGATTTTTTATATCGTCAGTTCCTCTTCCTAATATACGTTCAGATTCTTCTTTATTGCACGCTACAATCTCCGTATATTTATATAACGGCGCTAAAACCTCCTTACCTACTTCTATTTGAAATGTTCCTGGTTGGAACACGAGTTTTGTTTCTGGATGTTCAGATAGCCATTGAGCTAACGCCTCGTGTATAGAATGTGCCGTTGGAGCAAGTGAAGATAAATAAATAAAACGTGGTGTGGAAATATCTGGGAAACGGTACGGGAATTCGTTGTGTTTAATAAGTATCGTTCTTTCTGATTGGAACCATAATACATAATGAGCGTTCGTCGGAACATCGTCACTTCTGGAGATAAGGTCAGTACTAATTCCTTCCTTTATTAAAACATCCATACAGTCATCACCTAGACGGTCAGAACCCATCCAACTCATTAATCCTGTAGATAAACCAAGTCTAGCGGATGATACTGCTGCGTTCGGACTATTGCCAACCGCGCTAATTGGAGTAGATGATTCAAACGGTATTTTGTCACCCCAGCGCATAGATATTGTGCAATCTTCATTGTCTTTGTTGCAATGAACTTCAGCCTCTTCTAAACGAATAAAATTATCAACTACAATGTCACCGATAGCTAAAAAATCAAATTGTCTCATATACAAAGAAGTGTAGCATGTGTAATGTTGAAAAATGTGAATAACGCAGTCGTGTCATGTTACAGTTAATTGTATGAACGACTTACACGAAACAGCTTTGTTATTAGTTTCTCACGGCAAGGGTATTCTTGCAGCAGATGAAAGCATACATACCGCAAACAAACGTCTAGCATCAAATAATATAGAGCAAAGTGAAGAAATGCGTCGAAAATATAGAAACCTTTTTCTTTCTTCTCCTAACATAGAAAAGTATCTGTCAGGTGTAATTCTTTTTGAAGAAACTCTTTCACAAAAAAATGATGACGGAGTTCTTTTCCCGAAAGCACTAGCAGATATTGGAATACTCCCTGGAATAAAAGTAGACCAAGGTATTGAGGAAATGTCAGACAGTCCTGGTGAAAGTATAACTGGAGGGTTGATTGGGTTGTCAGAGCGACTTTCTGGATATAGAGCGAAGGGTGCAAGGTTTACAAAATGGAGAGCTGTCATTCGTATAGATGGCGATAGACTACCAACGTCTCATTCTATACTTGAGAACGCGAAAAGAATTGCCTCATACGCACACACTGTTCAAGAGGCTGG
>VAPL010268711.1_pt1 | contig 20803 bp, 16 predicted proteins | sample 3395061 | NCBI WGS metagenome assembly VAPL01 (sample SAMN08290444, study PRJNA428436) | hydrothermal vent metagenome | isolation source: Deep-sea hydrothermal vent chimney 2 | place: Pacific Ocean: Juan De Fuca Ridge | depth 2182 m m | reverse complement strand
CGTCGCCGGACCTGCGTTTTCATTTGCAAGGTATTGCCTACGGCAGCACTCGTTGGCGACTGATCCCTTGGTGAGATTCTGGTTGAAAGCGGGCATTGTTTGGCTCACGGTAGTTGTGATTGTCGTCATGTTGACCAGCAATTTCGTTATGAAACAAATATTCGGCTTGGCCTAGTAGAGCGCTGCGTAGTGTGAGCGCGCTTATTTACGACTCCAGCGCGCCACTGTCACGCGAGGCTTGCCGGCAAGATCGTCGTGACACACGACTTTCGTCCATCCGGCCGCATAGAGCAGGCCCGCAACCGCCTGTTGCTGCTCAGCACCGTGTTCCAGTATCAACGCGCCGTCGTTCACCAGCAGTGGTGCGCAATCGACGGCCAGAATCCGGATATCGGCCAGACCGTCGGTGCCGGATACCAGCGCTGAAATCGGTTCATGTCGGAGGTTTTGCAGGGCTTCGTCGTCCTGCGCAACGTACGGAGGATTGGAGACAATAATATCGAACACCTGGCCCGCGACCGGTGCGGTCCAGCTACCCTCGATGCAGCGCACGTTCGCGAGGTCCGCGTGGCGTACGTTTTCTTCGGCCACCGCCAGAGCCGCGGCGCTGATGTCGACTGCGGTAATCTCGCACAGTGGCCGCTCTGCGGCGATAGCAACGGCGATGGCACCGCTGCCGGTGCCGAGGTCGAGGACTTGCCACTCAGCCTCGCGCGGTATTTCCCTCAGCGCCAGCTCAACCAGCAATTCGGTTTCGGGTCGTGGCACCAGCGTTGCAGGGCTTACCAGCAGTTCGTGCGACCAGAATTCCTTCAGGCCAACAATATACGCCATCGGCTCGCCGTCCAGGCGGCGCTGCAGCAAGGTCTCAAAACGCCGTAAGCTCAGCGGATCGAGTTCGTCCTCCGGGTGCGCAAACAGATAGCTGCGCGGCATGTCTATCGACTGACACAGCAGCATCTCTACATCGAGCCGCGGTGAATCGCTGTGGGGCGACAGGCGCACAACGGCATCCGTGATGGCAGCATCCAGTCTCATGTCGGTGTACACTCGCCGAAAATTGCAATGTAACTGATGCGCCCATGAACGTGTATTCCAACATTCTCGAAATGGTCGGCGAAACGCCGATGCTTGAAGTCACGCACATCGATACCGGTCTCTGTCGCCTGTTCCTCAAGCTCGAACTGATGAATCCGGGCGGCTCGATCAAGGATCGCATCGGTATTTCGATGATCGAGCGCGCCGAACAGCGCGGAGACATCAAACCGGGTGACACGCTGGTCGAGGCGACCGCCGGCAATACCGGTCTGGGGCTTGCGCTGGTCGCAGCGCAAAAAGGCTACCGGCTGATACTGGTGTTGCCGGACAAGATGAGCCAGGAGAAAATCTTTAACCTGCGTGCGATGGGTGCGGAAGTGGTGCTGACGCGCTCGGACGTCGGCCGCGGACACCCGGAATACTATCAGGACCTCGGCAAGCGCATTGCGGACGAGCAGGGCGCCTACTTTATCAATCAATTTGGCAACGCCGACAATCCGCTTGCGCATGAAACCACGACCGGCCCCGAAATAGTCAAGCAGATGAACGGTGATCTCGATGCCATAGTCCTCGGTGTTGGATCGAGTGGTACGGTCAGCGGCATCGGCAAGTACCTCACCGAACACGCGCCAAACGTGGAACTGATTCTGGCCGATCCGGTGGGCTCAGTGTTGACCGATTACATTAACAAGGGCGAACTCGGCGAGAGCGGAAGCTGGCTTGTCGAAGGTATCGGCGAAGACTTTATTCCGGACATAGCCAATTTCGATAAGGTGACCCGGGCCTACGCAATCAGCGACGCGGAATCGTTCGCGGCTGCGCGTAATCTGCTCAAGAAAGAGGGTGTATTGGCGGGATCGTCGTCCGGTACGCTGTTGGCCGCCGCGCTAAAGTATTGCCGCGAACAGACCGAGGCGAAAACGGTCGTGACATTTGCTTGCGATACCGGCAATAAGTATCTGTCAAAATTGTTCAACGATTTTTGGATGGAAGACCAGGGTTTCATCCAGCGCAAAAAGTTCGGGGACCTGCGGGACCTCGTCGGCAGGCCACACGGTGAGCGGGCGACGATAACCGTCGGGCCGAGCGACGTTCTGACGACTGCGCACAATCGACTGCGCAACGCCGGGTTCTCGCAGTTGCCGGTGATGCGCGAAAGTGAGTTGGTCGGCGTGGTAACGGAAGATGCGATTATTCAGTTCGTATACGGCAAGCCCGAGTTGATGACGGCGGCGGTGGAAGATGCGATGGAATCGGCGTTCATCAAGCTGGATCGCACCGAGAGCGTTAACAATCTGGTCGCAATGCTCCGAGTGCAGCCGTATGCGGCCATCATGGACGGCGAGGAATTTGTTGGTCTGATCACGCGATCGGACGTATTGAATTACTTGCGACGGCAGATCTGAGGTCTTAAAACATGGTAAGCGACGAAAAAAAGTACGCGTTCGCGACTCGAACGATACACGCAGGGCAGGAACCGGATCCGACAACCGGCGCAATTATGCAGCCGATCTATGCGACCTCGACGTACGTGCAGTCGAGTCCCGGTGTGCATCAGGGTTACGAATACTCGCGCACGCAAAACCCGACACGCATGGCCTACGAGCGCTGCGTTGCCGATCTCGAATCCGGTACGCAGGGCTTCGCGTTTGCCTCGGGTATGGCGGCGACGGGCACTCTGCTGGAACTGATCGACACCGGCAGTCATGTGATCGCGATGGACGATTTGTACGGCGGCACACGGCGTTTGTTCGCCGGCGTTCGCGAGCGCAGTTCCGGGCTGAAGTTCAGTTTCGTGGATATGACCGATCTCGATGCACTCGAAGCAGCGTTTAGCGCGGAGACCAGGATGGTGTGGCTGGAATCGCCGAGTAATCCGCTGCTCAAGATCGTTGACCTGGAGGCGGTGGTCGCGATTGCGAAACAACACGATGCTTTGGTGGTCGTCGACAACACCTTCGCGACTCCGGCCTTGCAAAGGCCGTTGGAATACGGCGTTGATATCGTCATGCACTCGGCGACCAAGTTTATTAACGGCCACTCCGACATCGTTGGCGGCATCGCTATTGCAGTGAATGATGAGTTGGCGGAGCGGATCGGTTATCTGCAGAACTCGATCGGGTCGGTCGCGGGCCCGTTCGACAGTTTTCTCGCTTTGCGGGGTCTGAAAACGCTGGACGTTCGAATGCAGCGTCACAGCAGCAGTTCGATGGCGATCGCACAGTGGCTTGAGCACGATACTCGAGTCGCGAGCGTGTTGTATCCTGGTCTGCCCTCGCACCCACAACATGAGTTGGCCATAAGACAGATGGATGGCTTTGGCGGCATTGTGACGTTCTTCATCAATGGCGACGTCGAGAACGCGCGTCGTTTTCTGGAGCGTTGCGAGATTTTCGCACTGGCGGAAAGCCTCGGCGGTGTCGAAAGTCTGGTCAATCATCCGGCGATCATGACGCACGCGAGTGTGCCGGAGAATGTGCGGGCGGAACTGGGGATTAGTGATCAGCTGATTCGCCTGTCGGTCGGCATCGAGTCCCTGGATGATCTGATTGCCGACCTGGATCAGGCGCTCGGGTCCTAGCCCGAGCTAGCAGCGGGGGCGATAACCCCGAAACGCGGATCCGCTTAAAGGTGTAAACTACCAGCTACGGCGGGATGAACAACGGAGCCGTGTAATGGTCAAGATGATGACCGTCCTTGCTGGCGGAGTGTTGCTGGGGGCCGCGCTGATATTTGCGGTCCTTCGGTTCGAGCAGGTTGGCAGTCTGCCGCCGGGCGACGACAACAACAGCGAGCGTGCTGCCGTTCCTGTATCGGCGCAGACGAACACTCGGGTACGCGCCGCCGCGCAAAGTAACGGCGTTAGCAATGCCGCAGAGCCCGACACGTCGCAGACGGAATTTACGCGTGCGGCTGCTTTGTACGCGCGCGCGCGCCACTCGGATTCCGCTGGCCTGCAGGAAATGATTGTCGAGACGAACGCGCGGATCGATGCAGCGTCCATCGATGACGCCGAACGGACTCGCCGGTTAACCATTCTGTTCTTTCGGCTTGCGGAGATTGCACCACGGACCGCATTGGTGCTCGCCAGAAGCGGAGATTTCGCCGGGATCAAAGCCATCGAACAAACCGTTTGGCGCGCATGGGCGCGTGTTGATTTCGAGGATGCTTTGTTTGAGGCCAAGACTCAGACGACCCGGGCCTATCAGAATTCAGCGGCGCAGAGTTTGTACGCGGCTTACGGATACATGGAAAGTGCGGCCGCTGATCGCATCGAGGACGAACTTGGAATCGGCCCTGATCGCGCGACGCGCGGTCGTTACCTCTACCAGCTCGCGGACAGGTCCGCGGCTGATGCGATTGATTTTATCAACGGAATCGAGCGTGACAACGACCGACGACAGTACGTCGCCTGGCTGGCTTACTACGTCTCACTGCGCGATCCACACGATGCGTTACGTTCTGCGGAATTGTTTGCGGCAAGCTCCGATGGCGAGTATTTCAGCAGCATTATCAGTCGAGGTCTTGCCCGTGATAATCCGCAAGCGACCATTGAACGCCTGCTGGCAGACGGGATTACGGACAGCGCGAGGGGCGAGTTCCAAAGTGCTCTAGGTGCGTTGGCCAGAACGGATATTGAAGCCGCGAAGCAGTACCTTACGGCAGCGCGATCCAGCGAGGAACGACGTACGCTCGGTTCTGCTATCGCTGCCGAAATGGCAAGGAACGATCCGATCGCTGCTATCGCGTGGGCACGGGCGAACGACACGGGCCTCTTTCCCTATTTGCAGATGGCGGCGGTTACTATTGTCGCCCGATCAGACCCTGAGCTCGCGATGGCCGAGGCGCTCAAGGTACCCAATTCGCAAGCGCGATCAAACATTGTCTCGACCGTGCTGCAGCAACTCGCGCAACGCGATCCGGCGGACGCCGTTGTTTTGTTGGACCGGATACAGAACGAAGAGCAACGGCGCAGCGCAAGTAGGCAATTGGCGTCATCCTGGATGCGGAAAGATCCCGATGCTGCGCTGGATTGGATATTAAGCCGGGACGAGGCAACGGTGGGTCCCTTGATTTCGACTGCGATGTCCAGGCTCGTGAATCGCGATCTCGATGCGGCTATTCGCTTGCTGCCAAGAGTTGAGGAAGGAAATCAGTCGGGCGTTCGCCGACAGATAGCATTGCAGCTTGCGTCGAATCGTTCGCCGGACGAGGCGCAGCTGTTTATTCAGCAATTTGAGGGGCAGCAAGGGTACGACGAGCTGCAGGCGAGCGTAATAACCGGCGTTGCACAGACAGATATCATGATGGCCAAGCAACTCGCCGACCAGCTGCCGCTTGGCGACGCCCGGGACCGCGCGTACACGCAGGTGATTTCGCAACGTGCTCAGACGAACCCCGCGGAGGCCGTCCGTTGGCTGCGCAGCGTCGACAACGAAGCGTTACGCGGCGCCGCAACGGGCCAGCTTGCCGCGATGTGGGCCGCAAGCGATCCTGTGGCTGCCGAGCGCTGGGTGAGTGGGCTGCCGTCCGGTTCATCCAGAGACGACGCGATTGTGCAGATTTCGAGTGCGTGGCGTGAGCTGACGGATGAACAACGGCAGCTCATCGCCGGCATTGAAGATCGTGACAAACGAGGGCAGGCGAAGATTCGTCAGGTTTACTACCTTATGCGATCGGATCCCGCCGCTGCTCGACGCTTGTTGAAAGACGAGGATATCCCGAGTTACCAACGCCAGCAGGTTGAGGTGGCGCTTGCCCAGCAAAGGTACTAGTCGAAAGTCGGATGTCTCTGGGCAGCGCTTACGATTCGCTGAGCGCCGCCAACTGGTCAGCCTGATACTCGTTGATCAGCGGCTCAACAAGCTGCTCAAGCGCGCCCTGAATAATTTCGTCGAGTTTGTACAAGGTCAAGTTGATGCGGTGGTCGGTAACACGCCCCTGCGGGTAGTTGTAGGTGCGAATGCGTTCGCTGCGATCCCCCGAGCCAACGAGCAAGCGCCGTTTCTCGGCGTGCTCGGCTTCCTGCTCGGCGACCTGCGAGTCGAACAGACGTGCCTGTAGTAGCGACATCGCCCGTGCTCGATTCTTGTGCTGCGAGCGCTCGTCCTGACACTCGACCACGATACCTGTCGGTAAATGCGTGAGCCGGACTGCCGAATCCGTCTTGTTAACGTGCTGGCCTCCGGCCCCCGACGCGCGATAGGTATCCACGCGCAGGTCGGCGGAATTAATCTCCACTTCCTCGATTTCGTCAGGTTCCGGTAGCACAGCGACGGTACAAGCTGACGTATGGATGCGGCCTTGCGACTCGGTAGCGGGAACGCGCTGTACGCGGTGTGCGCCGGACTCGAACTTCAGCTTCGCGAATATATTGTTGCCGGTGATACGGCTGATGACTTCCTTGTAACCACCGTGTTCCCCTTCGCGCGCGGTGATGATCTCGACGGACCACCCTTCAGTTTCCGCAAACTTCGAGTACATGCGGAACAAGTCGCCGGCAAAAATAGCGGCCTCGTCGCCACCGGTGCCGGCGCGTACTTCCAGAAAGACGTTTGCGTTGTCGTGCGGATCGGGTGGTATCAACGAGCGCTGCAGTTGCAGTAACAGAACTTCCTGGTGAGCGCTTAACTCGTGGTGTTCCTGTTGTCCCATCTCTCGAATTTCGGCGTCCGGGTCATTCGCCATTTCTTCGGCCGCAGAAAGGTCGTCCACGAGCGTCTGATATTCGTTGAACAGCTTGACCACCGGCTCGACACGAGCGTATTCCTTCGACAATTCTCGGAACTGATTTTGATCGCCGATGACGTCAGGATCGGCCAGCAACCCGGCGATCTCCTCAAAGCGGTCACTCACGGATTCGAGCTTAAAGCGTATGGATTCTTTCACGATTCAGGCCCGTGTTATTCATCGTTTTTGTCGAGATCAAACAGCGAGCGTGCCGCATCGATCAGTTCGTCATCGGAATCTTCGCCGGCTTTACGTAACGCAATACTGGGGTTGTGCAGCAGCTTTTTCATGAGTGCAGCAGTGGCGTATTCTACGGTCTCAGCGGCCGACTCGCCGCGTGCGAGTCGCTTGTGTGCCAGCACATTGATTTGATCGCGCAGCGACTCGCCCTGTTCGCGCAGCGCCGCGATCATCGGTACCGCTTGCTTTGATCGTTCGATGCTCAAATAACGGTGTATTTCATCGTGCAATAACTTGTTGGCCTCGACCGCCGCCGCCTGGCGCTGCCCCTGCCCCTGCTGGATGACACGGTCGAGATCGTCGATTGTGTACAGGTAGACATCCTCAAGATCACCCACGCCGTCCTCGATATCCCTGGGCACGGCGATATCCACGGCAAAAATGGGTCTACGCTTGCGCGCCTTGATGGCGGTCTGCATGTGTTTCAGCAGGACGACCGGCTCGGTGCTGGCGGTCGAGGTGATAAGGATGTCCGCTTCCGGCAACGTGCCTTCGATTTCGGATAACGGGAGTGCGAAGCCACCGAATCGCCCGGCCAGATCGCGTGCCCGCTCGACGTCGCGATTCGCGACAAACAAGCGGCCGATCTTGCGGCTCGACAGATGCTTTGCCAGTAGTTCGACGGTAGCGCCCGCGCCGACCAACAGTGCCGTGTGCTTGGCAAACCCGGCGAAGAATTGATTTGCGAGGCTGACCGCTGCGGACGCGACAGACACCGGACTGGCGCCGATTTCAGTATCGGTCCGGATTTTCTTGGCCACCGCGAACGTGTGTTGCATAAGGCGACTCAGGTGCGGTCCCAGGGTTCCGGCCTCTTGTGCATCGCGAAACGCATCTTTTAGCTGGCCCAGAATTTGTGGTTCACCGAGCACCATGGAATCCAGGCCACAGGCAACGCGGAAGAGATGGCGGATCGCCTCTTCATTGTCGAGCGTGAACAGGGAATCGCCGAACGACGGGTCGAGCTTGCGGTCGTCGTGCAGCCAGTCCCGAAGATGGCTACTGCCGTTACTGTCCGTTACGACATAAAACTCGGTGCGATTGCAGGTAGAGAGCAACACTGCCTCATCGACACCGCTAAGCGCTGTGATACTGGCTAATGCGCGCGCAAGCTCACCTCCCGAGAAGACGACTTGCTCGCGAATTTCGACAGGTGCCGTGTTATGGTTCAGCCCGAGTATTTGCAGCGGCATGACGTCTTGTGGCGATGCCAATAGGGCACCGAAGGATTACGGAGTTCGTATCATAAGCGAACTGAACGCCCAGTTCCTTGTCTCTGTAATAAACGGACGAAATATTTATGCAACAGCACCGCCTGGGGCGCTCAGCTTATTCGCTGATTTCACTACTCGCCCTGATAATTGCCTTAAGTTCTGCGCTCGCTCTGGCTGATGAGAATAGCTCGTCGGAGGTTGGCGCGCATGTGTTGCAGGCCGAAAAGGCGTTGCAGCGCGGCGAATACCTGCAGGCGACGATCGAATACCGCAAAGCCGCTGAGCTTGGCGACAGTGTGGAGCTTGCGCGCAAGGCGACACGGCTGGGCTTTTCCTACGGCTTCAACGACGAGGCCTTACTGGCCGGGAAGCGCTGGCAGAAACTGGATAAGCACAGTGACGAGGCACGCGCTTTCCTGGGCCAGCTGTATTTCAGGCTTGATGATCTGCGACGTTCGCGGCGCCAGTTCGAGCAACTTATCGAGGTGAGTCGTGACGAACCCGGAAAACGACTGCTATCGCTGGTCCCCTACCTCTCGGACGAGCAGTTGCCGGAGCGCGCCGACAAACTCATGCGTTTACTGGCCAAGCCCTACAAGGATTCCGCAGTTGCTCACTATGCGGTGGCGGTGCTGGCGCTGCAGGCCGGGGATTCAGATTATGCGAAACGACGTGCCTCTCGATCCATGCAACTCGACCCCGAATATCTACGGCCGCAGCTTTTGTATGCGCGCGCGCTGTTGTTCGATGGCGACGGTGACGCAGCCATCGAATACCTTGCGCGTCTGATCGGCGACAGCCCGCGTCCGGACCCGGATGCGCGCATGGAGCTTGCGCTCATGTACATGATGACGGATCGGGACGAAGATGCGTTGAGTCAGGTCAATCAGGTGCTGCTGGAGTACGGCGGGCGAATCGACGCCTTGCGACTCATGGCGATCATCAACTTTCGGCTTGAGCGACTGGATGCAGCCTGGGACGATTTTCAGGACCTGCTGGCGACCGGGCAGTATCGAATGGATGCGTTGTTCTATTCGGCGCGGATCGCGGACTATCGCGAACAGTACCAGCGCGCGGTGCGGCTGTACCGCGAGGTTCGTAATGGCTCGAATACCGTGTCTTCTCAACGTCGCGCCAGTGCCTTGATGGCTTATCAACTCGACGACGTCGACGGCGCTTTCAAGTTGCTGGACGATTTTGCAGAGGCCTCGCCGAACCACGCGGTTGACATGGTCACTATAAAGGCACAGTTGCTGGTTGCGCTCGAACGTTACGATGAGGCGCTGGCCCTGTATGACAAGGCGATCGAGTATCGCCCGGACAACGAAGGAATAGTCCTCGGCCGATGCGACTTGTTGATGCGGGTCGGACGTCTCGACGATGCCATTGTTGAATATCGCAAGGCGCTAAAGCGGTGGCCTGACAGCTCGCTGACGATGAACGCTCTGGGGTATACGCTGGCAAACAGGACCGACCGGTTCGTAGAGGCGGAAAAACTCATTCGGAAAGCGTTGGCCCTTGACCCCGATAATCCGGCGATTATCGATAGCTTCGGTTGGGTCCTGTACAAGCTCGGTCAGCACGATGAAGCGCTGAAACAGTTGAACCTGGCGTACCAACGGCTCCAGGACCACGAAGTCGCGGCGCACATTGTCGAAGTAATGGTGCAACTTCAACGTCGCGATGAAGCCCTGGAGCTGCTGGAATCGGCCGAAGAACAAGACCCGGACAGCAAGTTGCTTAAGGACGTCCGCTCGCGCTATTTCGATGTAGCAGCTCCCTAGTGTTTTCCAGAGTGTCCTCGAGACCGGCTGCCATGACGAGGTTCAAGGCTGGCGGATTTCTGGGTGTCTGTCTGGTCCTCGTTTCTGCCTGTGCCGCCACTCGTCCGAGTGTCGAGTTGCCGGATATTTCGGGTTGGGAGCAGCGCCAGGAAGTGCTGGGCGGAATCGTCGACTGGCAGTTCAAGGGCCGTATCGCCGTCAAGGCGGGCGACGAAGGTTTCAACGGCAAATTCAACTGGACTCAGACGGGTGACGACTTCCACGCCAGGGTGGGTGGCCCGCTTGGTATCGGCACCGTCAGAATTGAGGGGGATGATCGAGTTGTGACCCTGACGGACAAAGACGGGGTTGAGACAGTTCTTGAGGATCCGGAGCGCGAACTCTACTATCGCTATGGCTGGACGATTCCCGTCGCCAGCCTCCGATACTGGGCGCTGGGCATTCCAGACCCGTCGTTGCCTGCGGAGACGGAGCTCGATGAGTCGGGTCGTTTGCTGCGTCTCGTGCAGAGTAACTGGACAGTGACGATCTCGCGCTACAGGAGCAGCGCGGGCCAGCAATTGCCGCGCACTTTGACCGCCAGCAACCCGGATACGCGGGTACGCATGGTTATCGACAAGTGGAGTTTCTTCGAGCGTTGACAGTGATCGGGCGTCACAGCACAATTGCGCCGCTAAGCGGCATCATCTTTGTTGGGGCGTAGCCAAGTGGTAAGGCATCGGGTTTTGATCCCGTGTACCGCAGGTTCGAATCCTGCCGCCCCAGCCATCTCACGAACGAGGGGACATCGTGGATCTGGCAACAATGGCGGTTTTCTCGGGTAACGCGCACCCGCGGCTGGCACAAAGTATTGCTCGCTGTTTACGACTTCCACTGGCGCGAGCGCAGGTAGGCCGTTTTTCGGACGGCGAGTTCAATATTGAAATTCTCGAGAACATACGCGGTCGCGAGACGTTCATTATTCAGCCAACTTGCCCGCCTGCGTCCGAAAATCTGATGGAATTGCTGGTCATGGTGGATGCCGCCAGACGGGCATCGGCGGAGCGTATTACGGCGGTGGTCCCATACTTCGGATTCGCTCGCCAGGATCGCCGTCCAAGATCAGCGCGGGTACCGATAACGGCCAAACTCGTTGCCAAGATGTTTGCGGCTGCTGGCGTTGATCGGGTTCTGACGGTTGATCTGCACGCGGATCAGATACAGGGTTTTTTCGATATCGTGGTCGATAACGTTTATGCATCGCCACTGTTGCTGGGCGACGTCTGGAAGCACAAGTACGAAGACATGGTCGTGGTTTCGCCGGATGTTGGCGGCGTAGTCCGCGCGCGCGCGCTGGCCAAACGCCTTGGTGACGCGGATCTTGTCATCATCGACAAACGTCGTGACAAAGCGAATCAGTCCGAAGTGATGAACATCATCGGTGAGGTCGATGGCAAGAATTGTGTGATGATCGACGATATGGTCGATACCGCCGGCACGTTGTGTCACGCGGCCGGTGCGCTCAAGAATCATGGCGCAAAAAGCGTTGCGGCGTATATCACTCACGCAGTCCTGTCCGGTCCTGCGGTGAGCAGAATCTCCGAATCCGCTCTCGACGAGGTGGTTGTAACTGACACTATCCCGTTGAATGAGGAAGCACAGGCCTGTGCCAAGATTCGCCAGCTCTCGACCGCAGAACTGCTCGCAGAAACCATGCGAAGAATGTCGGATGACGAGTCGGTATCGTCCCTGTACGTAGACTAGGAATATATCCGCTCTCCCGTATTTATCGCCGCGGTGGTATTGGCAGGCCTCTTCGGTTAAGATGCGCGCCCTTGCGTGGATTGGTCGCGATCTGCGTGTCGTAAAATGCTGAAATAAGTTCAGTAAAATCAATCAGATATTGGAGAATAGTCATGAGTGACGATTTCGATCTGATTGCAGAACTCCGTGAAGATCAGGGGAAAGGTGCGAGCCGCCGCCTGCGTCGTACGGGAAAGGTTCCTGCAATCATCTACGGTGCCGGGCGTCCGCCACGGGCATTGTTATTTGACCAGAATAAAGTACTAAAGCAACTCGAGAACGAGGCGTTCTATTCGAGTGTCCTGAACATCAAGGTCAATGACAAAAGTCAGGCCGCGATTCTGAAGGACCTGCAGCGTCATCCGGCAAGAAATATTATCATGCACATGGACTTTCAGCGTGTCGTCGATGACGTTGAGATCAAGATGAATGTGCCGCTTCACTTTACGGGTGAAGAGGCAGCGCCGGGTGTGAAAACCGGTGGCGGTGCCGTTTCGCGTCTTATTAACGACGTCGAAATTTCCTGTCTGCCGAAGAACCTGCCGGAATTCCTGGAAGTCGATATCAGCGAGCTGGAGCTCGACGCGATGTTGTACCTGTCGAGTATCAAGTTGCCCAAGGGCGTTGAGATTCCGATATTGGCGCAGGGTCCGGAACACGATCATGCGATTGTTTCGATCCACGTCATCAAGGCGGCGCCGATCGAAACAGAAGAGGCTGTCGATGTCGAAGCTGGCGGCGAGGGAGAAGGCGCAGAGTCTCCGGCCGAGTCTTCTGGAGAAGAGTCCAAAGACGAGTAAGTATCGTTCGGACCCTAAAGAAAAGGCCGCCATCTGGCGGTCTTTTTGTTTAAGATCGCCCCCATGTCGAATTTTATCCGCATCATCGCCGGTCTCGGTAACCCCGAGCAGAACTACGAGCGCACGCTGCACAACGCCGGTTTCTGGTTTGTGGATGCGTTGGCGCAGCAGTTTGGTGGTGATTTTCGCTATGAGAAAAAATTCGATGCCGATTGCTGCAAGGTAAACCTGCACGGTGCCGATGTTTGGCTGGTGAAACCGCAAAGCTATATGAATCTGAGCGGTGGCCCGATTCGTGCGATGCTGGATTACTATCGCCTCGGCGTGCCCGAGTTGCTGGTCGCGCACGATGAGATCGATCTGCCACCCGGAACGACGCGTCTCAAAACCGGTGGCGGCCACGGCGGCCACAACGGATTGCGTGACATTATTCGGCATTGCGGCGCAGAGTTCGTGCGTCTGAGATTCGGTGTTGGTCATCCAGGCGATAAGAGCAAAGTGACCAACTATGTGCTGAAGCGAGGTTCCGCTGATATTGAGCGTGCCGTGGAAGACAACATCCAGGACGCTATCGGCGTAATGCCATTGTTATTCCAGGATGGCCTGAACGCAGCAACCAAAGCACTGCACACAAGAGACAACTGATGGCAATTACCTGTGGCATCGTCGGTCTGCCGAACGTTGGCAAATCAACCCTGTTCAACGCTTTGACCGCGGCTGAAATCGCGGCCGAGAACTACCCGTTTTGCACCATCGAGCCGAACGTCGGTATCGTCCCGGTCCCGGACCCGCGCCTTGAGGTGCTTGCCGGTATTGTAAAGCCGCAGAAGATTCTGCCGACGACAATGGAGTTCGTCGACATCGCCGGTCTGGTGGCGGGCGCCTCGCAGGGCGAGGGATTGGGGAATCAGTTCCTGGCGAATATCCGGGAGACCAATGCGATAGCTCACGTGGTGCGGTGTTTCGAGGACGACGACGTTGTGCATGTCGCCGGTATCATCGACCCGCTTGATGACATCGAAACGATTAACACGGAACTTGCGCTGGCCGACCTGGAATCCGTCGAGAAACAATACGATAAAGCATCGCGTACCGCGAAGACAGGGCAGAAAGATGCCATCGCACACCGAGACGCGTTGGCCGGTATCAAGGCGCACCTCGACGAGGGTTTGCCGGTGCGGTCGTTGGAGAAGAGCGACCTGCAAGAACAGATTCTAAGAAGTGTACATCTGATAACGGCCAAGCCGGTGATGTATGTGGCGAACGTTGACGAAGGCGGCTTCGAGAACAATCCGCACCTCGATGCCGTACGACAGTATGCGAAGGAAGAGGGTGCCGAGGTGGTCGCCATTTGCGCATCCATTGAAGCCGAAATCGCGTTGCTCGATGAGGAAGACAAAACTGATTTTCTCTCTGACCTTGGCTTTGACGAACCGGGTCTGAACCGGGTAATCCGGCACGGCTACTCCTTACTGGGTCTGCAAACCTATTTCACTGCCGGGGAGAAAGAGGTTCGTGCCTGGACAACAAAAACAGGGGCCACGGCGCCACAGGCGGCCGGCGAGATTCATACTGACTTCGAAAAAGGCTTTATTCGCGCGGAGGTCACGGCCTACGACGATTTTGTCGCCGGCAACGGCGAGCAGGGCGCGAAAGAGGCCGGCAGGCTGCGTCTTGAGGGCAAGGATTACCTCGTGTGTGAAGGCGATGTCATGCACTTCCGTTTTAACGTGTAGATGCGTGGCTGCAAGTATTGACAGTCAGAGGCCGCATCGGGACAATCTGCGGTCCAAAATGGTGATGTAGCTCAGTTGGTTAGAGCGACGGACTCATAACCCGTAGGTCGGTGGTTCAAATCCACCCTTCACCACCAATTTTCTTTCGACTGCGCTTATCTTCCAGGCATGGTCGAATACAGCACGCTCAAAAAGGCCTCTGGATTTAGAAAACTACCGCCCCAACTTTCATCCAGATCCGCATTGGGCTTCATTGCGACGATTTCCTCCAGCGTCTTTCCCTCATCAATAAGGGACTGCATGCGATCTCTTACCGTCACCAACATGTCCCGGTACTTTTCAAGCGCTGCTTTGTCGGCGAGCGGACCGTGCCCCGGGATGATCTTGGTTTGTGCATCCGATAACGACATAACATGTTCGGCAGCATGGATTACGCCATTGACATTACCGCCACTGGAAGCATCAATAAACGGATAAAGGCCATTGAAAAAAGTGTCGCCCATGTGAATGACATTAGCCGTCTTGAAATAAACGATACTATCGCCATCGGTGTGGGCGCTCTCCTGATGCACAACAGAAATTTCTTGCCCATTCAGATGAAAGGTTACGGTGTCATTGAATGTGATAATCGGCAGCGCAGCTTTCGGTGCCGCGGGTACGTGCATGTTGAACGCCTGGATGAAGTTGTCGGTACTCATGCGTTTGCGAACATTGTCGTGCGCAACAATCACGATACCTTCCGTGCCCAGATTTTCGTTCCCGCCGGTATGATCGAAATGCCAATGCGTATTGATGACGAATCTGATGGGCTGCTCGGACAGTTCGGCTACCGCGGCAGTAATTCGGTCGGTCAATGGCGCGAACTGGTCGTCCACCATGAATACGCCGTCTTCTCCTACTGACACGCCTATGTTCCCGCCTTCGCCTTTCAACATGTAAATGCCATCGGCCACATCAATCGTTTCGATTTTCGTATCTTTATATCGCTCTGTTTCATCCTGAGCGAACGCCGGGTTAAGAAACGAAATCAGGGAAATGGCCAAGGAAAGGCATGTCACTCGAAGATTTGTCATGTTTACGAACCGTGTTGTAGTAGGTGAGTATCGTTATTGACGCTGATCCCTGCGCTTGTGTCAATCTTGACTCTGCGACCGGATCATCACAACAATAACAGAATCACGATACAGCGAACCTGTTCTGGAAAGCGAGCCGGCTTCATATACACTAATGAGAGAATGCAAAGCGGTTGCCCACCGTGTCGAGACAGGACCCGATTCGGCGTTACTCAAGACAGGAGACCTACCATGGGATCAACAGGATCGCGACTCGTCGTCGTTGCTTTATCTCTAACGCTCGCAAGTTGCAGCGCATTGTGGGATGCCCAACCGGGGTCTCGTTCTGGCGCTTCCAGCAGTTTGGTAGATTATCTGTATCCAAAGGGACAGATCCCGCCCGATTTCGACCAACAAATTCCACGCCTGAATTTGCCGCTGAGGGTAGGTTTGGCATTTGTGCCGTCAAGGGGATATGGGACGCCGGGCCTTAGCGAGGCAACGAAGTCCGAGTTGCTTGAAAAAGTAGGGCAGGCTTTCGAGGGTCGGGAGTACATACAGAAAATCGAAGTGATCCCCGACACGTATCTTCAGTCGAGTACCGGATTCGACGGTATGCAGCAGGTTGCGAGGTTGTATGGGGTGGACGTGATGGCACTGGTTTCCTACGATCAGATTGCCGCAGTTGACGACACTCGGGCGTCGCTTCTTTACTGGACGATTGTCGGCGCGTATGTCATCGAAGGGACAGAAAACGAAGTGCAGACATTTGTGGATACGGCGGTGTTCGATGTCGCGTCACGAAAATTGCTGTTTCGTGCGCCCGGTATCGACAAACGCGAGTCAAAAACGACGGCCGTGGAAAGCGCCGAAAACCTGAGGAAATCACGGGAGCTGGGTTTTGAGGCCGCGATGGCCACCATGACAACGAACCTTACGTCAGAACTTGAGAGCTTCGAAAAGAAGCTGGAGGATGACCCGAGCGTTGCAGAGGTGACGTGGCAGGACGGGCGCCGAGGGCAAGGCGGTGGCGGTGCAAGCGGTCTGCTTTGGTTGCTGCTGTTAGCAGGTTGTATCGCAGGACGCCGCGCTTGAATATTTCCTTTCGCAGGAGACGCACCTTGCCAGAAAAGATTTCGCGAGTTTCGGAGTTTGCTCGAGTCTAGTAAATCATCCGGTCACTCGCGACCATCCCACGGATGACTGCCGTTAGTGATCGATGTGTCGCGCTGTTCGCCGTGCTGATATAACGGGTCTGCGGGCCAAGGCTCGGGCACCACAACACGGTCGCGTAAAGTTCGGGAGTACTACTGTGTTCCGTGGCGAAAACGACACCACCAACGACCCAGCAGGTATCGATATCCTTCACCGTCAAGCTCGCGTTCGCAATCGACTCAATGAAGATAACCTTGTTGTCGGAATCAAGCCCCGCTGCCGGTTCTATTTCCTCGGTACCAAGAAGGCTGAGCGGTGGGAAACCGTCATAAAGCGCCAACAATCGCCGGTGGTCCGCTGGAAGTTTTCGGCTCATCCTTGTCTCCAGTTCAGTTATTCGTGTCGCGGACGCGGGACTCGGCAAGGGGTCGAACAAGTGTGCGGTAATTCGACCGACGAAGGACGGCTCTTTCGTAGCTCCGAGTAACTCCTGGATATCCATCTCGGCGAGCTTGTCGGTTTCACGCGCGAGTCGCTCGTTGTACATTTGAAGGTAAGCGTCGTTCATCCGGCCGGTTAACCAGTTCGCGCGCGCGAGCGTGTCGATATCCGGGTAGGCCGTCAATACACCGTAGGAAAAATGAATGACTCTGTTCGATTGCAGTGTCGAACTTCCTCTGAATTCAAAAAATACGTAGGCCTCGTCCGCCGGGTTCTGGCCGAGGACTGCCCACGAGAACGATTCGCTTAGCGGTACGGCCAGAATGTCCTCGCCGGTCGTGAAAATCTGCAGCACGTCGTCGTAGACTGCCAGCGTCAGAATATTTCGTACGGTCTCGTTATCTGACACGAGGTGAATTTCATCAATCGATCCGACCCCGAGTGCCGGTGCCTCGTTGTGTTGCCGAAAGAGTGCCACTACGCTGTCCGGAAGCGTGGCGCGAATTCGAGCCTCGGCCATTCTGATTTGCTCGCCGGTTGCCGGTGGTGGCAGCGCGCTACCCGGACCGAGGTCCGTTAGCAGGCTTGTTATCGATTTGGATGCCGCGGTTTGTCGTAAACGACGTTCTGTCGCCTCAGCCTCTTGCAAGAACGCTGCAGCCTGCTGGTCCGACTCCGCAGTGGTGCCGGTTCTCGCGAGCAGGCCAATCGCGCCGACCGGAACCGCGACCGTGGTCAGGAAAACCAGACTTACCAATATGCTTTGTCCCCATCGCATTGGGCGCAGGGCGATCTGGTCCAAAATGTTCCTTGCCTGGCGGAAGCGTGCCGGTACCGCTGCAGGTTTGTCGGTGTCCGTTTCCAGGTGCGCCATTATCCTGTTAAGTGCAGCGCGTTCGTCGATATCGGCGGCGCCGAATTCGTTCGCCAGATCCCGGACCGCCCGGCTACTTGTCCAGAGCTTACGGATTGAAAGGAGTTGCAGCGATGCGATTACACCCAATAACCATACGTCGATACGAATGGCCAGGTAGATCCCCAGGACAATGCCGGCTAGTACGACGAACACTTGCACGGACATCCAACGCGCCGGTAACAAGGCGCGAATGACATGGCTGCCGTCCAGCGGCGGTATCGGCAGGATGTTCAGGTAGTTGATGATCAGCAGCACGATTGCAGTGATGTACAGCCATTCACTCAGCGTGTCGCTGTGTTGGCCCGTCATCACGTAGACCAGAATCGCCCAGCCAAGGACGATGCCCGGCAGCGGCCCGGCGAGGCTCACCCAGGCGCGTTTCGCTGCACTCGGGTCCGACTCGTGCCCGATCGTTACGCCGCCAAGCAACGGTAACAAGGTGACGTGGGGGTTCTTGTATCCTGCGATCAACATCGCCAACCAATGCCCGAGTTCATGGAACACGATCACGGCAACCAGAACGGTCGTCAACTGCAGTCCGAATATTGGCCAGCCGACGGCGATAGACAACAATACGCTGAGCGACAACAACAGCCACTGCATCGTTTGCGAGGGCGCCAGTCCTGAGGCCGAAGTAGCGATTTTATCGAGGTATTGCAGCCGTGCTACCGGAATCGATTCTGAGTTGCCAGCTGTTTGTCCTGGTCTCCCCATGTAGGCCCACAAGAATTGCAATCCCAGCAGAAAGGAAGGACGTGCGATACCACTGTCTTGGCGTGCGCGGCCGGACTCCAGAAGGCGCGTGCGAATTTCATTCTGGTGCGGGCCTGCAAAGCGAAGAATCTCGGCTTCGGATGTGCCGTCAACTCGGCCGTCGAGTTTGAATTCGGCGACAAATTTTCGGTGTTCTTCAAGAGATGATTCCAGCGAAGCCGGTGGAATAGTCTGCGCGGGCGTCTGCTCGTCGCTGATAGCTTCGAAATAGGGGTCGACCCTCTGACTGACCGCGTAACGACCGTCTTGAAGTGCTGAAGTAAAGAAAATGTCCAACCTGTTCGGGTGCACCATGTCGTGCGGAGGTCCACACCACACCACAATGTTTTGTTCTCGATGTCGAAAAGTCGCGTGATGCCGGGTGGCCGTACAGTCACCCGGAACCGGCGTCGATCTGATCCAGATCGGTCCGTCGAAACCCAGCGGCAGGAGCTTTGAGGTTGCCGTTTGGAACAGGTCGTGGCCGCCGACGTCCGAGGATGCCGGTTCGTTATGGCTCGTGGCGCGAAAGATCGGGAATACCAGCGACAACATCGCGCGCATCATCTGCAACGCAATCAGGCAGCCGATGCCAACGACAAGGCAACCTATTCCGAATAGCAATCCGCCCATCGTCACGCCTTCCTCAGTTCTGCCTCGATGATTTCAACAGACTTTTTCGCAGCTTCCCTGACCAAACTGTCTGCGTCCTGCTCCGCCATTCCTTTTAACATTGGCACAAACGTATCGATCAATTCTTGCCGGATACGTGCAAACTCCTCCGCGGAAACCGGATTGTAATATCCGGCGTTCGGGTTGAGTCGAGCGCTAACGACCAAAAGTTCCGCGGCAACTATCCGGTCAACTTTTCTCTGGCTCAACAGTGTCTTTTCAATGTACTTCAAGGCCACCTCACCCATCTTGGGCAATGCATGCAACTGAGCCTCGGCGTAAGGTTTGTCATTTGCATCGAGCAACTCAAGTAGGTACGGAATCGCCTCAACGTATCTGTTGTCCGCAACTCTTCCTATCATGCTGAAATAGGCAGAATCGTCCGGTCCGCCGTAGTCGCGCGGAGGGCGATAGCGACGTTTCAATTCGTTCAGGAACACTGGCAGCAGGGCGTTTTGAGAAGCTCGGTTGAGACTTCCATAGAACTCATTGCGTGTCAGCGTCGTCAGCCACAATGACTTCCGCTCTGGCGAGACCCGAGCGAGCCCGCGCTCGACGAGGTTCTTGAAGTCATCGGTATCCAGCAGCCACGAGAGCGATTGAAGCGATCGGGACAAAGCCTGAAGGTCGTCAATCGTTTCGAGTGAGTTCCTTAACGGCGCAGCAAAAACCTGCGGTTGCAATACCTTAAGTGCGGCGAGCTGAGGCGAAACCGCGCCCAACACCGCATAGTAGTCCTTGTCACGTTCGAGTTTATCGACCACGATGGCTTGATTTATCATCAAGCGAAGATGCTGCGTCAACGGCTCCAGAGCCATAAGGTACGCATACCGTACTTGGTTTGTCTGCCCGTCAAGAGTAACAATCAATTCTGTTACCCCGGCATGCTTGGTCGCATGGTTTTCGTGAGCATTCGATTGAGAAAAAAAATCAGCGGCCACAACCTGAGATTTCAGGAGTTCAGTTTCCCGATTGTCAAGTGTCATGCGATAGTCGATACTCGTATCTCGATAATCTTTGATCGAAACTGAAACCGATGTTTCTTGTTCACTCATACGTGAAACGAGCAATGTGATTGATTTGTAGGGCCGGGCGCCTACGTTTTCGTAGGTTAGCCAGGGTTGTTCCGGTTGCTGATCAGCAGAACTAACGCTTGAAAGACACAAGAAGACCGTAAGAGGTAAGATGAAATTCTTCACACAATTTTCCCTTTGTCGCGGCGTGAGTCGCTCCGACTAGTGTTGCACACAGGGCGCTCGCCGCGAGCATATGGTGTTTAACGGCGAAAGTCCCGGACGAGCCTCACGGTATGCTTCAGGTGTCCGGTATTGGCCCGACCGGCAGCTGTGCTTACTTGCGTAAACAGGAGAATGCTAATGACCGGCCGAGTCCGAAATCGTGCGCTTTATTTACTTGTTCTGGCCTTGTCGTTCGGGTGCGGTCAGTCTGGAAGCAACGGCTCAGCGGAGAATCGTGGGCCTGTGCGCGCG
>VAPL010705420.1_pt1 | contig 20804 bp, 15 predicted proteins | sample 3395061 | NCBI WGS metagenome assembly VAPL01 (sample SAMN08290444, study PRJNA428436) | hydrothermal vent metagenome | isolation source: Deep-sea hydrothermal vent chimney 2 | place: Pacific Ocean: Juan De Fuca Ridge | depth 2182 m m | reverse complement strand
AGCCCTCCCTTGCTGGGGAGGGTTGGGTGGGGAGAGTTTTAAATATATCCAAAAACCAGGAAATTTAAAAGTGATTTATAGCTATAATTTCGACAGCCTAGTACTTACCCCCCCCCTCTTTACTATAAAAACATACTCAGCAAGTGCGTTTTAATAATGTTATTTTATTAAACGAAAAATAAAAGGAACTTTATAATGGTCACCTTTTGAAGCAGCAATTGCACCTAATATACAAAAAACAAAGTTAGAGATTCCAACAATAACCAAAATAAAAAAACCTATCAATATAAAAGTTAGCGCCATACCCACTACATAGCCTATCGTTGCAACGATAGACCAGTTTAAAGCCTCTTTAGCTTGCTCAACTATAAGCTCATCATCTTTTTTTAAAATATAAAAAACCAAGCTTGGAATAAACCCCAAAAAAATAGTCCCTACCCACATCAATACTACTAAATTTTTTGAATCTTGCTCTTTACTCATCTTCACGACTCCAGTTTTAATTATTATTCTAAAACCAAGTATACAATACAAGTCAAGCATTAATAATTTATTTAACAGCCGCCCATCATTTACTCCAAACTAGCAACAAAAATCTTAAGAAATCAATGTGGGCAGAATTATTTAAAAGCAGCAAGTTAATTTGATTGTTTTAAAAGTACTCTGACCCTGAGGTATCTAAGAAGGTTTGCCACAGGATTAATTAAAGCAATGGGTAAAGGGAGTGTTGCCTCATGCATCCGAAAATTGGCTCGCAATGTACGAATGGTGTTTGATTACCTAAAAATGACTGAAAATTCAAAAAAACGCATAATCTAACTTATAAAATCAGTTTTTTAGAACGGTTTCGCCGTGTACTTTCGAAGGGTAGATATTGACAGTGAGTGTTGTTTATACTTTGCGCGGTCACGACTGCGGGTTTCTAACCGCTGAATTTTTGCCGATAGCTGCATTGCTTAAACAGTTGTGTAGCTTGCTATGCGCCTGTTTCATTGCCTTTCTTTTGAAGATGTTTTTTTTCTTAAGAAAAGAGTGCAACATAACCACTAAGATCATTGAAAACGCGGAGATTTACCGCTCAAAAAACTCTGTGTTCTCAATGATCTCTGTGGTAAAAAATGTTAGATATTTTTGCCTTCTTTCTTACTTTCACCGTTTCTATATCCTCAGTGGTTCAGGCGAGGCTAAAGCCTCACTTCCAAAATATTTACATTCAAATTGTTAAGATAATTTTAACCACTTACTTAGGCAACTCGCAATAAATAACCCACCAATCTTGCTTGTACTAAAGCATAAGAATCGCTAAAGCTTTTCTAACCTTTTTATCCGTCTTCAGCGTTGCAACTTCGTTCACATAGCTTGCTATGCTCCCTTCGTTGCACCTCGACAACTGCTCCTGCGCTACCTACACACATCCCTGTGTTAGTTGAAGACGAATAAAAAGCCTGCGCAATCTGGGTAGGTTATTTAATGCGCGTTACCTTACTTGTCACTTCCAGCCTGGTCAGTTAAAGTTTTTGGTAAAGTTTTCTTCACTTTAACACCTAGTTCTACAAAACTACTAGCTTGACGTACTAGGTTTCCATGCCCTGTCGTTAGTTTATTCATCACTCCATCATAAGTTTTATTGGCAGTCGTTAATTGGTTCCCCAATTTTTCTAAATCCTCAACAAATCCTCTGATTTTGTCATATAAAGAACCTGCTTTTTCGGCAATAATTCTAGCATTTTCATTTTGTCGTTCATAGCGCCAGATATTTTCAATGGTCTTTAATGTTGCCAGCAAAGTTGTTGGAGTAACCACAATAATTTTATGTTCAAAGGCATCTGTAAATAATTTTTCATCTGCTTGAAAAGCGGCTATAAAGGCAGACTCAATGGGCATAAATAACAATACAAAATCAAGCGATCGCAAACCTTTTAAGCCAGAGTAGTCCTTGTCACTTAAACCTTTAATATGCTCTCTAACAGATTTTATATGCGCTTTTAAAGCACTTGCCACTTCTTGCTCATTTTCTAAAGAACAGTATTGTTCATAAGCAACTAAAGAAACTTTTGAATCAACGATAACATCTTTATCTTCGGGTAATCTGATAATCACATCGGGTTTAAAAAGATTGTTATCTTCATCCCTAAAAGCACCTTGCGTTTCATACTCGATACCTTTACGCAGCCCAGATTGTTCCAGCACTTTTTCTAAAATCATTTCCCCCCAATTACCCTGTGATTTTTTATCACCTTTTAGTGCGCGAGTCAGGTTTAAAGCCTCCTGGTTCATCTTTGCAGTATCGCGACGTAGAGAAACAATCTCTTCCCGTAGAGAGATTCTATCTTTAGTTTCATTCTGGTAAACAGACTCCACTCGTTGTTTAAAATCTGTTAACTGACTTTTAATAGGGCTGACAATATGCTCCATGCTGGTTTTATTTTGCTCAGAGAATTGTTTACCCCTCTCTTCAAAAATTTTATTTGCCAGGTTTTCAAATTGATCTTTTAACTGGGTTTCTGCATTTTGTAGTAATTTTATTTTTTCAGCTGTATTTTTTTCTTGCTCTTGCTGCCTGATTTTTAAAGCAGCATTTTCTGTTTTACTGTGCAATAATTGTTGCTGGATTTGCTGAAAATCATTGGATTGACTTTCGAATTGAAAAATTTTTTCTTCTGCAACAGCTAGTTTTAATAGCACCTGTTGGTTTTCTTGTGCTTTTAAGTTTAAATCATCAATCTGTTGTTGATTTTGCCGGGCAAGTTGTTTTTTAGCTCGCCAAAGTATTAGAGTAATACCTATTAAAACGACAAAAATAGCGGCGACCATTATCGCTACAAAAAACAACTTGTTTTCCATTTTTTTTACTTATTTGCTTACTAAGATGAAGAATCTTTTACACTCATGGCTTAGTGCTTGTAGCTTTGATTTTGCATCATTGGATCAAAGCTATATAGTTGATGTTTTAGCTAGTTAAACTAATGTTTTAAAAACAATCGTTGCAGCATCTAAAGTTTTTTCAATATCTTTATCGGTATGTGCAGCTGAAACAAAGCCGGCTTCAAACGCTGACGGTGCTAAATAAACACCTTGTTCTAACATGCCATGAAAAAAGCGCTTAAATAACGCTTGATCACATTGCATAACTTGAGAGAACTGACTAATATTTTCTTCTTGGGTAAAAAATAGTCCAAACATGGCTCCCACTTGATTAGATGCCATTGATATGCCGGCTTGTTTAGCTCTGTATTTTAACCCTAAAACCAATTTTTCCGTAGTTTTGCTTAATTTGTCGTGAAAACCTGCAACAGAAATAAGCTCTAGTGTTTTTAATCCAGCCGCCATTGCTACAGGGTTTCCAGAAAGGGTTCCGGCTTGATAAACCGAGCCTAATGGTGCCAGAAATTCCATTATTTTTTGCTTACCACCAAAAGCGCCAACAGGCATACCACCACCAATGACTTTACCTAATGTCGTTAAATCAGGGGTTACTTGATAAACACCTTGCGCTCCATGCAAGCCAACACGAAAGCCTGTCATCACTTCATCAAAAATTAATACACAAGCATGCTCATCACAAACTTGGCGTAATGTTTCTAAGAAGCCGGCAACAGGTGGAATACAATTCATATTTCCGGCAACAGGTTCAACAATAATGCAGGCAATTTCATCGCCTATTTCAGTAAAAGTTTTTTTCACTTCCTCACTATCATTATAAGTAAGGGTGATGGTATCAGCCGCAACAGCTTTAGGAACACCGGGAGAACTGGGTACACCTAAAGTTAATGCACCAGACCCTGCTTTAACTAATAATGAGTCTGAGTGGCCATGATAACAGCCTTCAAACTTTACGATTTTATCTCTTCCTGTATATCCTCGCGCCAATCGTAATGCGCTCATGGTTGCTTCTGTTCCTGAGCTAACCATTCTGACCATATCCATTGCTGGAACAAGTTCACAGACTTTAGTCGCCATTGCTGTTTCAAGTTCTGTAGGCGCACCAAAACTCAAGCCTTTTTCTGCAATTTGCTTAACCGAGTCGATCACTTCAGGGTGCGCATGACCCAAGATCATGGGCCCCCATGACCCAACATAATCAATATATTGTTTATTTTCACTGTCAAAAATATAAGCACCTTTGGCATGGTCAATATAGACAGGCGTTCCACCCACCCCACTAAAGGATCTTACGGGTGAATTAACTCCACCTGGAATTACTTTTTTAGCTTCAGAAAATAAGTTAATGGCGTTAGTCATCGTTTGTTTTAATTAAAAATAGATACAATAAAAGGGTAGGCGAAATGTTTTGTCTATCAAGCTAAATTGCAAATGGGCAGAACCTTTCAACTTTGAACCAGAACTGAAAATGTCCTACCTACAACTATTTTTCTATTAGGCTCTACAATATGAAGGAATCCAGCTTTTTTCTATCATATAATCAGGTAATTGATTAAAATCAAACTCTTCACCATCTTTAATCATTTGTTTGACATCAAATAATTCACCGACTTCAGGAATATCATTAAAGAACAGGGTATAAAAAGGTTTGACCAACATTTTTGAAACTTTCATTCCAATGGAGCCAATAAAATTTCTTCTTTGTCCTACATGAGCAACTTCATCAATGGTTATTTCAGCCAGTAATTCTTGTAATCGGGTACGTACTTCTGGCTCATCAGCAAAAAGCTCATTAATCTTATTACTTAAATGACAATAAAAGGTAACTCCCATTAATTCAGTCACAAATGCTGGGGTATCCATTAAAAACCCAGGGAATTTTGGAAACTGTTCATAGATTTTTTCTTTAATAGGGCCTAAAGGCACCCATTCAACTTTATCTAAGCCACATGTTTTCAGCATTTCATCAAATAACCGAACATGACAAAATTCTTCTGCTAAATGTACTCGGCTAATTTTATCTTCAATACTATGAGAATTTGCCATATCAGGTACTGAATCCCAGGCACCTTTGATACCTACCCATTCATGCCGGGCAAATTTATACATACCTGTTAGCAATAAAGTCTTTTGATCCAAGGTCTTTAGGTCATCTTTTATTTCAACATAATTACGATAAAAAGCATCGGGATTGGCAAGTGGAGTCTTTAGTTTTACTGGATTATCCTGAAAGTGTTTTAATCTGGCTCGCTTAATACCTAGGTCACGGTCATCTTCAAATAGCTCACCCCCATGTTGTTGGGTAAAAACCCAATAATCTTCAAAGTTAGCCTTTCTCTGCTCAGCGTTTGCCGGTGAAAAAACTGATAAATATTTTTTTGTACTCATTGCTTATCTACTCCCTAGCCCTTTTTAATGGGTGTGTTAATTAATTTTGCTCATACTTTCGTCTTATTGCTTCATCTCTGGCATCATTTATTTCTCGAATAACACCATTAACATTAACTTTTTTATGGTTATTTGTAAACCGCCCTGTTAATTTAACATCTGGAGTCAGCTTGCCGCTCTGATAATGCTTCCAAATTTCTTTACAATAGCGAGTTTTTAATAATTCTGGTGCAAATTGACCAAAATATCTGGTTAAATTTCTAACATCTCTTTCCAGCATCATTGCTGCATTATTGTTTGCAGAAGCATCAACTGCCTGAGGTAAATCTATAATAACAGGTCCTTGACCATCAACCAGTATATTAAATTCAGACAAATCACCATGAATCATCCCTGCACAAAGCATTCTAACCACTTCTTTAATCAGTAGGCCGTGAAACTCTATAGCTTGCTCACTGGTTAACTCAAGATCACTAAGTCTTGGCGCAGCCGCCCCACTATCATCAGTTATCAGTTCCATTAATAACACACCTTCAACAAAATTATAGGGCTGAGGCACTCGAACACCTGCAAATGCAAGACGGTATAACGCATCTACTTCAGCTGTTTGCCAAACATCTTCTTGCTGTTTACGCCCGTACTGACTTTTCTTCTTCATAGCGCGTGCTTGCCGGCTATTTCTTACTTTACGCCCCTCTTGATATAAGGCCTGTTTATGAAAGCCTCGCTTATTTGCTTCTTTATAAACTTTAGCGCAACGCACTTCACCTTCTGAAAGAACAACATATACAGCTGCTTCCTTTCCACTTTTTAAAGGATGAATCACTTCATCAATAAAACCATCAATAACTAATGTCTCGAGGCTTTTTGGTGTTTTCATTGCCATTCTTATTTTCTTTCCTAAATATTTAAGATCGTGTATATTTTAGCAAATTATACGTCTCCCTTGGCTAAGTATATAGTTTTTATAATAGTTATCGAACCTACAACCCATTTTATTGTGCTTCCAAAGAGGTTTTGGAGCGATACCATTCCATTATTAATATTAATGTTTTTTGTTATCCAGTTATTTCAAAGCCATCTCCTGAACAATCAAACGGAATCGCTCTTGTGTGCCCTTGTAGCTGCATGGCGATAATATTATCGTTAGTATGTGGGCTACCATGTCAAGGTTCACAGCCTAATTTTGAGGATCATTTGGGTCGTAAGCGAGACTTGCCACAGCATCACTACCTGCCTCAGTCACCCGAAAACTGGCTAGTAATGTACGAATGGTGTTTGATTACCTGAGAATGCCGGAAAATTCAATAAATCTCATAATCTAACTTTCAAAATCAAATTTTTAGGAGGGTTTCACCACAGAGTGATAGCGAGCAAACTTGAATTATTTGTTTAGTTTGCTTGCTTCTTTTGTAATCAAATAAATGCGATATAAAAAAACCCAATACCAAAATAAGAAAGGATATATAGCAGTATCTAGGTAATAGTTGGGGGCCATTATAGAAAATTAGTGACCTAATATAGGCTCGAATTCCTTTGTGGTGAAAGTTTTAATATGTTATTAGTGTTGCCCTTTGTTTTTTTTAAATCTGGTATAACATGGTGAAACCATAAATCAAAGACCCAATCCCATTGCTCTTACCAATTGATAAAAGTAATGGGCAACTTCAAAGGAACTTATTTACCCAAGGATACTCTTCTTTACATCATTTTCTTTATACTTGAATAACATTTGGTATTGAAGGCTTGAACAAGTTATGGAAGAAAGCTATTAATATTGATCATGCTACAGTTTTTACACTCTTATTAATCCTGGCTGAATTTACAACTATTGCCGGAATTAAAATAGTGCATGTCATTTAAAAGGGAGCATTAACAGAAAACAATACTCCTAAGCAGTTTACAGCTTTATCAGGGCGGTTTTGTCTGAATATCAGGATTTTTTAGAGCTTATACTTCGCGCGGTCACGACCGTGCGAAGTATAGTAAACCTTTGCGAGCAGCCCCGTACTTTTTGCTTATTTTATTAACAGAGGTCAAATTATGTTTTTAAGTGTTAAAAAAATGACTTATCCTTTATCTATGCTTGTGCTCATATTACTTGTATTTATGGCTATATCTCCAGCAAGTGCAGCTGAAATACCGCCCGAGGTGGTCAAGCAATATGCCTCACTGGACCCTTTTTCTTTTATTCTGCTGGAATTTGGTTTGATTGTGATTCTGGCGCTGGTCGGGCATATTTTCTCCAGACATTTTCACTTGCCAAATGTACTGGGTGAATTGCTTATTGGTATTGTTGCCGGTAACCTATTGTACTGGCTTGATTGGTCACCGGTCTTCTATATGTTGATGCACCTCAGTGATGCCAATGAAATCTTTACTTCAATATGGACCTCCAATCTGTCGGTAGCAGATACTGTGGCATATTATTATGCCCCAGACCAGCCTGAAACCATGGAGTTTGCCAATCGATTAGTAAAAGTTTTTACCACTAACGAATCGCCAAGCATTATCCTGTTAGGTGTTGCCCTATGGATATTTTCTAATATAGGTGTGTTCTTATTGTTATTTAAACTGGGGCTGGAAACTAAAACAGAAGAAATCATAGAAGCTGCCGAACCCTTGGCATTTCTAGTCTCTGCAACGGGGACTCTGGTGTCTTTCTTTTTGGGGCTTTTCGTCAGTATCTGGTTATTACCTGAAGCGTCTGCTTCAACCCATATCTTTATTGCTGCGACTCTGTGTACAACTAGTGCTGCCATTACAAGCGGTATGTTTTTATCTATAAATAAGCACCAAAGCCGGGAGGCGAAATTGGTGGTACATGCAGCTTTTCTTGATGATATTTTTGGCATGTTTTTTTTATCTTTTATTGCCAATATTGTACTAGGAGAGACACTTGATATTTTCGGGGTAGTCTGGCTATTTTTTTATTCAGCTTTTTTCTTTGTTGGTATTATTTTTTTGGGAAAACTGGTGGTGAAACATATTCCCCGGTATTACAGCTTTGATAAATCGCATACACGGTTACTTGTTCCTATTGTTGTGATGGTTCTGGTCAGTTGGCTGGCCGACACTTTTAATGTAGGGGTAATTAGTGGTGCCTTTATGTCAGGCATGATTCTGAATAATATTCAGGATAAAAGAAATTCAATTAAAGATTTGATTGAACAACTTGAAAAAATATTTGCCCCCATCTTTTTTGTGTTTGTCGGGATGCAGGTAAATTTACAATTGTTTGTTAAACCGGAGGTTCTATGGCTAACTCTTGGCTTATTATTTGCCGCTATATTGGGTAAACTGGCAGCAGGTTATGTCAGTAAACAAGGCATTAATCAGCTTGCGGTGGGGGTGGGGATGATTCCAAGGGGAGAGGCTGTACTTATTTTTATTAGTATCGGAAAACTACTGGGTATTATTGATGATACTGTTTTCACTGTTATTACGATGGTTGTTATGACAACTAACTTTATTACACCTTGGGCAATCCATCAACTATGTGTTGTCAAGTGCCATAATGACAGCTTTGTTATTAAAGAGTAAGTTATAAATAACGTACTCAAGAACAGGCTCATAATTGGGTACTGATACACCAGCATTAAGTTGTTTTTTACAGTACCACTGGAGAATTAAAAATGAAAAAGGCACTTATATCCACTATTCAGGCAATGGAAATATTAGACTCTCGTGGTAACCCTACCGTTCGTGTATCAGTAACTCTTGACGATGGTACCACTGCATTTGCCTCGGTGCCTTCAGGTGCTAGCACAGGTCAGAATGAGGCTCTTGAGTTACGTGATGGTGACAGTGGACGATACGGGGGGAAAGGCGTACTAATGGCCGTATCCAATGTTAATAACAAAATCAGGCATGCTTTAAGTGGTATGGAAGTGTTGCAACAGCCTCTTGTTGACAGGACCCTGATTGACCTTGATGGAACACCAAATAAAGCAAATTTAGGTGCAAATGCGATTCTGGGTGTTTCTATGGCAGTAGCCAGAGCAGCGGCCATGTCGACTAATACACCGTTATATCAATATCTGGGTGGGGTGGGGGCTAAAAGACTACCCATTCCTTGTATGAATATTATTAATGGTGGTGAACATGCAGATAATAATGTGGATATTCAAGAGTTTATGGTCGTTCCCTTAGGAGCCCCTTGTTTCCGGGAAGGGTTGCGTTATGTTGCAGAAACTTTTCATGTTCTCAAAGGTATTCTGAAAGATCGTGGACTGGCGACCAGTGTCGGGGATGAAGGTGGTTTTGCTCCCAACCTTGATAGTAATGAGGATGCAATAGAAACCATTATTCAAGCTATAGAAAAAGCAGGGTATAAACCAGGCGAAGATATTGCCATTGCGATAGACAGTGCAGCCAATTCATTTGCTACCAGTATGCAAGGGCCGTATGATCTCAAGTGGTCAGGTGCAGGTAAAATGCAAAGCAGTGACTTGATTACGCTTGCTGAGCAATGGCTGTCTAAATACCCTATTGTCCTTTGGGAAGACCCATTAGCCGAAAATGATTGGGACGGTTTCAAGCAATTTACCGATAGGCTTGGTGATAAAATCGAGGTTGTTGGTGATGATATTTTTGTGACTAATACGCAATATATACAAAGGGGGATAACAGAAGGCACGGCCAATTCATCGTTAATTAAACTTAATCAGATTGGTACGGTCTCCGAAACCATTGATGCAGTACAACTATGTCGCGATGCTGGCTGGCGCTATTTTATCTCGCATCGCTCTGGTGAAACAGAAGATACTTTCCTGGCTGATTTTTCGGTGGCAATGAATGGTGGTCACCTCAAAACGGGCTCAGTCTGTCGAGGCGAACGGATTGCAAAATACAATCGATTACTCGAAATTGAGCAAGAGCTTGGAAAAGAAGCCCTGTATTATTGGCGCTAACTTCTCTTGCAGGCAGTCATACCCGTTTAAGTAAATTAAGTTAATATAAAAAGGTAAACAAAATGAAAGCTAATCATAACAGCCCTTTATTCCGACTATTTATAAGTATCTTAATGAAGGCTTTTCTAGTCTTTTTTTCGATAACGGCAAATGCAGCCGAAGCCCCCCAGCCTTTGACACCTGCCGCAGGTTACTTAAGCTTTACCGGTTCTGATGCATTGGCCAACCTGATGACCTACTGGACACAAGCTTTTGCCGAACAGAATCCGTCGATCACTGTCACCATCGCTGACCCAGGTGGAATTTCAGGTATTGATGCCTTGATTAATGGCTCCGCCGATATGGTTTTGATCAGCTCTCGACTAAGCGATAAAGAAATACAGGAGTTTGAACAACGCTATGGTTATGGTGTACACGTTATTCCTGTTGCCATGGATGCAGAGGCTGTTTATGTCAATGGTTTAAACCCTTTAAAAAGTATTACTCTGCAAGACCTCGATGCTGTGTATTCCAGTACCTACCGATGTAACGAAGAAAAATCCATAAAAACATGGGGGCAGTTGGGTGTAAGTGGTGAATTGTCAAAAAAATCGATCGCGATTTATGGTTTAACAGTCGATACAGGTGCGACCAGCCTGTTTAGGCAAAAGGCCTTATGTGGTGGTGATTTTAGTAAAGATTTTCAGGCATTAGTGGGACCTGAAGCAGTTGAAGATGCATTAATTTCAGATATAAGCGGTATCGGGTTTTCCAGCAATGCTATGCACTCAGAAGGAACTCATACACTTGCCATTGCTGCAAAAAAGTCATCTCGGGCAATTGCTCCGACACCGGATGCTATCCGTTCAGGTTTATATCCAATGAGCCGTACACTGGGCATTGCGGTGAATAAACCAGGAAATCAAGCATTTTCGCCGGCACTGCAAGCTTTTATTGATTTTGTGCTTTCGCAGGAAGGCCAAAGTGTTGTTAATGAAGCGGGTTATGTCTCCTTACCTCAAGCAAGGAATTGACTAGAGAGTCATGATGGCCATGTCGAAAAGAATTCAAACTGAACTGGGTGATTGACCTGCACTATTAAGAGACTTGATTATGTATAAGTTCAGCCGATACCCAGTCTTTTGCTTTAAGCTCTCTACATGTCATTAAATAGTAATTATGAATGATCCAATTAAAACACAGACACACCTCTACCACTAGAAGACTGTCCGAGAATAGAAACCGTCGCGAGGGAAAGCCCTTTTGAGTCAGTTTTTTTGTTCATTTGAATATAATAGTTTACGCGTGTAACGAAAATGAACGGGGAATAGATTTTCCATACTAGTGCATGGATGCACGTAGATAGAGCAGTGCAGGAGCAGCGAAGCGGTGTGCCGAGCAGGTTCTCTATTCTCGGACAGCCTCCTAGTGCCAAAAATATTTTAAATCAATACTATCTACAAATTTTGGTTTTTTCTCATTTCCTCGAGAAGTAAGTAGTCGCGCGAAATTAATCTAACAAAAATAAATATAAAGAAATTTCAAAATAAACACGGAGATCACAGAGAACAAGGAGGCTTAACGATCAAAAAACTCCGTGTTCTCTGTGATATCCGTGGTAAAAAGTTAGATCTTTTATGGTCTCTTACTTAACATGATACAGACCACCTGAAAATTCAACCCTCAGTTACCACAACATACTCTGTTTCTACCAGCATGTTTGGCATCATATAGATAATGATCGGCAACGCTGATTAGTTGATGGTGATCATTGATATTGCTGAGCTCCTTATAAGTGGCAACTCCTAGACTGATCGATGACTGGAGAGACTGGTCTTTATAGTTAAACTTGCTATCGGCAACTACTTGTCTTATCCTGTTTGCCAACAACACTGCAGCAGATAATTCTGTTTCACGCAGTAAAACTGCAAATTCTTCACCTCCAAACCGGGCAAAAATATCACATTTACGTATAAGAGGATTAATGAGTGCCGCTATTTCAGTAAGCACAAAATCACCGGCCTGATGACCGTATTGATCATTAAATAATTTAAAATAATCTATATCAAACAAGATTAAACTCAAAGCACTTTTATTACACTTAGCATAACTAAATTCTTTTTCTATCGCTTCTGAAAAATAACGCTTATTATAAATTTGCGTTAAACCATCTTTAACGATCAATGTTCTGACTTGCTGATTGTAATCAGCCTCCTCAGAATCATGTAAAGAAAATTTTAAGAGAGTATCGGCTATTCGAATTTTGTCACCATTCTTTAATTGGCAGCAACCAGTGATTTTTTTATTATTAATTTCTGTGCCGTTGGTACTGTTTAAATCGGTGGCTATAAAGTGTCCATCTTTTTTTTTGATTAAAAGGTGGCGACGACTAATACTGCTATCAGTCAGAATGATTGTGGAACCATTACAGCGACCAAGAACTTTTTCACCATCCAAAATAAAAATTTCCCCCAGCGAACTACCTTTAATAATGGTAAGTGATGCTTGTTTTTCTGAATCTATTGCCTGTTTGCTGTCAGTCTTTTTCCAGATCTTGGTTAATTGATCCATAGCATTTATTACACTCTAATTATTGGCGACTTAGGTTTATAGATTATAGCATTGGCAAGTATATTTTCCAGACTAGATAAATTCATCGTATTAGTCAACTATACTAGCACCTAGACAAAAAGAGTAGGAACCCAGAGTTTTTGAGCATAAACCTTCATGTTCTCTATGCTTATTTTTGAATATTACTTTAAATTTCTTTTTGTTAAAATAATTTTGAACGACTACTTAATCTAACCTTGGTTTCAATAGAAACAAGCAATTAAATATTGACTTTCTTAGGTACACGACTTATAGGCTAGCTTGTTTGCTATATGCTTGGAAGGTTACTGCCCGTTACTATTTCACTTATAATACGACCGACCAAACAACCAACTTCTAAATCAGATTTATACTTGGCACAATAAAGGCTGGAGTAAATTATATCTATAATTATTCTCTGACTCCTATTTCGTAGGATAGCAATCTTAAACCATAATGCACAATGCAAGGCCCTTTGTTTTTTCCTGTTGTTAATCTGTTAAAAAGAACGTAATAGTCGTTACCACACGAACATCTTTTTCTATTTTTCCGGTATCACCATATTCTTCGCCAGCATCACGAATATAAAAACCACCCTGTCTCGCATTTCTGATACCACCGACACTAACGCCTGCGCTTTCTGCAAATTCATTAGCCGCAATACGGGCATTTTTAGTAGCCTCTCGTAGCATATCAGGCTTAATATCATTTAGTTTGGTAAACCGATATGCTGGCACTCCATTACTAATATTAATCCCTTGGGTAATTAGCTTATTTACACTGGCCCTTACCTTGGAAACCAGATCAACATTGTTGGTTTCTACACTAATTGAGCCAACTAGCTGATGCTCTTGATCTACTAATTTTTGATTTTCATCTCTATATTCCCTGTAATTATATTCGATTATTCCAATTTCAATTTCTTCTTGTTTAAACCCATTCTTTTTTAATAATTTAGTGATGATTTGTTGATCTTCCTCTGCTGTTTTATAGAGCACGGCAATATCTTCACGGTTTTTTCCAGCAACACTGAATGTGAGGTTCCAGTTTGCACGGTCTGCTTTAACTCTTCGTTCTGCGAGGCCTTTAGCTTCAGCAGTATTAAGCGCAACCTTAGCGTTATACATGGTTTGTCCAATAAAATAACCACCAATTGCTATTCCAGTAGCCAAAAATATACCAAGTAAAGATAGACCTAAATGATTTTCATCTTTCATAGTTAAAACACTTCAAATTATTTAATTTAAAAAAATAAAGGTGCAAGTATCGCACTTTGCAATGACTTGATTCACTGTTGAGTAATGACAACCTATAGTATAAGCACCTAATTGATATGCCGCAATAATAGCTTTATTTCTGCTTCTGTTCATTTCTTGGTAGTGGGTTAAATCTGTAGCTTTAACAAATACATTCTCATTAATAACAGCTTTTTGGCGTGCAGGCTTTAGCCTGCATTCTTTAGTGTAAGAGCCGACTAAAGCCTGCGCCCCAATAATGGATAAATTGTTAAAATAAGCTTTATCAACAGATTCGACCCACCACCTATTTCTTGATACTCTTTTGGATTTATAGCAATTTTTCGGCACTGCTTTTGTGGGACTTCTGAAATAACTAGAGTAACTTATTTCATTGTAATCGCCGAGGAAACTATATATGATTCAGTTTAAAATTGAAGAAAAAAAGTGGGAATCACCTCCTCCTGTTCGCGTAATGCATCGTACAACCAGGGAATCAAATAAATGGCACTATTAACCTCAGATATACAAACCATCCTAGCTGCTAAAGGGCTGGTTAAATTTAATAGTTCAACCACAGACTCTTCTATGGTAACAACTTCTACGAACGACAATGTCGTAGAAAATTGCTATACGAAACTCCGTCTAACAACCTCCGTGGGCGACAATATTATTACGCTGACAAGGGTGGACAATGACACTGCGGATAATAACTGTATAGATATTCGAACTATTGACTCAGTATCCGCGATCGGGGCCGTCAATATGCCAGGATATGTCTATACGGGCAATTTTTCTGGTTGTGTCTTCTATCTTTACAAAACTGCTCCCAAGGAAGTGACAGGTGTCCACGCATACAGCGGAATAGTGACAACAAGAACAAAACGATTCCTCCGCAAATCCAAGGTTACCCAAGTAGTCCGTGAATTCGGACCCTCTGACTATTTTCTCCGACACCCTGGTACTCAGCTCTGTCGTCACCCAACACGCGGTCAACTTGACATAATGGGTGGAGAGATAAGCCTGTCCTTTCTGTCGTGTGTCGAAACAAATACTGCGACAACGTTTCTTTTTAGTGTTCGTAGCAGTATGGAAGGTGCTCGCGTCGGGAGGTTAATAGAAGTCTACGAAGATGAGTTTTAGCTGATATTTTCTTATTGCTTAAAGTAAAGCTTTATGCGTCCACACTTCGAACTACTCACTTAAAAAACAAGTACTCACGGTTATATCTGCTTTATATCAACTCTCTTCAATTCTAATTTGTGGGGGTAAACCATCATTAGCAATCACTTCACCAATTGTATAAAACTTTTGATGAAAGCTATTATCAAGATCTGCATATACTTTGGCAGATATTCCAGCAAGTAAGCCGCCTGATGTTTGTGGGTCAAACAGCAAATTAAATCGCGGTTGCTTAGTAATTGAATCAGGCCAGCTCTGCTGTGCAAAGACTTTACGGTTCTGGAAATATAGACTGCTTTTAATATTCTTTGATGCTAAAGCCTCAGCCCCCGGCAGTAATGGAATCGTATTTAAATTTAGCTTTACGCTACAAGTTGAAGTCAGACATAACTCTTGCAAGTGTCCCAGTAAGCCAAAGCCGGTAACATCTGTACAGGCTTGAACATTTAACTGGCCCAATAGCTTAGCGGCTTGGGCATTAGTCTGTAGCATGGAGTTAATCGCTTGATTAAAGGTGTCACCATCACATTCGACTTGCATGGCTGCTGCGAGTATCACACCTGTTCCCAGCAGTTTAGATAAAACAATCTTATCTCCTGGTTTTAAGCCTTGTTTATTAAATAGGTTTTGCTGCTGAACCCCATTAACCACTAGGCCAACTGAAAGCTCACTTGCCTCAGAAGTATGACCTCCCAGAAAACGGCATTGTAAGGTATCAAGCTGTGTGGAAATACCCTGCATCAACGCTTTTAATTGTCTCTTTTGTGCACTTTGACCGGCATAAGGCAAGCTAATTAATACTTGAGCCGACTCAGGTTTGAGGTTCATTGCATATAAGTCACTCAAGGCATGATTTACTGCAATTTTTCCAAATAACCAAATGTCCTGTATGGGTGTTTTAAGTACATCAACACTTTGGTAAATAAGTTCGGCCTGATGGCTTACCTTCACTGCATCCTGAGGCTGATAATAGGCTGCACCAAAAATATCATTGAGTGCTTGTTGTAATACACTGGCCCCCACTTTTGCTCCACAAGCGTTGCACCGTTTTAATGGGTCATGCTGTTCTAATTTGTCTTCCTCATCAATAAGCTGTGAATTAAGCTCCGTTATTGGTGGCATTGATAAAACAGGTAATTGATGAAATTGATTCATAAATTTAACATCAATCGCATTTTTCCAGCGCCAAACCCAATTACCCGAAAAACTGAACAGTGACTTCGCTCCTGTTGCTTTCTTCTCACCTAAAGCCAGTAAACTTAAAAAACCATCTTGTGGTTTATAATCAAGCAATGGTTGCTTAAGTAGGACCGCTCGTAGATTGTGAAACAGTGTTTCTGCTTGTCTTACCGCATAAACACCGGCTTTAGGCCTGGGATTTGCAACCATATTTGCAATATCACCTGCTGCAAAGATGTGCTCGTAGTGTAAAGACTGTAGGGTTTGCCTAACTTTTACAAAACCGCCATCATCACATTCCAGCAGGCTTTGCTTTAACCAGCTTGCACCCGAAGCCTGAGTACACCAGATAACTTCATCGGCAAGAATGACTTCAGCATTTTGACCATAAATCACGCCTTCACTGAGTTTTTCAACCCGAGTAGAACTATGAATAGTAATCTGTTGTTTTTTAAACTGCTGTTTCACTCGTCTGATGACGGGGGCATTATAGCCAGGCAAAATTTCATTCGCGGCAGTTACCAAGTGGTAATCTATTGATGAATTAACTGGCTTTAGTTTAAAGGCAATAGCCATAATAACTTCTACACTACCTGCCCCTCCCCCCACAACAGCGAGTGATTTAATCTTACCTTGTTGTGCTTTTTCCTGAATGCTAACCCAACGCTGGTAAAAATCGCTGATAGGTTTAACGGGGGTGGAAAATGCAGCAGAACCTTCGATCTGTTGGTTTGGTATTGACCCAGTATCAATAGAAACAATATCAAATTCAATATCAGGACGGCTTTTAAGGCTTAAGGTTTTAGCTTCAACATCAATAGCCGTTACGCTATCCTGAATAAAGCGGATATTGGCCCACAAAGATAATTTAACCAAGTCAATATGGGTTTCTGCAAAGCTATAATGTCCTGCTATCAACCCTGGTAGCATGCCTGAATAAGGTGTCATTACTTGAGGGCTAATCAAGGTAATCCGTACTCCAGGGAGAGGGTTCATTGCCCATTTACGTAAAACCAGCGCATGGCTATGGCCACCGCCGACGAAGATAAGGTCTTTAAATATTGGCGTGCTTTTCATGGCTTCATTGTTTTTAGGTGTTCTTCAACCCAGGCTAGAATTTCAGCTTCAGTCCCTTGAAATAAAATTTTAGACTGTTTTTTTTGTAATTGATATTGATACATAGGATCATAATATTCCAACAGTAACAGACGAATACCCTCAGCAAATAAATGACTTTCCCCTGTTGCAAACAAATGATTCAATGCACCTGAAAATGAGCTATTAATTTTCTGATAACGCGTGCCACCTAAACGCTTTTGTATTCGTGCCAGATTATCTAGCACAAAAGAAGAAAACTTTTCATTGGCCAACTCTTGATGTTCCTGCTGGTAGAGCGGCCAGTTTTTATCAATATAATCATCACAAATAATCGCCACACGTTGTTCTAGTTCACATTCAAGAAAAACAGTGGAGGACAATGCCATCTTATTGATAAAACTATCGGGCAAAATATTACGACCTATTCTTTTGCCTTCATCTTCCAGAAGTACCCCTGCATGTGGAAAGTTATGCCGGTACTTAAGGCTGGCAATCGATAATTGATTTTCCCAGTTAATTTGTGTGGGTTGAAAATCATGCACATCATAACCAAAGGCTGATCCCCGATGGTTTGCCAGACCTTCAAGGTCAATTTGATAGCTGGTTTTATTCAATAAGCGCGTTTTCCCTGAACCTGTGTAACCACTTAAAATCACAAAAGGAAGCTGTTGTGCACTCACCTCCAGTTGTTGCAATAAATAAGTCCGCATGGCTTTATATCCACCCTTAATTAAAGGGTAACCCAAACCTTGTTCTTTCAACCATGCCTGCGTCGTACGTGAACGCAGACCACCTCGAAAGCAATACAAATAACCGTTGGGATGCGCTTCGATAAATTGCTGCCATTGCTCCATGCGTTGTTTACGAATCTCGGGGGTAGCCAATTCCAAGCCCAGGGCAATAGCGGCATCCTGTCCTTGTTGTTTATAGCGTGTCCCAATAGACTCGCGCTGTAGGTCATTAAGAATAGGCATATTTTGGCTATTAGGAAAAGCCCCTTTATCAAATTCAACGGGGGCTCGAACATCCATCAGGGAAGTGTCTTGTAGAAAAATCTTTTGATAGTCGTCTGTGTCTTGTTGAATCATATTACTCAGGCATAACACAGCTTGCTTTTATGATCTTATTTAAAATTACTAGCAAAATTGTGTAGAAAGTGGGAGGAGGGAAATTTTGTGCTCTCAGTGTATCATGAATATAAGGCTATTCGTGTTACCTTTACACCTTAGTCTATAGCTCATTATATTAACCTAAACATATCCAAAATTGAATATTATGCCAAGTAAAAAATTAACTTTTAGTTATACTATAAGGTATTCAGGCAATACGACTCATTCTGATTGTTTGCCGATGCTGATAGCGTTACATGGTGATGGCGATACCGTTGACAACTTTTACGAAACGGTATTGAACGAGCTTAATGTCCGCGCTCGAATTATTTTATTTAAAGGTCCAATTTTGCACGAATGCGGTAGGGTCTGGCCATATTCACCCTCTCAATATGTAGAATATGGGAAAGCTTTTTGTGAAGCTGTTAGTCAACTTACTGTTAAATACTCCACGGTAAACCAGCCTATTCTGCTCGGTTTTTCTGGGGGAGGTGCAATGGCTTACTATCAGGCTGTAAAATACGGTGATAGTTACTCTTATATTTTTCCTATTTCAGGTTTGTTAACTAAAGAACAACTAGGGAAAGGTAGGTTTAAATCAAACACTCAAGTTTATGCTTATCATGGAAAAGATGATGTGGTCATTCCTCTTTCAATGGGTAAAAAAGCAGTTAACCTTTTAAAGAAGAATAAAATTTGTGTCACTTTTATAGAATTTGAAAGTGGTCACCTAGGGCTATTTACCGATATGAAATCTGAAATAACTCAAGCAATTGAGAATAAATTAAATAACTTGTATAAACATGACTAACTTACCACCTTCTTTATTCACTCATAAAAAGTGTCTTTCCCTTGGCTCAATTTCACCCAATAAGCATTCTTTTCGATCATTAGGGCACAACTATTTTATTGACATAGATCTACAACATATCCCTGGCTCACGCCTTGTTCTTTTTAATAAAGACTTAGCTGAACAGCTGAATATTCAGCTACCAAATTCGGATCAGGAAATTGAACAAATAATGCTGGAAAATTTTGCCTGGTTTAAACATGCTAATCAAAGTAATAATAAAGCGAGTAATAAAAAAACTAAAACTTATTTTTCTACTCGATATCAAGATTCAGATAATAAATCTGAGGGCAGTGCTTTAGGCGATGGGCGTGCAGTCTGGGCAGGAGAAATCATCAATAAACTTGAATCTGGCCACTTACAATATATAGACCTGGTATTAAAAGGAACTGGGGCAACTGAATTAGCATGGTTAAACCACCCTAAAGAAAGTCATAAAGATGGTCAGCTAGGTCTAACTGAAGCCGTTCATGAATATATTTACAGTTTAGCTGCAAAACAAAATGGCATCAATGCTGTTGGAGTTTTAGCGGTAATAGAGCTTCCGTTTTTACGCAAAATTGATAACGAAAAGGCTGCCATTATTGTTCGTGCAGGAAACCACTTAAGATTTGCTCATTATTGTTATTTTACAGATAATGCCACCCGACTAAAGAAGCTTTTTGAGTATGGTTTAAAACGCGATATGGGGCTACCTTTAAGTTATTCTGTTAGTGCTCAGGATATACCTATCTATTTAGAATTGGTAGTCACTAATTTAGCCTCAAATGCTGCCGTTTATTTTGATGTTCATGCGGTTCATGGCTCTCCAACCTTTGGTAACATAACTTCTTGCGGTGGAACCATTGATTTTGCCACCTTTGTTTATATAGATGCCCACCATACTAATTATTCCTATATGCCAGAGGGTAAAAATTTACTTGGTGGAGTCTGGGGGCAAACTGAACAATTTTTCAACCTATTTAGTCTTCTCGTTGACTCTCTTAAAAAAAGCCATTTTGAATACTCAACTGTTATTATGTCTATTGAATATTACCTAGAATCATTCAATGAAAGGTTTGAACAAGTAGTCACTTCTCGATGGTTACAAAGAATAGGCTTATCAAAAACAGAAATTGACTCGTTATCTATTGAAAGCAAAGAGCCCTTTTATGAAAACATGAAGTCTATTTATCAGCTAAATGGCTCAAAAAAAATCAAATTCAAACAAGGGAAATTTTTTCCGGCTGCTTTTGAACCCAGAAAAATTTTAGCGCAAACAGCTGAGCACATTGATAATTTTGACAACCTTACTGTTATTTGGAAAAAGTTATTCAAAGTAAACCGAAATTGGAGCACATGCCGCCTCAGAGATGCTAAACCCTATATAAATGCTTATAAACATTCAATAACCAAAATT
>VAPL010307406.1_pt1 | contig 20854 bp, 23 predicted proteins | sample 3395061 | NCBI WGS metagenome assembly VAPL01 (sample SAMN08290444, study PRJNA428436) | hydrothermal vent metagenome | isolation source: Deep-sea hydrothermal vent chimney 2 | place: Pacific Ocean: Juan De Fuca Ridge | depth 2182 m m | reverse complement strand
CGGTTTCTTTTTTCATGTCTCTTTTGTACGACATTATGTTTCTAGCTTAATACGTAAGGCTTGTTAATTATAACTTTATGAGTTAATGGGACAGCAGTGATCATGTTTAATGGTTTACACATTAATGAAAACATTAACCCTCTTCGTTTTTAGCCCGGTATCCAGGCTTAGCTAATATTTCAAGGTAAAAAGAGGATAAATTTTCAGATACAGCCTGATCAATTGATTTGTCAATTTCAGACAGATGAATAGTTTCTGCACTGTCACTATCCGCACCAAATCGACAATCAAAATCTAAAAAATCAGCATCATCTGTTAATTTTTTGTTTCTCTCTCTTTTAAGATATTTTCTGACTTCATGCTTAATGGATTCCACCAGCCGTTGCGGTTTTATTTTTTCATGACTTAACTTAAATGTTTTTCTCATAATATTCTCAAATATTTTTATAAAATTGGATTAATAGGTAACAACTTCCACAGAAAAAGTTCACTGCGTTTATATATTGAAGTATCATTGTTTTTACCGTCTTTTTTAATATTCCAGCTATTGCCTTCTGCCATATCAATTTCTATCTCACGCTTAACAGCCCTCGCAAGCTCAGTATTTTTTGTAATAATCCCCATCTCTGTATTTAAATTTTGTGACCGTGGATCAAGATTATATGTACCGATATAAACAATACTATCGTCAACAACCATCGTTTTAGCGTGCAGAGAAAAAACCGGCAAGTCTCGATCTTCATACTGCAAATAACGCTTCACCAAATCATACCTGACTTTTGCATCAGGGCGATATTCATAAATATCAATACCGGCTTTCAGCAAATCATCAATCTGTGAGCTGTATCCGCTGAATGCCGGTAAATTATCACTGGCCGCAAGGGAGTTAGTATTAATTTTAATATTCACCCCCCTTGCCCTGGCAGCTTTAAATAACGTCCATGCGTCTGAATTTAAAATTAGATAAGGAGACTGTATAACAATATTATCTTTTGCCATATTAACCAGTTGTGCCAGCGCATTGGTCGAATCTCCGCCGCCGCCTAAACTGTAGTTAAACCAGGTATCGTTTTTACCCGGCTGATCACTAATAAAGGTAGCATCAAGCCAGTAAGCTGATTCAGCTATAAAAGCAACTTGCTGAGAAATTAATGCCATATTTTTTCTAACCTCTAATGAATAATTCGATTCATCTTTGGCATAGGCATGTAAATTTTTATAAATTGAATTAACTTTCTTCTGAGTAAGCTCATCAATATTCTTTTTCAGCTCATCATCGTCAATATTAAATTCATCCCCCCACTCATCTTCACTCACCCATTCAACCTTATTTTCAAACGGATTTCGAACCAGACGCTCTACAGCAATCGACAAATCATCATCCCAGAACCGGTTAAATGTGCCGGTTAACTCACTCACTACCTCACCGGCCAACAATACATCCCGGTCACGGTAATTATATTTATGCCCAAAATCAAAATACTGGGCTTCCATATTACGCCCGCCAGTAATTGCCACCAGACCATCAACCACAAACATTTTATTGTGCATGCGTTGGTTACTGCCTCTGAAATCAATGGCTAAATTGACAAATCTTTCGATAAAGTTAACACCTACAGAATGTACCGGGTTATAAACGCGTATCTCAACATTTGGATGATATGCCATCGCAAACAGCTCATCAGTTTGTGCGTCGATTAACAGGTCATCAACCAGTACACGCACTTTTACTCCGCGCTCAGCGGCTCGTAACAAGGCCTCAGCTGCCAGCTTGCCAATATTATCAGCGCTCCATATAAAGTATTGCACATCAATCGATTTGGCTGCTCTGTCGGCAAACCAGCCTCTGGCCAGTAACGCATTGCCGCCTTTTTCCAGCACATATAAACCAGTTTTCCCGGGATGTGCGCGGGTCAGCGGTAAAATGAGCTGTTCTACCGATTTTTGTTCCTGTGCCAGAGCGATGCTTATATATAAGCCCACACTCAAACTTATTAGAAAAAATCGACAAACTTGTTTCATGTATCGCCTGTACCTGTCATCGTTAAACATTAAAACCTCATATTAACATTTTTAAGCCTATATAATTACTTTCACTTAAAACTACCTCCCACTCGCATGTCTTTGCGCATTACATGGTTAACGCTTAAACACTATTGGGTATACCCCAGTTAAATTCACCGCTTCCACATTATATAATTTCGCACTTTCACGTAGCACCTTTCTTAATCAAATCAAAATTAAATTACATGAGGTTACTATGAATTTAAAGGCACTAATCAGTACCATAATTATAGCCACTGCAATCACACCTGCTGTTGCACTGGCGGCCGAAGTCAACTGGGGATATTTTCAGCACGGTGAAGAAGAAGTCGTTTTGCCTGAACAATGGGGCGATCATTTTCCCGACTGTAACGGCTTTAAGCAGTCACCCATTGATATACAAAATTCAGTTGAATCAGAAACCGGTGAGTTTGAGTTCGATTATGAAAAAACACCACTGAAGGTACTGAACAATGGGCATACCATTGAAGTTGAGTACGAGGCCGGCAGCAGCATGCAGATCAACGGTGAGGAATATCGCTTACTGCAGTTCCATTTTCATACCCCCAGCGAACATCAGGTGAATGGAAACGCCTTTCCTATGGAAATGCATCTGGTGCATACCAGCACTTCCGGCGAGCTTGCCGTAATTGGTGTTTTAATTAAAGAAGGTCATAAAAACAGGACATTTAATAAAATAATCAAACATGCACCTCAACATATCGGTGTCAATGATGTGGAAGGTAAAAGCATTAATGTTAAAAACCTGCTGCCAGAAGACACAGATGAATATTTTAGCTATTCTGGCTCTTTAACAACACCACCCTGTAGTGAAGGTGTTCGCTGGTTTGTGATGAAAGATGCGATTACATTTTCTAAAAAGCAGATTCATAAATTTGAAAAAATAATTTATCTTAATGCCCGGCCCGTACAGGAAATTAATGGCCGAAGTATCTATAAGAATGATGACTAAAGCTTAATCTGTTGAGGTGAATTATTGCTTTACAGTAATAATTCACCTTATTACGTCTCATCTAAAAACAATATCATCCTTGAGTTAATACTTTAAACAGGTGAAAATATAAAAACCCTGACTTAAATAGTATTAACGCTATGAAAAAAACGCATTCTTTATTCTCGTTCGACCCGTTATTTCTCTATTTTTTTCTGCTGACAACGACACTACTATCACCCACTGTCACCGCCGATGACTTTGCTGAATCTACTGTAGAAATGAACTTAAAGCAGGTATCCAGCCACGTATACTATGTACAGGGCAAAGCTGGCGTTGCCACCGACAATCAGGGGTTTATTTCAAATGCTAGCGCCATCATCACCGATAACGGCATTGTCATTGTTGACGCCCTTGGCTCACCTTCGCTGGCACACCTGCTGGTTAGCAAACTAAAAGCGATAAGCTCACAGCCCATCGTTAAGGTTATTATCACCCATTATCATGCTGATCATATTTATGGCTTGCAGGTTTTCAAAGCGCTTGGAGCTGAGATAATTGCCCCCGCTGGTTACCTTGATTACCTCGACTCACCCTCCGCGGCAGCGCGTTTAGAGGAAAGGCAAATTTCACTTTATCCGTGGGTTAATGATGACACGAGGCTACTTAAAGCCGATAGGGTAATCAGTAAAAATGAAAGTTTTAAAGTGGGCAATGTTCAGTTTGACTTAAATTATCTGGGCACCGCACACTCTGACGGCGACCTGAGTGTGCTGGTTAAACCGGATCAGGTTTTAATTTCCGGTGATCTAATTTTTGAAGGGCGCATCCCATTTACCGGTAGCGCTGATACAGCACACTGGCTAGCCTTACTAAACAACCTTAAAAATGCCAAACTTAAAGCCCTTATTCCAGGGCACGGTGCCGCCGCAAAGAAACCCGATGAAGCGATCAAGCTTACCCGTCACTACTTACATAAACTCAGATCGGTAATGAAAAATGCGGTAGATGAATTAATGTCATTTGATGAAGCCTTTTCTGCTGCTGACTGGTCAGAGTTTGAAGACCTTCCTGCCTATAAAGAAGCGCATCGTAAAAATGCTTATGGTGTGTTTTTATCACTGGAGCAGGAGTTACTGAATCAGTAAACATGATTATTTAAAATCACGGTTTACTCGGTTAACGCAGAAACGTTTGTCATTTCTGATTTGGCACATATAAAAAGCGAATAGCTCTGATAAAGAAATAGACACTGGATACCGGCCTTCGCAGATATGACGGCGTCATTATTTTTAATTATTACACCTAAAAAAACAATTAAGAATAAACAATTAAGAATAGATAATTAAAAGCAACTTCGTCATTCACGAATGCCCATGTCTATTTTTTAGTCCATAGCCTTTAACAAAAACACACCCTTGGCGTAGTTTTAATTTTCAATAAATAATAACTAACTATTATTTAAAACCGGTAGCCAGCTTTTCTTCGGTATTTTTTTCTGATTCGCTTTTTTCTTTTTCGTTTTAAACCAGAGCTTATCCATCAAGTTAAGCGCACCATTAAGAGATGTACCTAAATAAAAATCAGCAGCCGACTCCCCCGTATATTTTTTCATCACGGGTTCAATATGGCCGATTTTATCAAGCCGCTGATGCAGAGAGGGATACCTGTTTTTCGGATCGCTGATTTCATCCACTAATAAATTATTTAACATAGGCCTGGTAACTGTATTCAGATTCCCTCGAATAACCGCAGCCAGTTTTCTATAAGGCTGCTGGGTTTCTTTTACTTTTACCGAATAGGCCTTATCAATTGCAGGCCAGAAACGGTTATCGAGATACCAGCGACACAATGCATCCGCGGTTATCATTTCGCAAATTTCTTCATGAAAATACGTTTCCATTGCATACTCATCTGCACTCAATTCATCCTTGCGTGCGGCCAACACTGAAAACTTTTTATATAATGCGGCATAAGTCATAAAAAATATTTTTAAAAACCAGCTTTCAAGATTTTTCTGCTTACTGTAAATATAACTATATTGCTGCCAGATACCATTTAACTGATATAACCAGTTAGTAACCATATTATGTTGCTTGGAAAACTGTCCTATCCGCCGTGCCACCATCTGCTCAAACTGACTCGGCGTAAGGCAGATTAATAACGGCAGGCCAATAACCAGTGTATTGCTCGACCACACGGGTAACATCCAGCGCGGTGTTTTAATAATATCGAGCTCATAATTGGCACTGATAATAATTCGATGAATGGTCGGGCGTTTAAAATGCGCCTGTAACCGTTTAACAACTTCATACACTTTTGGTATTTTAGACTCCGGCATAGTAAAACCCACCGCCGGAACTGGCCGTATGATAAACATCCGATAACTTATCTGTGCAGAAAGCAGCATGATCAGAAACCAGGTCAGGGCATGCCACCACTCAACCGCGGCCACACCGAATAAAATATCATACATATTAAAAAAACTGGCGATAACCAGCACAGGAAAGACCAGAACAAATGCATACCCGGAAAGGGCCAATAAACAAAGAGAGGCGATATAGGTGCGGGGGTAACGGCTAAAGAGCTGATTGACTCGCTCAATACTAAAATCAACTCGTTGACGAATAGAACTTCTGAAACTCATTTCCCCCCCTTAATGCTGGTACGTGTTAAATGCATTTTGTTCGAGCGCATTTAATCACCGCTTATATTACCGAATTTGATAAAACATAAATGTGCGATATATTACACTTTGGGGTATATAGCGCTGATAAGGCTTGATTTTTTCATTGGAATCAGTGCCCTCTCCCCCTAAAACCTGACAGATAAGCCGGCACTAATGACAGCATACCCAAGGAAGTAATGGGGAAGTCGCGAGGAGGTGGCGGGATGAAGGGAAGAACTCACTGGAACGCCCTGACTACCGGCACTGCACGGCATTAACTTCTTTATCCAGCTCAGCTCATAAAACTGACTCCGGCGCTTGCCATTATCACTGACCTGCCAATCGGACTTAACCGTCAACACTATTTTACTGGCTGGATAATCCGCCTGCTTCTTATTGCCTACGCCTCGCACCAGCCTGATAAAATAGCGGTGGGTTTAAAATATTTCATAATCATTTCCGTTTAATAGTGAAAGTTAATCGCGTAAAACTAATGTATATTATAAAAGTAATAGCAAAACCATTATAGACTTAAAATACTATCAACTTATTTATTCATACCGTAAATATTCTGAACATCACATCGCCGATAAACTACTGATATCCCCCCAAGAATTAGATATTTCACCTGTATACTAAATGCTGAAATTAATTCACCCGTATACTTCATTATCTTAAAAAGACAAAAAATCAGAGCACACCTATTATTCACTTTTATTCTCACCCATTAAAAATATGTCCTATGGTTCATCTCACACTAACCCTACTCAAGAAGGTAATTAAATCTGATGTTCAATTCAGATTCACACCTGTTGTTGAACGTATTCAGCAATGCTAAATTTATATTCGTCCTGATGGAAACGGACAAATTATCAGACACCGCTTTGATTATTTTTTATGCGATGGATTCGCATATACGAATATTATGCTTAATTTTAAATTTAGCCGCGGTCATTTTTTACTGCCTTTCCATCAGGTGATTTAGTGATTTTTCACTAAAAAAATAACCAATGAAACAGGAGAAGTAAAAATGGATGTTAAATTAACGACACTCACACTGGCCGCACTATCGATAGCATTACTCACAACGGCAGCTCAGGCAGCTACCTTACCCACGCTTAATATTAAAGATCTTAATGCAACTTTACTCGATACACCTATCTATAAAATACCCACCGACTTTGTACTCATCGCCCCTAAAATAGACCCCGTTTATGTGCAAAAATGGGGGCGTAACACCTATAATTGCGGAACCCAAACCCGCCCCTGTCTCACCATTAATCAGGGTATATTCCGGGCTCTTTCAACCGGCGCGCCCTATAGCACCTCATCAATCAGTAAAATTTATGTCGGCCCGGGAAAGTACACTGAAAATGTTCGTGTTAATAAAACAGGAATCAGAATTTCCTCCACCCACGGGACAAACAGCACGCTTATTGAAGCCAGTAACCCACTACACGACACCGTGCATATTAGTGCCGACGGTGTTTACTTTGGAAAATATAAAAAGGGCTTCACCCTAACCGGCAGTACAGACAGTAACGGTTTATTCAGCACCGGAAGTTATGTGCAAGTGTACGGCAACCGTGCAATCAATAATGGTGCCAGGGGGTTTCAGTTTGGCAATTCGACTATGGCCATCGGGCCCATGAATCCGGCCGAACCTATCACCGGTGGTGCCCCATCACAGCCCTTAATTAACCAGACAGATGTAACCGTGTATTACAATGTTGCAGAGTCCAATGGCGAAGGGGGGTTTTATTTTTCTGATTTTGACAACAGTATGGTTAGATATAACGAAGCCCGGAATAACCTGCAAACCCTCGGTGGTTTCATGGGGTTTGGCTCTGGCTTCTGGATTGATATAGACAGTAACAATGACCGCTTTGAATACAACATTGCCACCGGCAATGAAAGCAGCGGCTTCTTTTACCGCCGCTTTGGCGTCGTCGATCAAATTACTCGTTACAACCAGTCTTCCGAAAATCAGTCACATGGTTTTATGATAATGGGTGATGCATTAACAATCACCAATAATACATCCACTAACAATGTCGGAGATGGTTTCCATTATATGGGTTATGACCAGGTTTTAGAATTCGCCTATAACACGTCGGTGGGCAACACCGGAACCGGTGTAACATTCGGTAATGAAATTGCTGCAGGCATGACCAGTGTAGATGATATGCACCATAATAATTTCATTAATAACGACCCGGTTTCAAATTGCGGCCTGACCAATAACTTTCAAAACAATAGTATTTTCCCCTACAGTAATTTCTGGGGAAATATGTATGTTGCCGGTCCGGGTGCTAACCCTGCAGATAGTTTATGCGGCATGAATACCGTAGTGGCAACACCCACGACGATGATGAACTAACGGCAAAGGCTTAATAAAAAACGGCCATAAAAAAAGGCGGTAGCTTTAGCTACCGCCTACATTTCATTACTCTATTTTTGAAAGTGCATCCGGATGCACACGGTATACGCCTTTTCGAATTCGAAATAAAAATTTCGTCTGCGTCATGGTATCGCGTCCGGCTTCAATCGTTGCGGCGGGTAAAAATGAATTGATATAATCTGATTTAATATACGAAAATACCTGCTTGAATTCTTTCAATGTAAACACAATTCCCCTGTCGTCAATTGAACCTAATTCACCTGCATTGATTGCCTCAAGAAAATGATCTTTAAGGCGCATTTTTTTCTGTTCCATATCCTTACCTTTAGAAAGATAAATTTATCAATAGGGTAATTCAGCGGGCGGCGCTACAAAATATTATTGCCATATCCACATGTTTAACAACGGCAACAAATGTGTATATTTATGTCATTCCCAAATACGGCTACAGGAAATCCAGCGATTTCAGACAAGGCTTTTTACAAAGGAAACCCGACACTTTTAAAAGTGTCAGGCAACCAACCTAACTCTCCACCAGAAAAACAACCACAAACTTAAACCGATTCTGCTTAATCAATGGCGGGTAAAATTAGCCCGCACAAATCAAGGTCAGATAAATCCAGACAAGCCGGATCTAACTCACTGATATCCGGTTCAAGTCCATTTTCATCCGCCTCATCAAGCAACAAACACACCGCCTCAAGCCGACACTCCAGCGCCCAGTATTTTAATCGCAAACGATTTTTCTCAGCCACGGGTAAAGGCAGGCTCAGTAAATAATTTACGTGTGAGCGCAGGGCTTCCATTGTTGTGGGCAGGTTTTCGTTTGAGAGTGATTCAAATGTAAGCAATGGGGGTGGCGAAACACTAAAAACCTGAGCCGGTTTAAGCATTAACGCAATCGAATCCGAAGACAACTTAGGTGCCGCACTAACCGTAAGATTAGCCATAGCAGCCGGTATCGGAGCCGATTTTTGCCGGGGTGGTGTAAAAAAGTTTGTTTTGGCTACTAATTTGCTTTGGGCAAAGCGGGTTCGTAGCGTAGAATCAAGTTCAGCCATAATTACCTCTTGTAAGGTTGTTGTGGTTAGCTGGCTTTTGGTGTTGTCGCACCTTAGGTCAGCGATTGTATTGCGGGTTTAGTTTATGTGTTTTTCGATAGACTGCTCCTTATTTAAGGTTGATATTAAAACATTGATCATTAACCGTTAATAAAACGGTATTGCGTTATGATTATTTATGACTAAAACGATGTTAATGCGTAGCGCCGATAGCGCCAACCGTACCGGTTATAACAGTGCGGTTGGCGTTTTCATTTGGCGACAAAAACTAGTTGCTAAATAATCAATTGAAACTCTAGCACACTGATTGTTTAAAAGGCCACGGTTTTTTTGCGTTTATATTGTGTTATAAAACCATCCATCATGCCTGCCGTTGCCCGTTATAAATTCGTTGATTATAAGTTCTTTTCAAAAAACACAACCGACCGGTTATTTTCGATACCTTCTTTATATTTTTTATAACCTAACTTTTCATACACCTGTATCGCTTTTACATTATCCTGGTAAACATCCAGCCATATAGACTGAGTCTTTAGTGTATGCACACAATATTGTTCAGCCAAAATAATTGCAGCGCGGCCAATGCCCAAGTTTTTTTCATCAATCAGCACTCGCTTTAACTGCACCTGCTCCGCGTGTTTTTCTATGCTGATAATAATATACCCTGCCAGGCAGTTGGATGCATTAACAACACTTAAATAAATATACTGATTATTTCTATAATTAGACTCATGAATTTTTAGTGGTATAAATCGCAGAAAATCACCAACATGATTTTGACGTACCATTTCTGTTATTGTTTGTAATTCATTAAAGCGTGTTTTTCTTATCGAGATCATATTTAATAAAATAACTGCGCTTTAAAAATCTATCGATATATAAAAAAAGATAAACCGCCCCTGCTCGATATCTATTTTCATAGTTGCCCCGTGATACAGGGCATAGTCTATATAGCCCGGAATCGCGCTATTGACGTGACACTCACTCGCATGCTGGGGCGATTCAAAATCCCGGTCACGGTCATACCAGGCGATCAACATTTTATCTTCGTAGTATTTATCGGCTTCGGCATCCGCCAGTGTCATTGCGGCAATATAATCATCCAGTGGGCTTTGTGGTGCTAACTCAATAATATTGACCCCGCTGTAATCGGGCTCTGTTGGCATATTGCAGTGTGATTCAGATGTCATAACAGGTATTCCTGACTGGTTTTCGATTAACGTATTAAAAGGTTTTGCTTACCATGCAATACCTGCCGCCGATAAGCAACTGGCAACCTGCTGTCACGTTTGCTATTGTGTTATTGGGGCTCAAGGTTTCCAGTTACTTATCGGCTTTCTGGTAATGCTGTTTATTAATTAAATCAGGTACTCATTATGCATGCAATTCAAACGGATACGGCGAATGATTTTACCGATAGTGAAATAAAGCAGGCATCGAATAATGCACTTGCATCTTTTTTAAACCTGTCTTTTTTACCCGGGCTGGCTTTTATATACCTTTTACTGAAATTTCGAAAATCAGAGCCAAACTCTATCGAGCACTACCATGCCTTACTCGGAATTAAAATAAATATTGCTGCGGCAATTTCACTGTTTCTGGTGAGTGGCTTAATGGTGCTATTGGGGGGATTTGACTCACCCTGGACCTGGGTTTATGTCATTACTTATTTTACCTTTGTACATACGGCTTTTATTATGCTGGCGGTCTGGGCGATTGTGCGAGCATGGTCGGGGCAGAAAATTAGATAAAAAATTATTTGGGCAAACGCTCACCGCAGCCCCGCACTGACAGGGAATATTAATAAGACAAACATTATGGAATACACCATTTCAACCGATAAATCTAAACTGAATATTGATGCGATTCATGATTATTTATGCAATCAATCCTACTGGGCAAAAGGCCGCAGCCTGGAAGCCGTTAAAAAATCCATTGAACACTCTATTTGCTTTGGGGTATATGACGACAAGGGCAACACCTTAGGCTTTGCCAGAGTAATAACCGATACAGTGGTATACGCGTACCTGATGGATCTTTTTATTTTTGACGAGTCGCAGGGTAAAGGCCTAGGTACCCGACTGGTAAAACACATACTTGAGCAGGAAGACTTACAGGTAAGGCTCTGGTTTTTAGCCACGGGTAACGCTCATGGTTTGTATGAGAAATTTGGTTTTGAGACAGTTGATGACCCACAGAGATTGATGTTTAAAAGAGATGACGGTTGTTGTTAATTTATATCTAATGATAAATATTTATAGCTCTCTTTATTCTACCTACTATTACATGAAAAAAACTGTCCCCGTTAGTTTTTAATCCCAAAGGATAAATATATTTAAGCAAATTTCCACCAACATAAGCATAAGCACCACCTGCCAATCCTATCGGATCACTCGTAATATACCGACCCGTCTCAGGATCATAATACCTAAAGTAGTTATAAACTACTCGATCCAACGAGCATCCTACCTTGAATTAGCCACAACCCTAGCACCATCAAGCCCTAAAGAAAATTCATCTCAATCCAGAACAATATACCGAAAAAATTCCAGATGCACTTTTTAGCATAAAAAATTGATGTTAATTAAAACTCAATATAATCTGCATATTCCTCCATTGAACCAATATTCAAATAAATTGGATCAAGTTTTTCCACTGCTATACTGGGTAGCCATACAGCTCTTATCTCTTTCTGATATGAGCACCTGAAATGCTTGCTAAAAAACACATCTATATCTTTTTCATTGGGTGGATTTAGTGGATCTATATATTTCACTTGCTCTGCCCCAAAACCCCAATTACCAACAACTTGCATAAAAGCTTTTTCAAGCTTTCTTAGAAAACCATACATGTCGTGAATAATAATACATGCATTAGATTCAAAATCATCAAACAGCCTAAGACTATAACTATCAGCCATGCAGTACACATAATAATTGGTCGATACATTAAATGTTGATTCCACATTACTTACTGGCTTAATTTTTATGTTTTCTCCAGTATTTTTATCAACATGTGTTATCGTAACTTTTTCTGGATGATGAAAAATGGACATAATTCTTTCATCATCCTTTATCGCCGCATTCAAAGATGAATCATTATAGAAAGTAGCTGGGGCGATTCTTATCATACCGCTTTCATACATTTTCTTGAGATGATTTTTTTGCCATATTTGAATAAATGATTTCCATCTGTATACTCATTATTACCAAGCGCGTTAAATGCTCTGGGTATTTCTGGAAATGTTGGTTTTGGTATTGTTTCTGGGGAAATATCAACTCCATGAGGCATCCCTATTCCTCTAATATTTATTTCTTCTAATAGGTGAGTAAATAATTTCATCCAGTATATTCCTTCAGTCGATATTGGATGTAATCCGATTTTTCCATCATCGGTCAATAAAGTCATATTTTTAAATATATCATCAAATCGTATTTTTAACTCATCCTCAGTTATATACTCCATATAGCGATTTTTTCTGTATTCAAACCGCCAAGTTTCATGATTATCAATGCTTATTTATCCCTTTCTTTTCGTGGCATATAAAGACTATGGTTTAGATTTGTTTTACTACATGCATAGGTACAAACAATCTCATAGGATCATCTGTAAATGACGTAAACATTTCAAAGCGTTGGTAATATGTAAGCGCGTCTTCATCCAGCACATCCAAAATTAAACAATGTGCAGGCAAACCTGCCTCAGTTAATTCAGCAGCTTTTCTCAAGGCCGTAATCAATGTTTTATCACCTAATCCCTGTTTTTTATATTCGCCATCCACTGCAAGTCTTGCAAGTAAAACGACAGGTACAGGGTATCCTGGTAGCTTTTTATCTGTAGGTATTTCGTCTCGGGTAACTGTGGATGTCGCTAATGTAAAATAGGCCGCAATATTTGCCTTATCATCTGGTTTTTCATCATCAATAAACGGTAAAACCCATGTATTATTGAGACCTAACTCCATATTTTTCAAGGCAAAGCGAGCCAGATACTGGTTCATATCTGGCTTGCCGCAATCGAATGATTTTAGATTATGTTTTGTTTTATCAGCTAGAACAAACTCTTGCGATAACGCCAATTAAAATCCCTCTGAATCCAGACGCTTAGCTGCATCCAAAATACGGTCGCTAGGTTTTTGCTCTATTTCATTACAAACTGCCATAAAGTGATCAAATTGAGCATTTGTAAGCTTTATAGAGGTCTCATTCTCCAAGATTTTAGGTGCATCTTCTCTTATTAAAGAGCTTATATACTCTGTCACTGAGGCACCACGGGCGGCAGAAGCCCTTTCTGCTAGCTGCTTTACACTATGGTCGACCCGCATATCAATGCGTTCGCGCCTAATTGCTTGTTGTGCCATGATATTCACCTCAAAATAAACGTACGGCAAATTACCGTACATATAAGTATATGTATTACAGCAGATTTAGACAATTGTTTTTTCCACTTACGCTTATAAATTTTACTTATCAAGACAGAGAGCAAAGAGGGTCAAGTCTTGGAGAGTAAAGAGGGTCAAGTCTTGTGTTTTGACTTAAAGCTATAAAAACTTAAGAATAAGCCAAAAGCAAGTATTGACCCCGTTCTTTCTCGACCAAATCAAGCCACTGATTATGCTGAATAATTATAATAAAAAAACTAAATCTAGCACTTAAAGTATCTGTTTTGTATGTAAATGAAAGCTTTAATATTAGCGGCCTGTTCTTAGACTATCGTTTTTGTATAAAAAAGGTGCGTCTAAGTTCTATCACTGTGAATATATCAATATTAAACTATATTTTTCAATGAGTTGCTGTGGTCCACCCCATCTCTTTTAATTCATAATTTTCGTTTGCCTTTTAGCTGTAAATAATGCAACTATATAACGGCCTTAATGCTAATTATCAACAGCTTATACAATGTGGTATTTAATATTATGGCCATATTAAAAGTCTGCCTGCTTAAGGCGAAGTTGCTAGACACACACATATACAAAGCGTATTGATTAAAAATGATTGAACGACGTTCACAACTCAAAAGTAAATAAGCATGTGCGAATATGTTTGTGCCGTACACCTGAAAGACCAATATTAGATTAACACGGCTATTGCTCTGATATATGACTGTGTTAACCGACTTATTTAACGCTATTATTTATTATCAGAATGCATATTAATTCTATATGCTTTGATGAAAAATTTAATATCTAAAATGGATATTCTTATTTATATCATTATCGGGATAGCGGCTATTATAGTCGCCGGAGCCTGGGACAAATCAGCAACCCATTTTTTTGGAAATCACCCCGACACAAGCACCGATTTTTCACATCAGAAAAAGATGATATCAAATCATAGTATTACACTAGAACCCGGATCAAATATAAAAAACAGTTAACTTATTTCGTGCGCAATGCACGTATGTGGTATCTATATGGATTATTAATACTATGAAATTATCAGAAGTGATAAAGCAGTGCGTTAAATCCCGTTCACCCAGGCCTTTTATCTCATGGTTTATTGAGCACTTTTTAGCACATGCTATTGTTTTCCCTATCTTTGCATTAATTGGTATTACATTTGGTTACATAGTAAAAACTTACGAAAACATTTTACCTGAATCTGTATTGCACCTTTTGAAATTTCTTTTATACGCTGAAGCTCACCCATTTAGAATAATATTAGGTGCACTTTTAGCGGGTATTACCATTGCATTTCTAATCAGAACACTTTCTACCCTGCCCAATTTAAGAAAGCTTATATCCAATGTTGGCATATTTGCTTTCTGGAGCAATATTGATAAAGAGGAAGCCGAAAAAGACTCGCCACTCTATGAATGCGTTGAAAGCTTCCGGGGTGAAGTACGTATTTTATTATTTAATCCAGAGTCAGCCTTGATTGAGGAAGCCGCTAAGAATATAGGCATGACTACTGCTGTCTATAAAGATGAAGTGAATAGCTCTATTGAATACTGCAAAAAATTGAACACCCGAAATGGCGGGAAGATTTTTCTAAAACTCTATGATGAAATGCCTTTATGGAAAATCGTCATCGTGGATAATTTTTTAAGGGTTCAAAACTACAAGCACAGGCTTAATAATAATAGCCATCTACTTGATATAGAACAATCGCCCGCCTATGGTTTTTATGCCGATAATAACGGTGTTTCTATATATTATCCTTTTTTTGAAACCTTTCTTGATGTTTGGAACAAATCGACCTTAGTTGAGTTTTAAACTTGATGTGTGATAACAACCAACTGATTATTCCCGTAAAAATAAATTATATTTTCATACCAAGTAAGCCGACTATAAATAATACGGAGTATTAATTTTTCATCCAGCTAAAAATTTTAATAACGCCATGAAACATTGATAGCGCCATATTGCGTTTTTTCTTTCTGTAATTTAAATTCATCTGTACGGATCATATTACTAAATGCGATACGTATCGTATCAAACATATAAACGAAACCATACTGCATGTCTCCGACCAGTATTTCTTTTTCCACAGAATGGCTATCGGTAAACGTATTACCATCAAGAAAAATATTTCTTAAAACCAGGCGCCCTTCAAAACCCAGATAAATATACCAGCTGGATTTTTTTCTTCCGTCAAAATAAATCACACCGGGAAACCCGGGGCGAATATTCGGCGGGCTCAAATCACGCTTTAAATCACTGCCTAAGCGAAGCATAAATCCACTGGCTGCATAAGTATAAACATTACCCACTGCACCGGAAACCTGAGGGTTAACCCCAAAGGAAAGGCTATCTGTGATTGAATGCGAAAAACGCCAGAATCTTGAATAACTCAGGCCCACAGCCAGCTCGTTGTTCAGCTGATTATCCCAGCCGTTCGGATCATTACTGCCGGTGAGTTTATGAACATATTTTTGTGACTGTTCACTAAGTGAGGCTGGCCCTACGATACCAAGTGTAATTTCAAACTGATTACCCACATCATAATTTTTTGCATGTTTAAATCGTGAAAGAACAGAAATGCCAAAGTAGAGATAACCGGCATAAGGGCGGTCATTTTTTTGTAGTTCAGAAGCAGCAATATCTTCCGGGGTAAATATTTTTTGACCCAAACTGTATTGCAACATATTCAGGTCACTTCCCTGTTGATAGAAAGGTGTCCAGCTTGAAACGTCTGCAAGCCACTCTGGCGGTTTTGTTTTTTTCAGACTCGTTAGCTGCAAGCCACTGGTGTAATAGCGATCGGCACTGTTTGGGGTGAATAAATCATTTTCGTATTGCACGCTAAAGAATGATTCAGACGAATCATTCTCCGCCTGTGCGCAGCTTATAGTTGATAGTAAAATTAGTAGTAAATATTTAAACACACTAGTCAATTCGATATATGTATGATTTTAGATTGGATGTCTTAATTACTATTCCTTCAATTAACTGTCCATCAACAACTTTATGTAACATAGCAGAAAGTATAGGGCTGGTGACAAATACAAAGCAATCAGGATTATCACTTAAATTCGTTTAATTCCCCAAAACCTAAGCCGCAATATTTCCAACACACAAACAAAAACAGCCGCTTAAATAAGCGGCTGTTTTTGTTAAAGAATATGGTGGCTACACCTAGATTCGAACTAGGGACCCCATCATTATGAGTGATGTGCTCTAACCAACTGAGCTATGTAGCCTTTGTATGAGGGCGCGAATTTTGCTTGTTTTTGGCGGTTTTGTCAAGGGTGTTTGGTTTAAATATCAGTAGATTAGCTGCTTTTGATGAGGCTAACTGGTTGGGCTTAGATATTGATTATAATAAAAGGCTTAAATCTCCCCCAGCCCCTCTTTTTCTAAGAGGGGGGCTAGATATTCTCTTTTTCTAAGAGGAGAGTTAGATAATCTCTTTTTCTAAATGGGGAGCTAGATATTTTCTTTTTCTAATAGCCGAGTATTAGACATTAAAGCGGAAATGCAGCACATCGCCGTCCTGCACGATGTAGTCTTTACCCTCTACTCTCAGCTTACCCGCTTCTTTGGCACCGGCCTCTCCACCATATTCAATAAAGTCGGCATACGCCATTGTCTCAGCGCGTATAAAGCCTTTTTCAAAGTCTGTGTGGATAACGGCAGCAGCCTGTGGTGCGGTAGCGCCTACTGCAACCGTCCAGGCTCTAACTTCTTTAACGCCAGCAGTGAAGTAAGTTTGCAGGCCTAATAATGTATAGCCTGCTCTGATTACGCGATTCAAACCCGGCTCTTGCAGACCCATTTCATCCAGAAAATCTTTCTTCTCTTCGGCGTCTAGCTCGATTAATTCTTCTTCAATAGAGGCACATACTGCAACGACCACTGCACCCTCTTCTTCCGCATGTTTTTTTATCAGGTCTAAAAACGGGTTATTTTCAAAACCGTCTTCACTGACGTTGGCGATGTACATGGTGGGCTTGATAGACAGCAATTGCAGGTCATTTACCTGTAGGGCATCGTCTTCGTTTAAGTTTAAGGTGCGAACCATTTTGCCTTCGTCCAGGTGCTCTCTGACTCTTTCCAGTACAGCCACTTTTGCTTTGGCATCTTTATCACCCGATTTGGCAACTTTTGCGTGCTTATATAGGGATTTTTCTACTGATTCTAAATCAGCCAGTGCCAGCTCGGTGTTGATGACTTCAATGTCGTCTAGCGGGCTGATCTTGCCAGCTACGTGTACGATGTCGTCGTCTTCAAAGCAGCGCACTACCTGTGCGATTGCATCGGTTTCGCGGATATTGGCTAAAAACTTATTGCCTAAACCTTCACCTTTTGATGCACCGGCTACGAGGCCTGCGATGTCTACAAACTCCATGGTGGTAGCTAGCACTTTTTCGGGTTTTACGATTTCAGCTAATGCGTCTAAGCGTGCATCCGGCATTGGCACCATGCCTACATTGGGCTCGATGGTGCAGAACGGATAGTTTTCTGCCTGTATGCCTGCTTGTGTGAGTGCATTAAATAAGGTTGATTTACCGACGTTTGGTAAGCCGACTATGCCGCATTTGAAACCCATGGTTTTCTCCGATTGTTCTTGTTTGGGTTGGTTCAGCAACGATGTACTGTTACGCCCTCACCCTAGCCCTCTCCCGAAGGGAGAGGGGATACTTTATTACTTACTGTGCAGCTGATGCACGGCTTTTTCCCAGCTGCCTTCGGCTAACAGGGGTAGCACTTTCAGCGCATCATCTATTGAATTATCTATGCTAATTTGCTCATCTTGCGATGCTCGGTGCAGCACATAATCTGACACCTGATCCCGGTGACCCGGGTGACCGATTGCAATACGCAAACGATGAAATTCTTTGCCCATTTGTGCAATGGTATCGCGCAGGCCATTATGCCCACCATGCCCGCCAGCACTTTTTAATTTGGCCACACCCGGCTCTAAATCCAGCTCATCGTGGGCAACTAAAATATTTTCTACGGGAATTTTATAAAATGAAGCCAGCTGTTTTATCGCCAGACCACTGCGATTCATAAATGTTGTGGGTTTTAGCAGCCAGATGTCCCGACCGTCTAAATTAACTTTACAAACTTCGCCTGAAAACTTAGTTTCAGAACGAAATTGCGCGCCTTGTTGGCGCGCAATTTCATCTACAAACCAGAAACCCGCATTATGTCGTGTTTGCTCATATTTTGAACCCGGATTGCCGAGACCGACAATGAGTTCAATATTGACACTTTTAGCTGACATTAATGCAGGCTAAGCCGATAACTACTCTTCAGTAGCGCCGTCTTCTTCTGCAGCAGGAGCAGCAGCCGCCGCGTCATCTTCTTCTTCAGTCACAACTTTCGCAGCATGAATTGAAACAACAGCTTCATCGTGATTGTCATCACCATGGCTAAGTGCAGCCAGCTCAACACCTTTAGGCATCTCAATATCAGACAGGTGCAAAGATCCGCCGAGCTCAAGAGCAGAAATATCAACTCCGATGAACTCAGGAATATCTTTAGGCAGACAAATGATTTCAACGTCGTTGATTATGTGTCCAACCAGGCCACCTTCTTTAACGCCCGGTGCAACATCTGCGCCAGTGAAGTGAAGTTGTACGGTGATGTGCATTACTTTCTTCGCATCAACACGCTGGAAATCAACGTGCATAACATCAATTTTATATGGATGATGCTGGATATCACGAACGATAACTTTTTCAGCTTTCTTCTTGCCATCGATAACTAAATCAACAAGCGATGCATAGAATGCTTCGTTCTCAACATTCGGACGCATTTCGCGCAAGTCGATAGTTAAACTAACAGGGTCACCCGCACCGTAAACGATTGCAGGAATTTTTTCCGCAAGACGTAGGCGGCGGCTCGCACCCTTCCCTAAGTCTGTACGTGTTTCAGCATTAATTGTAATAGCCATTATGTAGCTCCAAGGTACTTGCCAGGGTAACGCGACCATTTGCCCCGGCGAAAAAAGAGCGCAAATTATACATGATGTAGAGAGATTACGGAATAGGAGGAATTAAATAAGCCACTTAGATGAGCAAAAATTTTGCCTCCCCTTAGCAAAAGGGGAGTTGAGGGGGAATTTAATCCATATACATGGAGCTAACCGATTCATTTTGATCGATTCGACGAATAGTTTCAGCCAGCATTGTTGCAATAGACAACTGACGTATCTGTGAACAGGATTTTGCCGCTTCGGTTAGGGGAATAGTATCGGTTACCACTAATTCATCCAGCACCGAAGCTGAAATATTATCAATCGCCGGGCCGGATAAAACAGGGTGGGTACAATATGCGGAAACACTGACTGCACCATGCTCTTTCAGCGCTTTTGCTGCATTACAAAGCGTACCAGCGGTGTCTACAAGATCATCAACCAAAACGCAGTTTTTACCTTCTACATCGCCGATTATATTCATCACCTTGGCCACATTAGCTTTTGGCCGGCGTTTATCAATAATGGCTAAGTCCGCATCACCCAGGCGTTTGGCCAGAGCGCGGGCACGCACTACGCCGCCCACATCAGGTGAAACCACTAATAAATTGTCATGACGCTGGCGCCACACATCGCCCAGCAAAATTGGTGATGCGTATACATTATCAACCGGAATATTGAAAAAGCCCTGAATTTGATCGGCGTGCAAATCCACCGTCAAAATTCGATCAAGACCAACGCTCTCCAGCATATTGGCGACAACCTTTGCGGTAATCGGCACACGCGCTGAACGGGGTCGGCGATCCTGTCTGGAGTAACCCAAATACGGCACTACCGCAGTAATACGCTCCGCCGATGAACGACGCAAGGCATCGATCATCACCAATAACTCCATTAAATGGTCATTAGTGGGCTGACAGGTAGGCTGAACAATAAAGACTTCACGTCCACGCACAGTTTCTTCAATTTCAACGCTGATTTCACCATCGCTGAAAGTCTGAACCGTGGCTTTACCAAGGGATATATGGAGGTGTGAGGCTATACGGCGGGCAAGTTCCGGATTGGCATTTCCGGAAAAAATCATCAACTCGGAGTTGTTATCGTTCACAATGTGTTTCGCTACTGGTTAGAAACAATGGGGGGCTGGCTTATGACCAACCTTATCAAATCCGGATTGTGCTGGATAGGGTGAATTCTATCTCTGCAACATTCTTATTGAAATGTCTGCTTTGTTACTTCGTAGATGCATTACGAAGTTATTTGAATATGGCTGGGCCGGGAGGATTACTCCGGGCTCCTGCCCTCCGCCCTTTCAGGGTCAGTGGCAAAAAACGCCACTGCTCAAATTTGCTCCCGGCAAATTTG
>VAPL010119872.1_pt1 | contig 20893 bp, 20 predicted proteins | sample 3395061 | NCBI WGS metagenome assembly VAPL01 (sample SAMN08290444, study PRJNA428436) | hydrothermal vent metagenome | isolation source: Deep-sea hydrothermal vent chimney 2 | place: Pacific Ocean: Juan De Fuca Ridge | depth 2182 m m | reverse complement strand
CTAATTCTATCTATTTGTTCATGCTCATCACTAAATAAAATTAATAATACAAGAACTATTGAAACTGAAAATCTTGATTTGATTGAGTATGGTATGAGTGTACAAGAAATAACATCCCAATTGGGATACTCGGGTAAACTTTTGTTTGTTTTCATATCTGAAGGTAAGGAATACAATATAACACTATTTAAAGCAACAAAAAATTCAACTCCCTATTTATTCTTACACGAAGAAAATACATTGATTTCAATAATAACAGAACAAGATGGAATGGCTATATTAAATCAAAATTATGGAGAGCATGGTAACAATATTCCAAGCAGTAAATATTTTAATAAAATTATAAAAGGGTTTGAAAATAAAAAATTAAGATTGGAGTATTCGTTTAAATAACCCGAAATATATAATTATCAACATAAATCTGATAATGGAGCTCCAGTAAGTGCGATTACTTTTTCAGTATTATTGTTTTCAATATTACCTAGCCCAATACAAATATTAATTGTGGCAAATGCAGTTAATACTATAAGCAAGACAAAAAAATGGAACCTATAAAAAAATAACTCATTTAAAGATAGTAGTGCGGTAAAAAAACGATTCATAGTAAACAAAGTATATTAATTTGAAATGCCTAAAAGTAAGTTAGGGAAAAAGCAGAATTAACATAACGTGAATTTTGTCGAAGACTTGGTAGGGAGCATACTTTATTTTTCAATGTGAGCTTGGGGAAAGTCGTATTGATATTGCAAAGTTTTATTGGATATGTAAAGCTTGTGATTCTTCTCCTAAAAAACTGATAGGTTAATAAAATATTTTGAAGGACTAGATAACTCTAAAAAATTATCTGTAAAGTGAAAAAAATCTAAGGTACTTAAGAGCGATTTCAAGAACGTGCATTGTTTATTTGCAAAGAGAGCAACAAAATCGTCTGTTCTCGAAACTCTTAATTTGACGTTATACGTGATATAGAGGATGGATATGATTGAATACACGAATTCTGTTCAGAACATTACTATAGATATGCTAAAAGGTTTTTTTACTGAATGGAACATGCCTCAAACTCCAGATCATCACCTAAAGATATTAGAAAATAACAGTTACATTGTGTTAGCGCTAGATACAGATACAAAATGTGTTGTAGGGTTTATTACCGCCTTAACCGACAATGTTCAAGCAGCATTCATTTCGATGCTTGAAGTATTACCAAGCTACCAAAACAACGGGATAGGTTCACAATTGGTGATTACGATGTTGGAACAATTAAGGAATGTGCCCTCAGTTGATCTAATGTGTAATACAGCTCAACAAAAATTTTATTCGAAGTTCGGAATGAAAACATCAGTCGGTATGGTTCTCCGAAAAAATTGACGCAATCGTAGCTAGCAAAAAATTCACAACACGCTGATCACGGTGCTATGAGTTCACTAAAATTACATAGGAGGTAATATGAAACAAACATTTAATAATTTAAGCGAACAAGAATTTTCAGATTTGGAGGTATTTCCTGGAACAAGTTGGAGTGTTTTAACCGAACCAGTACCCAATGGCTCAATACATCGTTTAAAAATGAAAAAAGGTACAATTATCCCACCACACACTCATCCTGCTGATGAATTTGTATATGTTCTTTCAGGAACAGCAAAAACTGGAAATAGAGTTTGTGAAAAAGGTACTTTTTGGAAAACGCCTGCTGGTGTTCGTCAAGGTCCACATGAAGCAATTACTGATGTTGAGTTAATGACTATACGACTTGGTCCAATGGGTGAATTTGAAAAATTATAACAATATACCCTAGTTCATCGTTAACTCTTAATGCCAATATTTAAGAATTAATCAGTAATAGTTTTTCTCTTTTGCAAAGCGAATAAATAAGTCAATTCATTATAAGGCGTTTTTGTTTTTCCAACATTGAATGACGATCTTAGCCCAGTTAAAAGCCAGTGCTCGAAGTGTTGTTTGATACGATTTACTTTGAGCGCGTTTTTTATCATAAATTTTTTTCCAAAAAAAATAATGAATGATCTGATGTGCCCATTCTACAAAAATCTGGCGTAAAAAGTCGGACAGGTATAACGCCAGTGATTCCAGTAATATGTGCCACTACGATTAACAACCGGTGCTACGCCAAATAGACAATTCATTTTACGTTGTGTTGCGATATAAGTTTTTAATTTAAAAATATGTCCATTTGTGGCTGCTTTTTTTTACAAATAAAGCCATTTTCTCTTACTATTCCTGCTAGCTTCTTTATTAGAGTTGTTCCATTCCAATAAGCTCACTCTATATGCTTTAGCTTCATCCTCTAAATCAGTGCGCATCCAGTCAGTCTCGATTTAAAATTAACAACTAAGGGGTGAAGTATAATGTTGATTGGTTTAAAAAATGACTATCATAGGAAAACATAATTAAGTGTGAAAAAAAACTGGCCCCCATGAACTAAATCCTTAGTTTATTACATACAACTTGGATCTGCCGTTACTTTATTGTAGGATATTTCCTGTAGTTAAACAGTTAAATAGAAAATTTTTGGGATGGGTCTATATTTATAATTTATCTTGTTAAACTTATAGTGAGTTAGTCATGTTTGTAAATCGAATAGCTGTAATTTTTTTATTAACGTTAGTTTTATCCGGTCAGGTTTATGCTGATAAGCCGAAAAAAACTATTTCTGCAACAGGATGGTTGCATTCAGCTGATTTTAGTATGGATGGTAAAGTATTCTATTCTCGAGGAAAAAATTTATCTATTTATAATACAAAAAATTATAAATTAATTAAAAGAATTCCAAAATTTGCGTATGCCGTTAACATTAAGTTTAATTATTTTATAACTGCTGCAGCGAATCAGGCTCTTGAACTGCGGGATATTAAAACTCAAAAAATGATTAAAACATTTACTGGTTTTTCTGACCGAGGTACGAGTACAAAGAAGATAAGTGACGATGCGCGTACACGTAGTGCGGTATTGACACCCGATGGTAAGTATTTAATAGCATGTTCAAAAACCAAATTTATGGTTCGGATATGGAATGTTAAAACGGGTAAACTCATTAAAGAGTTGGATTTTAGTTTTTATCACAAGTCTAAATACGATACCAGTGAAATTTCAATGAGTTCTGGTGGAAAATATTTTGCAGTTTTGGCATACAAAAGCAGGGTTAATACCCGTGGACGAATTTATTTAATTGAAACCCGTACTGGTGACATTAAAAATAAGCTGCCGATAAGACTTGAAGTAACATCGTATGCACTAGGTTATAAAGGCAATAAAGTCGTGTGGGGTGATAATCTCTATAATATAATACTAGGGGGGTTTGAAAAAAATAAAAAAAGTTTAAAGTTTAAAGATAAAGGTATAAGAGCCATAGCAATGAGTCGTAATGGAAAGTTTATTGCCTCGGTGTCCAATAAAGAAAATATTAAGCTTTGGGATGCTAAAACGGGTAAACAGTTGAAGTTATATGATGACCATAGCACCATTATTCTGTCGCTTAATTTTAGCCCAGATGGTCGACTTTTAATTTCAACAGATTTAGATGATGTTATAAAAATTTGGAATGTTCAAAAAAGGAAAGGCCCTTTTAAAGATACTCGACAAAAAGGTATTGTTCATAAATCGATTAACTATTGGAAACCGTTTAAGGACTTTAGTGTTGCGAAAAAAATATTTAAAGGCGAATTTTCGAATTTAGCATATTCTGATAATATGTTTAAATTATATTATATTTACATGCAAAGTGAATACTATGGTTTTTGTAGAAAAAAATTACCGGCCAATTCAGTCAGGCGTGCATCGGTTAGTCAAGTTCAAACTCGCGATGGCGCAGGAAATATAATTCGGCGTGAAAAGGCGGTTGAGCACATTGCTTATATTGCCCCCCAGTTTATTAAAAAATATGATGAATTTTATAAACCGGCAAAATTGTTTTATGCACGACGGGCTATGAAAAAACAGATGACTCTTATGAAGGATATACAAGATAATATTGGAAAAAATGGTCAATCAATACTGGGGGCATCGGGACAAGTCGCAATGAAGCGAATGAGAGCAGAACCGATATTGCAGGTTATTAATTTTTTTAAACAAACACCGTGTGATTCAGCTACCATGTACCAAATGCGAGAAAATTTTAGACGAGCAGCTTATAATAAACCGTCTTTACAACAAGCTGGTATTAAAATACCAAATGCCAAAAAGGAAAGTATTTCGTTTAAAGACTTCTTAACCAAGCGGACGATTTATCAAGCATGTATCAATGCAAATAATGAGCAATTTTATTGCAAATGTTTTAATAAAAAGGTTGATGAACTGATGACTATAAAAGAATTAGATTACTATTCAACAGATTTTCGTCGGTTTGAGAATGAGGTGGTTATTGATATATGGTCAAAACCGAAAAATCATCGAGCCTGGAAACTCATTAAGCTTCGAAATCAATGTTTGCGGTAGTTAATAAAACTGGATCCCCATGAATTGAATACTTGATGGGGATAGCAATGAATTCATAGAAATGGCTTACATTGACCAAAAGCATTAGGGTGTTCAGCCTAAAGTTGTTTGCTTATGCAGTATCATTGTATAACTCAGGGTGAAATCAATGCCCAAAACATGACTTAGCCTAGCCTAACTTCTTATGCTTGGCATCCACATTGAAATCCGATACTCAATACCAGCAATGCATGCCTTCCACTTCAACAACATTACTAATATAGGCTCCAAGTAATAATTTTAGCTTATTAGAACCTGCTGATATTTATTTATGAATTAATATGTTACCTGCTTATTTGGAATACAAACATAAAGTGCTCTGGAGTGTAAATCGATACCGCAATAGCTAGGATGAGTGTTATTATACATATTCATTGAGTTTGTTTGTTGACTCTAATTTAACTGATAAAGCAAAGTTGGAGGAGAGGGACTCAATAAGCATCAAAAATTTCAGTCTGACTTCATAACACGATATTTTTTTGTAAAGAACGCAAAAATCCGCCATATTCCCGAGTTTTTAACTCGGGGATAGATTAATTAAATCAATCTAAAATGGGAGTACCATGCAAAAGCGACATAGAATACAATTTCCAAAACCTGAATCATCCAATCTTAATCAAGATGAAGCTTATTTTTACCTTCAAGGATCAGGAGGTCAACGTAAAATCAGGTTTCATGATTACGATGAAATTTATCAGGTACAAGGCCTGTATGAACAGATATTTTATGATCGTTTAAAGTGCACATCCCCTGCTAAAGTTGCAACTATTCTTGAATCCGCTGTAAAGCAATCTCAAGATAATTTTTCTGAGCTACGCGTGTTAGATCTGGGTGCAGGTAACGGCATGATGGGGGAGGAGTTAAAAAAACATGGATTGTCTCGCTTAATAGGTGTGGATATTATCCCTGAGGCATATGATGCGACCATTCGAGATAGGCCTGGTTTGTATGATGCTTATTACATAGAAGATTTCACTCAACTAAGTGAAGAAAAGAAAGAAGATATTGCGTCATGGCAATGTGATTGTATGGTTACAGTTGCTGCTTTAGGTTTTGGTGATATTCCAACAAATGCATTTATAGAAGCATTTAATATTATTAACGCAGAAGGGTGGGTTGCATTTAATATAAAAGAATCCTTTTTTGATAATACTGATGATTCAGGGTTTTCAACGATGATTCGAGAATTAATATTTTCAGAATATCTTGATGTCTATCATATTGAACGGTATAGACATAGGTTTTCGATTGAAGGTGAACCACTTTATTATTTCGCAATTGCTGGTCGAAAAAATTTCGATGTACCTATAGAATTTATTGAATCAAAAAATATTATAACTTAAAAGAACCAAGCAGAATTCATTTTTCATCGGTCAAAAAACGGCCAATGAAAAATGAACCTGTTAATTTACGTTAGATATAAAAAATACATATATTGATTAATGTGGAATGGCTTAAAGATAATATATTATAAGTTCTTATTTTAAAATCTATCCGAAAGCAAATAAAATATTCGAAGCCTTTTTATTAAAAACTCCCTTTTAGAAAGTATTTTTAATCGACTTTTAATACCGTGAAAAAATTTATTTTTATACATGGTTTGCTCGGTTCAAAAAATAATTTTTAATATCTTGAGAAGGAATTTACTAAATATCATACAGACTCTATTGAATTAATCGAATTTGGCTGAAATGATGTTTTTTTTATTAAGGTATATTTAATTAGGAGTTAGCATGTTTCAAGGTTTATTTATAGCTATTATTTTAATTCCGCTACTGATTATTGTAGAAAGAAATAAAGACAAAAAAATGCACATTTGGGAAATGTTGGTGATTTCTGTTGTGCCTGGAATAGTCGTATGGGGATTAGGTTTGCTAATTATGATGATCAAACTTTCTATATGGTTTGTCTTATTAAGCTATACAGCTTATATATTTATACCGTATTTTATAATGACAGAACAATACAATTTTAAAAGTAAAGAAGCGGCAATTTACACTGCATACGTTTCATTGTCATTCGTAATACTATCCGTTATGTATTGGCTAGCTATGGTTTTAATAAGTAGAACCATGAACGATGCATAAAAATAATATCCTAATGGTTGCATCGAACTAACATGATCTAATTGACAGTTTTTAATATTGAACTAAAAAATTATTGTCTTAAACTTGATGAATTTAAAGGTTAAAACAAATTTTGAGCTACACCGACGAGGTAAAAAATGCCTGTTGAAATTATCACTGAATTAATACTAAGGCCAATATTAGAATTAATACTACACGTTATTGGTTATTACACATCTCGCATTATTTTACCTATTGTAAGCTTAGGTAAAATAATTGTCGAACCTGGAGAAAAAGGCACTAAGGTTTATCCTAAATGGCATGGGTTCAATAAAGCATCAACAGGTAAAGTAATACTTCATTGCGAAATGGGTGCTTTAATTGGTATCTGTTTTTGGCTAGTAGTTATAACTATTGCTGTTATCTACGTTTAAAATAAATACATAATAATACGTCTATGGAGGTTTTTGTTGCTCATGGTCAACTGTTGTACTGTTCCATTAATAACCAGAAAAAGGTGAAACGTTAGGGCTAAATCGAAAGATAATATACTGATGTTACGTAACAACAAGCATAGTAAATTTAATGACAATTAATATTTAATAAAAAAATAATTTTATTTATTTCTTTACTTGGTAATGTTAATACTAAAATACCTACAGTTGGGTGGAATAGTGATAACGAAATTACGAGTATCGTAAAGGTTATTTTATCAGATCAAAGTGATATTGATTTATTAAATATAAATCATCAAAAAATTAAGCCTGGCGTTATAAAAGTATAAAAAATGAAGCTTATAACAATAATATTAGTAATTGTCTTTAGTCAAAATTTATTCGCGGATAACACCAGAATAGCGTCGGTTGATATCAATGTGACGAAGTTAAAGTCTATATCAAAATTAGCGCTTTATAATGGAAATGAAATAGCGAATTATGTTTTTACGATATGTTAGGGAGAGTGATTAAGTCTAATAATATAGATAATTATTGGACTTTACGAGTGCCATCGTATAGATTCATATCTGATAAAGTGATTCGAATTGGTGAGTTACCAAAACAACTAGCGTTAAAAAAATATGACTTTTCACCTGATTTGTATCAAAAGTATTATAGTGATAGTCAACGATTATTTTAGCTTCCGCATGGAATAAACGGCATCTAGTTTTAAAAATGTTAAAAAAAGGAATTAATCCTAATAATGTGTAAATTTCAGGTATATATTCATTACATGCTGCTGTGCTGAGTAAATATATTGATATTATTTAATTATTGCTTGAGTATGGAGCAGATCCAAGAATAAAAAGTATTAAGGGTGATACGCCGGTATATTTTGCAGAATATCTAAATAATATGAAAATAATAAAATTACTTAAAAGTTATAAGAAAAATTTTAATAAATAAGAACTCTTATTAATTGCCCTGAGTGTGTCGTTGTATATTTAAATTAATTATAAAAGGAATTTCAATGTTCAATATATCAAGTATCTATCCAAACAAAGAAGGAATTAAATTTGATTTTGATTATTATCTAAATACACATATGCCGATGTCGATAGAGATATTATCAAAAGCAAAAGGATTCAAAGGCATTTCAGTTGAGCGTGGAACGAGTATAGACAATCCTAAAATAGAATCGTTTTATATTGCTATGTGCCAGTGTCGCGGAGCTAGGCGATGCAATTGGGATTAATCCGCCCAGTTTATATTAAGCCTTTGGCAGTAAACACGGGTTATTCGAAGAAGCGGTGCAACTTTACATTACTCAAGGTAAGGGAGGTTTTTTACCTGCTGCGCCACTCATGCTTGATTTTCCGCTGCTGGACAGATTGCCTGCAATGGTGTCAGGACCGTAAGTAGTGGATGTGCTGATACCGCTAATGACGCCATTGGCATCAACGGTAGCGCCCCAACTTCCGGTGTCATCACCATTGAATGTGCCTTCATATTTTCCGCTGTACAGGAAAAGTAGGTTGTTGCGAAAGGTATTTTTAGCCTGTGTACGTGTGATCATTGAGCGAGCTAGGCCATTGGCAGTATTCGTTGCGTTAGTCGTTATGGTGATACCATTGGACTCATCGCCATCGTTATCGATGGATTGCAGAAACATTGCAATATTTTGTACTTGGACATTGTTTTCATCGATAGCACCGCTGACCAGTTCAACCAGTTCAATCGGCGTGATAATTGCCTGTCCTATGGTTTCACCATTTTGATAATTGAATTTTCCGAGATTATCGGTAAAACCAGAAGTGCTCTGTGTTGCTGGCGGGGGCTATTCACGCTACTACCATCACCCGCCGCCGTAGGCGCTTAAAAATAGTGATATGAATACCAGCAGAAGAGCGTAAATATGTGTTTTAATTGTCATAAAATGTCTCCTTTTCAAAATAAATTAAGGTGTCTGTGCTTAGCCACCATTAACCGTGATTTGTAGATGTTTTTCCATAACAAGCTGATTTTTAATAATAATTATTAATAAATATTAATTTTTTATGACAAATTCAATAACGACTACGCATACTGACAGAACTAAAGAGGATACCGGCTATTATGCTGTGGATGCTCGGCGGGTGATTCAAATCTTTGAGATGTTTCAAATGCGTCCGAGTCATTTTATTGCCAGTGGCGAGACCGGCGCGCACGGTGTTTATTATGATGCTAGAAAAATCATCAAGGGTAGCACTGACAATAAATGGGGGCATCATACTTCTAGGGCGATTAAAAGTTTTTGTCAGTTTACTCAGTCGCAAAACGGAACCGTCATACCCTGGCAGGAATTGGTTGAGCATCGGGATTTTTATGATGGTAAAGAGGGCGCTGGGCGGCGCACCGGCAATTTGTTATTAACAGAAAACCGTTTACGGTTTGAGCACACGGCTTTGATCGCAGCGCGTAAGCAAGGTGGCTTAACTCAGGAACAACTGGCTGAAAAAGTGGCGTTGCCGCTTCGATTTATTGAGGCCATGGAAGACGGTAAGTGGCAAACCGTCGCTGAATCTACGGCTGGAATGATTAATGGAGCATTGTCTGTCAATGAACAAATACTGTTTACTAAAATATCTGTTGCTGTTGACACAGAAGCGAGTGATTCGCCAGCAAGTTTTGCTGCTCGATCCGGCTACATGAAAAAGGTTTTTCTAATTGGGCTGCTTTTCGGGCTTAGCTTGTGGTTGTTTACTTCATTCGACTGGCGTAAACCAGCTAAGCATGATTGGGTTGTAGTATCAACGATAGGTGCAACTGTCGTCGAATTGACTCGCCATGAAATCACTAACCGTGACTACCTGCAGTTTATACAGCAACAACCAAATTTTAATCGGGAAACTATTTTGCCGGGCTTGCATGATGGTGATTATTTAAAACATTGGGTAGCTTCGGATCACTACCCGATGGATGTCGGTGATCATCCGGTGACTTATGTATCTTGGTACGCAGCTCAGGGTTATTGCCAATGGGCTGGTGGACGTTTGCCGTTTTTAAAAGAATGGCAAATGGCGACACAATCAATGCAAACAGATTTAACGCAGGATAAGCTTACAATGATTAATCTTTGTGATAGTCGCTGTGCTACAGCTGCTGGTATAAGCCCAGATCGTTCACCTAAGGATGTTATGGTTGATGACGGTTATGCTCAGACCGCACCGGTTACCGTTGGTTTTATCAGCAACGAAGGTTTGACGCATCTTTATGGTAATGTTGCCGAATGGTTAGGTGAAACCTCGGGTGAACAGGGCTATATGATCGGTGGTTCGTTTCTGGCAACGTTAACCGAGGCGGTTAGCAATAAAGCAGTATCTGCAGCCAAACGTTTGGCTAGCCGAGATTTGGGGTTTCGCTGCGCCAGAAGTGTGCAACCTGAAATAGTCGAATCCCGAATAATCGGATCAGGAACAGAACAACAATGAATAAGTTATATTATTTTTTACTGAGTTTATTTTTGTTGTTGCTTGCAAGTTTCAGCATGGCCATCGCTTCAGAAAAAAATGTGTCAGTACTGATTGATACCGCCCGACGTTTACCGGTGAATGATCCTGAAAAGGAACGTCTGTATCGGGAGGTATTAAAATATTCACCTTCGAACTCCCAAGTATTGTTTAATCTTGCATTGATATTACAGACAAAAGGCCAATATGCCGATGCCATTCCTTTCTATCAGGATGTTCTGAAACAAGATTCAACAGATGCAGTAGCGCATTATAATTTGGCTAATGTAATGCTCGCACTAAATGATTCCGGTTTATGGCAAGCTAGTGCCTGGCATTTCCGTCAGTTTTTATTTTACGGTAAAAAAGGCGGGCAATATAATAAAGCTCAAAAATCTCTGAACACATTGGAATCAAATTTGACAGCACTCTACTCCAGTTACCGTAAAAAAAATTATTCGCGAGCTCAGTTGGCGAGCATTTTGAGCCAACTTGGCTCACGTGATATTGTTCGTGGCAACTCAAAATACGATGGCCCCCGATTACCACTAATGCTTAATTTTTCAGCCCAATCTGCAGCATTAACGCCTGCGGCAAAACAACAACTTGATCAGCTTGCTGCAGTGTTAACCATTCCCGCACTACGCAAAGATCGAATCCAGATTGAAGGTTACACCGATAGTTATGAGCACCCTGAATTTACGCAGCGATTGCGTTACGCAAAACAACGAGCGGAACAGGTTCGAGCGTATCTGGAAAATAAACATCATCTTTCTGCCGAACGGTTTAGTATTAAGGCTGTTGCCGATCTTGAAATTATTTCGGCAAACAATACCCCAGAAGGACGCGCGGCGAATCGACGAGTTGAATTGTATAATCTTGGCAAAGGTAAAAAAATTGCAGCACCACTTAATGAATGATGATGAATGACAAAACTGATTGTTAAAATTCAGATTGAATCACAAAACCCGCCCAATAATAGGGATGATCTCTCATCACATTTTTACGCAAGCGTTTACGCAGGCGTAATTTTGCAAGTTTTAACGCTTGCTTAGGTTTCATTCCTGAAAACCAGGCACGATAAAATTCCTCCATTATCCATGCCGTTGGTTTATCCGCCACCGGCCAGAGACTCATGATGACATTTTTCGCACCGGCCTGACGAAACGCGCTACGTAAATTACTGGCACCATCACCAATGCTGGCTAAATATTTCTGATTATCAACCACCGAACCTAGCCCGGTATTACAGGCACTGAGTATCACCAGTTCAGTACCCAACAAATTAAGCGAGGCTGCATCCGATGCGGTGAACAGGCCATCTTGTTCAAAAGCATTAATTTCAGCCCCGGCAATTAACTGGTTGGCACCAGACAGGGCAAGCCCTGAATTTAACTGCGATAAAACCCACGGGTAAGCCAGATACCAAATGTCTGCTCGACGAGAATTGATTTTGCGTAGATTCTTTGCTTGCCAGTCATCCGATAAAAAATATCCATGGCTCGCGATGTGAATAAATTTTGGATTGTTACGCTCAAACAAGGCAAACTCGCTGGCTTTTTTGCCGGTTAACAATAACACCTTGTCGGGACTCAGCTTTTCAATAGCTTTACCTTCTTGTGCGGTATAAGCAAGTGGTACAAAAAAACGTGGCCATGCCGTGCTGCCATCACGTTCCAGTCCGGCAACATTCAGATCAATCGACACGGTTTTTAATTCACCGCCATAGTCTGGATTCGCCAGAATTATGCCGGGTGTTGTTGTTGTTTGTTGATTTAATTTTTCCTGATGCGAGAACAGTTGTGTCAGCATTGACCAGCTATTACTGTAGGATACCAGCATATTGCTGTTTACTAGCAATGAAAACGGTAAGGCATTAAGCGTGCCTGCGGGAGAAATCACAATCTCAGTGGTTTTTTTAAAGTTGAGTGAGAGTGGTTTTATTAGCTTTTCGGTTAGTTGTTGCTGTTGTTTGGTGAGAGATGATTGGCGCAGAATAGCTTGTCTTAGTTTTACGACATGTTGACTGATGCTGCTAGCCGAGCCAAGATCGGTAAACTGAATTGACGCGTTGGGATGATTACTCGATAAACTAAAAGCCGCGTAGTGATCTTGACCATCAAAAATATTGTTATAAATAATATATTCGATGAAGGTTTTCGTTGGACCCGATCGGAACATGTCAGCTACTTTTGGTGTAACTTGCAGCCAGCGTGTGTAAATAGCTGATAATTGTTTAAGTTGGTTTTCCAGTGGTGTTACCTGTTGTTGCCAAGTTGCATTGCTATTTGTGGTGCGGTCACCCAAGCTATCGAGTGTTTGCCAAAACAGAGTGTTGTTTGGAACCGGCGGTTTTGCTCTGCGACTGGAAGGCTTGGGGTTTTGGCCAACAAAACTCAGCACATGGCTGAGTGAGCGATTTAATTCTGATCGTATATTGGCAAAACGTGCAGCTGAACCTGCATAACGTTCCTGATTAATGAAGCCGCCGGCATAAGCGCGATCCCATGATGGCAAGCCATAGCTAAGCTGGAATAACTCCATAATACTTTGGTTGTTTTGTCGGGTGGGAACCTTGTCCCAATATTTTTGTGTTTTTGGATTGAGTCGATACTGTATATTTGAAAATTCCATTGCGGATTGCAGATAACGCTGCTCTATCAATATGGTATCAAGCAGTGGTGATCCAAGCTGGTTAAACAAACGTTTTTGCATGCTTTCATTTGTACTAATACGACTTTTGCTAGACCAGTACCAGTTTAGAGTTGCAACAAGTACTTCGTTCGAGGGTTGTTTTAATGAGACCAGTCCGGACAGTAATTGGCTTTTGCAAATGGAGTATTTGCCTGGCCATTCATGAATTTTAGGCGCTCGGCAGCGTTTGCCATCGATTTTTAGTTTTTTAAGGAAAGCCGTATTGTTAGCCGGCGTTGAAGATTTTAGATAGAGTTTTAGAAGGGTTGCATTGTCTATGCGAATTGAGTTTGTTTCAGCCGCCATCAAGTTTGCTGCAGACCAGCTGGTGTCGATAAGAGAGATAAATAATAGAATAATATTACGCATGAATATCATTGTTGCTACTTTTTTTGTCTTAGTTCCAATTGAAAGTAAGAATAAAAATTTCAGGAGTAAACAAAATATAACTCAATATCTCGAATATAAACAGGGGATAAGTCTGCAAAAATAAAAAGTCAGATATTCATTAATTAAATATTGTATCTTTTTTTTGTTTTTAGAAAAAGGGTATAAAATATAGCATGCTGTGGTTTCAATTTAAAAATGAAATAGCCGTTTAGCTTTAGCTTCTATACTATGAAGGTTTCATGTTAATCTAGTAATCGTAAAAATTGGACATTTAATCAGTGATTAAACTAATTCATTCTTTAACTGCTTGGGGAACTCCTGAATTTAAGTCTACCCTACAGGAAGAAATAAAAAAAATAGACATTAAACGACTTCCCTTGCAAGAAGGTCTGTCACAAAGTAGCTATGTTAGTGATACTGAAATTACTATACTGATTCTTAATATCTCAGAGACAGCAGATAACATTATTGTAAAAACCGGAATTTATTATACTGGTGTAATCGCTGGTAGCTGTTGTGCTGACGACCCAACGCCAATGAGTGAGCTGAATGAATATTGTGAGGTTTTGTTTAAAATAAACAAATTAACAGCAGAAACAACACTCGCTCTTTTGGATATTTAACGTAGCTTACATTAAAAGTAATTCGGTATGCTTAAATCAACACTAGTTTCAATACAATTTGGCAGTTTAATTAAGCTGGCCAAAAAAATTCACCAGTAACGCAATATGAAACCGCGGTATTATGTGGTGTTAATGTGCCGTTTTTTAATGGTTTTCAAAACGGTAAAGAAGCAGCAACAATATTAGCCATAGGTTAAGGCTGATTTTAGTCTAAAAATCCAAATTATTGCCTCACTTTTGTCTATTATAGACGTCTAAGGGATATGATAAATGGTCGTCAACAACAGCGTTTAATTCGACAATCGCTAATAAAGCAACATCGAGGTATATGGACGGAAAAGAATTCTTACACAAAATGCACGCCGGTGATGCAACTGTGTGGGAGTCGCTAATGCCCATGTTACGGAGTATTGCACTTGGTGCTTGTGCCGATTTGGGCGTATTGGATGAGCTGAAAGAAGATATTGTTCAGGATGTTGCTATGCGGGTGTTTACTCGTTGGCAATCGTATGCGGCAAAAAGTGCTTTATCAACTTGGATCTATTCCATTGCCCGCAACCGTTGCCTTGATGAACTACGTAAGCGTGTCGTGCGTGGTGATAATCGACAGTTAATCGATGATACCGATGACGACTCAAATGAAAATCATAGCCTGAATGAACATCATGATCCTAAGTTTGAACTCGTGTTATGCGTGCAACAAGTGTTGGCCGAATTAGAAAACCAGGGGCCAGCACGCAAAAATAGTCGCCGTATGATTGAGGTGCTGATCTATTGGGTTGAACATTCGCCAACAAGTGAAGAGCTTGCTAATTTTTTGAGTACATCAGTTCAGGCAGCCAAACAACGCAAATACGAAATTCGCAAACGAATGGAAGAGCTTTGTCGTCGATATTGTGGCAATGATGATTGTTCATTACAACTAAATGGGAAGTCGATATGAGTCGAGACGATCAAAAAACCGATGAGCTATTTGATAGACTTGCTGGAAAAATTCCTCGTGATAATACTGACTCGAATCTGGGCGCTCAAGTATTACGTGATGCAATACGCGCTCAGATTGATACTCAACGTGCCGCCGAACTGGCAAGCAGTGATGACTTGAGAGCAGAACAAAAAGCCAAAATGGATGTGATCAAACATCAGTTACTGGCGCAGGGACTGATTGGTGTTGCCAGCAGCTCCGATTCTAGCTCGACAAATAAATCCAACTGGCTGCGACGTTTGCAGCAATTAATTTTTGCTACTGGTTGGGAACGCCCTGTTGCGTTAGCGATGAGTATGGTGTTTGTGATTACCATTGGGGTTCAGCTTGGGTTGTCTCCCAATTTGGAGCCCGATATTATTGTTCGTGGTGGTGCAACACCGGAAATAATTGCTCCCAATGCAACAAAATTTTCTGAAAAATTAGCCAAATCATTGCGCGAGCTTGGTGCAAAAGTGCTTATCGTGAAAATAAATGCGGATGATTTAACAATGCGAGTTGATGTGCCTAAAGCTATTGATTTATCAACGATTAAAAAATTATTTGAGGATAACGGTATCAAGCTGGAAGGTTATCCACCGTATCGGTTGACAGTAAAACAGGCACGTTAAGATGGATGCTCGCGATGCGTTAAATTAATTCATAAAATATCTGACTTTTCTCTGGCTGATGCGTCAAATGTACAGGGTATAGAAATATATTGAATAGTATTACGGGTATTAATAAAACGTATTCTGTATAAAGGAGAGCACACACACATGAAACATAACGTTACCATTTTAGGAGCCAGGTTTATGGCGCATTTGTTTTTTATGATGCCCGTTATGGCCTTGGCCAGCACTAGCATTAATAGTCTTGATATTAATGCTCCTTCAAGCGCCAGTGTCCCCAGTTCAAACCATTCAAACAATAGCATGTTACCATCCTCAAATCCATTAACTGGTCCGATGAGTGATGCGGCATTAGGGCAAATCATGATGCAGGTGGAGGCTGAACCGCCGGTTAAAACTCGTGGAGCTGGTGGTAATAAACTCGAACGTTTATTTGCCGCACGTTGTCGTTCGGTGGTCTTTATTGCGCATAAAGTGGATACGAATGGTAAAAAAGGCACCTATACCGGTACCGGTTCGATTGTCAGTATGGACGGTCATATATTAACGGCTGAACATGTTATTTCCGGCAGCAAGATGGTTGCGGTGGGTATTTTCCCTTCTTGTAAACCCGGAACACAACCGGAGTATTTCGCGGCCAAGGTTGTCAAAGCCGACTCGAGTCGTGATCTGGCTTTACTGCAACTCATTAAATTACCATCGGATATCTCAATCATGCCAATTGGTAAATTGGATGAAGTACGCACAGGCTCTTCTGTGGTTTTGATTGGCCATCCGCATAATTTATTTATGTCGTTGAGCCAAGGCACCGTCAGTGCTATTCGACCGAATTATAAATTTACCCGAAATCGACAGGCAACCGTGATCCAGACGGACGGCGCGCTTAATCCAGGAAATTCAGGTGGGCCAATGATGTCTGACGATGGCAATTTGATTGGCGTCAACAGTTTTATGAAAGGCCAAGCCAGTGCCGGGTTAAATTTCGCTGTGGCGGTGTCTGATGTGCGATCGTTTATTGCCACTAAAAGTACGCGTCCCAAATCCATTGCAAAGGCATCGGTGGTAAAACAAAAATTAAAAAAATCATCATGCAAACCAAAACCATTAAAAAAATGGAAAAAAGATAAAGTGAAGTTTACCTTATTTGATTTTAATTGCAGTGGTAAAGGTGATGCGATATTGGCTATTCCAGACGATAAAACGAAAAGTCCCTTTATGGCGTTTGATCGAAACAATGATAAAAAACCCGATGCCATTATTAGTTTGAATCGTCAAGGTCAGCCACAAACCTCAGAATGGGATGACGATTTTGATGGTAAAATTGATTACCGTGGTGAACATAATAATGGTGAGTGGCAACCGAGTCGACGTATCCGGCTTTAAGTTGTAACGCATTAGTAGGAGCGCTATCTTGAGAATTTGGAAAATACTAATTGTCGTGGCAGTCTCATCGTTACTATTACCCGCCTGTTCCGTTAAATCCGTATCGAATCAGGACATCGAGAAACAAAATTTCGATACTAAAAATATCGCTGCGAATGAGCCGGATACAACAGAGCAACAATTACGTGCTGAATTAAAAATAGCCGAAACAAAATACGGCGTTAATAGTAAGCCAGTTGTTGTTATTTTAAAAAAACTGGGCGCTTTTTATAAATCAAGCCGTAACTCAAAAAAAGAAGGCGCGGTTTATGATCGGCTAGCCCGTATTCGTTGGGCACCAAGAAAAAACGCACTGCGTCTGGCGATTAAATATGCCGAGCGTATTCATGGTAGAAACAGCCCGGAATCGATAGCGGCACGCATCACTCTGGCACAGTTTTTTAGTCGCGCATCACGCAGGCAAGAGAAATTTGCTCTTTTGGAACAGAGCCTCAAACTGGCGCGTGAACGATATAATCATGGGCAACCAGCGCTTGCGAAAATTCTTTATCGAGTTGGTTATTTATTTAGCAAGTCAGCCATTGATAATGATGATCCAGAAAAAACCGCTAAACTCAAATCGCAATTGATACGGGCAGAATCACTATTACTTGAATCACTTGGACTCTATGAAAAAAATGCTGATCCGGATCCGCGTTATCGTAAAAAAGTTGTCAAGCGATTATACGTGCTTTATCGAATCAGCAAACAATACACTAAATCAGTTGAAATAATTGAACGTGGTTTGCGGATAGATGTTAAATATCATGATGGAAAACAGCAGGATGTTGCAAAAGGTTTATATGAAATTGGAAAAAAACAAAATAGTCTTAAACGCTATAATGCGGCTTTATATGCTTTAAAGCGCAGCCTTGAGTTGGATATCGCGCAATATGGAAGGCAACATCGCTATGTTTCTGTGACGCAGCATGAGTTGGGTAAAGTGTATGAAAATTTAATGCAGTATAGCAACGCCATTGAGGCATTTAAAAGTAGTTTGGCAATATCAACAACGCTTTATCCTAATGGCAGCAGCGATGTTGCTTTGGATCTTAGGGATCTAGGCGATGTTTATAGAAAATTAGGATTCGATGAGCTTGCATTACCGTTATTAAAAAATAGTTTAGTGATGTATAAAAAACTATTGCCCAATGCTCACCGAGCAGTTGTAAAAGGATACCATCATCTTTCGGGGCTGTTAATTGACATGGGCAATTATTCAGAAGCGTTGACGTTATCGTTACGTGTGCTTGAGATTTTGAAAGCTCGGGATAAACCAAAAAATCAGGATATCGCCTATGCAATGAATAGCCTAGCGATTATCTATGACAAAATGGGGAATTATTCAAAAGCATCCTTACTCTATACCAAGTCGCTAGTAAAACTGAATAGTAATAAAAACTCGGAATATCCCACTATTCTAGGAAATTATGCGGTACTGCTTGCTAAACTCGGTCAAAACAGCAAAGCATTATCCCTGCACCAGCAAAGTATTGCGCTTCACAAAAAGAAACGCCCAATAAATTATTTATCTTTAGCAAAAGAACTCAGTAATCTTGGAGGACTTTTTACGGAAATGGATACACCCGAAAAAGCCGTTCCGGTATTGCAACAAAGCTTAATCATTCGCGAAAATATTTTCCCTGAAAATCATCCGCTGATAGCGTTAAGTTTAAATAATCTAGCCGTTGCCTACGGTATGCTTGGACAGAATGATAAAGCCTTATCAATACATTTGCGTATATCAAATATTTATAAAAATCTATATTCGGCAGAACATCCGGTTATGGCAAAGCATTTTAATAATCTTGCGTTCTTGTATTTAAAATTAGATAATTTTAAAAAATCTGAATTAATGATGTTTAAGTCGCTAATGCTAGCTCAGAGTGGTCAGGGTAATCAGGAAATAACGTGGCGGGTTCAAAGTGGGTTAGGTGTTTTATATGCACAACTACAACGTCATGAGCTTGCTATTTTTTGGGGTAAGGAATCGGTTAATACCATTCAAGGATTACGTGCAAATTTAACTGAATTGGATAAGGAAACGAATATCGGTTTTTTGCAAAACAAACGTTATGTTTTCCAAAATCTTGCCGATCTATTAATTACCCATGGTCGCATCGGGGAAGCGCAAGCTGTGTTACAAATGTTAAAAGAGCAGGAGTTATTCGATATTTTACAGCGCTCGTCCAAATCTGATCCACGAAATACCCGTGTAGCGCTTACCGGACTGGAACAAAAACGTTTTGCTAAATACTATGAACTTCGAGATCAACAAGTGGCTTTGGGTAAAGAACGTGCTGAACTGCTACGCAAACAAAAACTCGGTAAGATATCTGAGATCCAAAAGAAACGTGTAGCCGAAATTAATGCAAAACTGCTGCCGCTATTACGCGAGGCAATGCTGGTCTTTTTACAAAACCTACAAAAACAATCGGATCAGTTTGCTAAAAATAAAGCCTATCGTCGGGGTGAGTCTCCACTTCAAATGGTTGAAACCAATTTGCAAAAGGCAATGATTAAGGTGCAAAAAAGTGATCCCGCAGCTAACATTGCCGCACTGCAATATGTAGTGACGGATAATCGAGTTTCGATTTTATTGAGTACTCCGAGTAATCCGCCAATTGCTAAACAAGTTAAGTTTGACGGCAAGAGATTAGGTTCTGATATTTTAATAGTACGGGAATTATTGATTGCCTCGCATTCATCGCGAAGTGATTCTCAATTTCTTAACACGAAATTGAACGCATTATATAAGCTGTTAATCCAACCCATCGCCCAAGAACTAAAAACACTCGAGACCAAAACATTAATATTGGTTCCTAATGATGTATTACGCTACATCCCCTTTGCGGCATTGTATGATGGGCAACGGTATTTAATCGAAGATTATACTTTGACTCTCTTTAATGAAGCGGTGAAAAAAGATTTTACAAGCAAGCCAAATAACAACTTGCAACTGGCTGCAATGGGGCTTAGCCAAGCGGTGGATAAATTTCCTGCGTTAACCATGGTTCCCGATGAATTAACGGCAGTGGCAATTAAATCAGGGATAAAGGGCAAAACCTATTTAGATGAGGCGTTCACCCGGCTAGTATTAAAAAATGCCCTCAAGCAAGATTTTACTATCTTGCATTTGGCCAGTCATTTTGAATTTGTCCCGGGTCGTGCTGATGCCTCGCGTTTTTTTCTGGGTGATAAAAGCGCATTATATTTAAGTGACATCGTCCGTGAAAATTTTCGTTTTGACAATTTTTCATTAGTCACCTTTTCGGCCTGTGAAACGGGTCTTGGCGGTGGGCTTGGTGCCGATGGTAGTGAAATGGAAAGCCTCGGAGCTTTGGTGCAAAACCAAGGTGCCCGAGCAGTAATGGCAACACTTTGGAAAGTTGCAGACAGCAGTACGTCTGAATTTATGTCATTATTTTATCGTTATTATCACGAACAACAATTAAGCAAAGCCGAGGCATTACGTAAAGTGCAATTAATAATGATCAACGGTAAATCCAGTGGACGGCGAAGCTGGTCACGTCCATATTTCTGGGCACCGTTTGTGTTAATGGGAGACTGGCGTTGATTGTTAACTATTGCGATGCGGATATTCAATGGTTTAAATTGAATGAGAAACCAAATGAAGGAATTTTTAATGGCTGAACAGATCTGGTGGTATTCAAAAGAAGGGAAAAAGT